>Ga0074198_1001397_pt1 | contig 16013 bp, 24 predicted proteins | sample EPASupsiteSAE323_FD_64527 | JGI IMG/M metagenome (GOLD analysis project Ga0074198, IMG submission 64527) | Bioremediated contaminated groundwater from EPA Superfund site, New Mexico - Sample SAE3-23 | ecosystem: Environmental > Aquatic > Deep subsurface > Groundwater > Contaminated ...
CTGCATTGGAACTTAATTCATGTTTACATATAGGGCAATTAGTTAATTTACCCACTTCTTTGACAGGGCTTTTCTTTTTAACATTGTAACTTGGTTTAGGCTTAACGCTTCTTAACTTACCTCCACATGTGCATTGAAAATCTTTAACATTCTCATCTGAATTAATATCGTATTCTTTTCTGCATTCTTTGCATCTTGCTAACATTTAACCAACCCCCTTATTTGATTATTATCCTTTATTCTTTAATTACTATTTTAAATTTTTCTTTTTCACAATTCATGGAGAACCCATCATGGCAGATAAACAATTAGGAATCGTCGTCACTGGAGATATAGATGATATTAGTTCCAAGCTTGATACCCTCGCCTCACAGATAGAATCCCTGGAAAGTAAGGCAATAGAATTAACTATTGAAGCCAACACTGCAGGATTAAGTGAGGTTTCATCTGCCTCTGAAACGGCATCGGCAGAATTAGAATCTGTTAGTAACTCCGCTGAAGATGTTTCCGGAAACATAGGCTCTATAGATTCCACAACACTTAATGAAGCCTCAAGCCATGCCAACTCATTAGGAGGCAATATCAAAAACACGTCCAACAATGCTAAGGAAATGGGGCAGGAAGTCAATAATGCTAGCCAAAACGCAGCCGACGGACTCCAAGCCTTAGCCGGGGCAGCCGCCGCAATTGGAAGTTATTTAGTCTTAGATAATTTATTAGGTGCTGCAGGAGGCTATGAAGATAGTTGGTCCCGGATGACTGTTGCCCTTGGTGGTACGGTTGATACAATTGGGATGATTAAAGATGATTGGGCATCTGCTATCTCTGATATGAGTAGTACCACTGGTAGGGGTGCTGGAACTATAAGGGAATTTATCACTCAGATGTCTCTGGCAGGTGTTGAATCCAAAGACGTAATACAAAGTTCATTTGAAGGAATTGCAGGGGCTGCATACGTCACCGGGAATGACATTAACACGATGACTTATGCCTTACAAAGGGCAACACGGACCGGGCTATTGAACCAAAGAACCTTAACATCTCTAGGATTATCTACTAATGACATAATGAAGGCAACTGGGAAGTCAATAGAACAGGTTAGTGATGAATTTGAGAAGATGACCCCCACGGCCCGGGCTGCATTCCTAGGTATGATTTATAATGCTAAGTTTGGTACGGATGCTAATGAAGCATTTAAACTATCATGGGAAGGAGTTAGTGAAGCATTAGGTAGGGCAAAAGGATATCTAAGTATTGTATTCGGTCAATTAATTCTACCAATAGCAATTCCAGCTACTAAGGCTCTAACTGGATTTTTAAAAGATTTGAGTAATAATATTGCCTCTTTAGACCCTATTTCAAAAGGATTACTGGGGGGGTTGGTTTTACTCCTTGGAACATTCGTGGCACTTGGGGGGATCATAGCCTCTGGGCTGGCCGTATGGAATGCCCTTAAAATCTCTCAAGGGTTAGTAACAATAGCAACATGGCTTAACACCGATGCAACAATCACTAACACGGCTATTAAAGAACAAAGTGCCTTAGCAAATCTTAAATTAATTGCATCCGAAATACGGGCCAGAGCAGCTTCAATTGCTTCAACTATTGCTGAGGGTGCTAGAGGTGCCGCTGCGACTGCAAGTGCTGCAGCCCAATGGATATTGAATACATCTATTGTGTCCGGGGCAATTGCCACGGGAAGGGATGTAATTGCTAAAGTGGCTCATGCTGCAGCTAGTGTCGCTCAAGCTGTGGCAACAGGACTGGCAACGGCCGCCCAATGGTTATTAAATGCAGCTATGGCTGCAAACCCAATTGGTTTAGTAGTTATAGCTATAGCCGCTCTAGTGGCTGGATTGTATCTTTTATACCAGAATAACGAACAGGTACGAAACAGCATTAATGGATTATGGGAGCAACTGCAAGGTTTGGGGGCATATATTCAATCAGGGTTTGGAATGGCGTTAGATGCAATGATAAGACCATTTAGGGAAATAGTTAATCAAATTAAAAACGCAGGAACTGGTTTATATAATGCAGGCCGGGATTGGATTAAAAACTTAGACAAGGGTATTAAAGACAGTATGCCTGAACTCGTAAGCACAATCCAATACATCAGCGACTACTTCCCACGCAGCCCCGCAAAGATAGGGCCATTATCTGATTTAAGCTCCGATAGTATGCGTATCTATGGAAGCTCACTCATATCTGGTTTTATCCAAGGGATCAAATTAATGTCTGATTTTACACCATTTTTACAACCCTTAAGGGTTTTGGTGTTAGAATATGATAACATTGTTGGGTATGGTACTGAAGACGTTAAAACTATGATTAAAGGTGTTGGTGACGTTGCCAACGATGTTGGGAATAAGGCTGCTGAAGTAATACAGGAAAGTTTTACCAGACAGACAGAAGCAGCAAGACAATTCGCTGAAGCTGCCAAGGCCGCTTATGATGAAGCCGCATCTCATGCTAGCAATGCTTTCAGTGGCATGCAGTCTATGCTTGGAGCTATGGGGATTTCATTACCTAAAATTACTTACTCTCCTTATGAGTTGTTACAGCAAAGGAGGGAGGCAATAAATAGCCTCCAAAGTCAATTATTGAAACTGAGAAAGAATTATGAGGCCGGGAATATATCTTCATGGGAATATTCTTCAACAAGGAGACAACTTGAAGAACAGATTAAACAGCTTAACAGCCATGAAACATTAGCCGCAATAATGAAGAGTGGCCAAAGTGTAGGTCAAACCTGGGGGGCGGGGGTAGCTACTGGGATACAATCAAGCCAACAGAACATTAACAACGCAATAGCCAACGCATCCAGAGGATTAATAGCTTACAGCCCTCCAAAGGAAGGGCCTTTATCCAAGGTTGATGAGTATGGTATGAGTATTGGACAGACATTCACTGAATACTTATCTAAAGGGTTAGGCACCGCTGGTAATTTATTCGATTTCAACACCCTACCCACTCCTTCTGCAAGTATGGTTAGCAGCCCCTCTTCAGGTGGTGGGTATAACTTTTATTTTGGAGATGTGCACGTACCTGAAGGAAGCGACCCGGTGGAAGTTGGCCGTGGCTTAGCTAAAGGGGCTCATGAATCATTCTCAGAAAGAATAAGCGACCAAGCAGCACGCAGGGGTACTGTAATCCCTAACATTTTGAGGTAGAAAAATATGGCATATAAAACATGGGTAATAGGTGGTTTAACTCCTTCATGGGTTGAACCGGACTTCAAAGACAATCGGGACACTAACACATTAACCCTTAAATGTGCAGCAATGTATGATGTGACTGGCACGGATCCGATCGATGAAATAGAATCATTCGATGCCCTGGCATCAGAGAAGATAAGTAATGATTCATGTTTAAACGGTGGTACAAAGCTACAGGTAAGGGGTCAGGTTATCACCGTCACCGCAACCAATGAAGGTTCATCCGAAACTAAAACATGGACCAGGTGTGCTATTAAAAAGGTGGAGATCACCCTTGACAGTTTCTATAATGAAGATAACCCTGGTAGTATAATTGAATATGAACTATTAATCACTTATCAAACCCAGGGAGGCCCTGGAGGTAGTGTTTATTACCCTAGCTATGCGGATCATTCTAACTTCTTATACTACATGTGGACGGATAAAACCAACCCTGCAGTTGACCATGATGCTTATGGGAACGAGTTAGGGTATATTGAAATCACCGAACCCGAGGACGTAGCCATAGTAGAAGTCCGAGGAAGTGGGGACTGTGGAGAAACCAGCACTGATTGCTGGATAGAAGTGAATGGTGTACGGAAGCATTGGAAATACACCGACCAGGGAGATAAAAAACTGTTCGATGGTAACAACCTTGCCGTTGGAGAGGAAACATTAAGCTGGGTCCTTGACACCCCTACTACCTTGATCGTCCTTGAAACAAGCACACATACCGGGGCTGTTGTAGCTCATCCTTGCGATGTGAACAAAGGGTGCTGGTTACGGTGGATACGTACTATCTATGCTGCAGAATAACCATTCACTATTTTTAATTTATCATTCTATATTGGAGGAATAAGATCATGGCTGGAAGTGCATCAGATTATCTTGAAAACATATTATTAGAGGAAGTAGTAGGTAAAACAGCCTACACAATGCCTACGGCATATATAGCATTATTAACTGCAACCCCTGACGATGCCGACACTGGGAGCACAATAGTTGAACCGGTTGCAATGAACTATGCCAGGATAGCAACCACCGGGGCATCATGGGGTGCTGCCAGTGGAGGAAGTATAAGTAACGCTGCAATCCTTTCCAGTAATGTTGCCAGTGGAGATTGGGGTGAGATAACTCACTTTGCATTATGTGACGCTGCAACCACCGGTAATGTATTACTTTGGGGGTCATTAACCACCTCTAAAACAGTTCTTAATGGAGATAGCCTAAGTTTTGCAGTTGGAAGCCTAATCATAACCCTGGATTAAATAGTCAAAGAGGAATCATTACCATGACAGACCATGCAGGTGAAGGTACTGTTAGCTTAACCTTAGCTCCATTATACGCAAATGCTGGAGTGAAGAATAGTATCTCTGGAACCATAGACCTTAACTTCATCGTGAACGGGGTTTGGATTGCTGGTTTATCACAGCTCAGTATAGGTGTAACTGGTGATGTATTCAGGTTTCCCCTGACTGATATTAGGAATGCAAATGGTTTGACCATTGACGAGGTGCATTTTGAAAACCTTTTCGGAGGGGAAGAAACAGCACCCCAAATATTCACAGTACGCAATGACACCACATCACAAATGGACATCACCCTCACACCAAAAGCATCACTAACTCCACTCGGAACAGCACTTGAAACCTATCTATCCACCTATTTAAGCTTGGATGGAATCACCTATTCTAGCACATTAACACTTAACATTCCTGCTAATGATTCACTAGATTTCTATATGTACTATGCTCCATCTTCCCAGGCATTGCCTGGTGAAAAACAATGGGAAGTCAGCCAGAGAGATGTATCATTAACAGATGTGGTGTTAAAACCATCATGGTTCTATGCCTTAGCAATTAACATTGTAGGAGGAGGTAGTGAGCAAACAGATGCCAGGTGCCTTGTCACGGTTCCATATGAAGATTCACAAATGCAAAGTGACTTCAAAGACCTTAGATTCTGTTTAGCCAATGGAACGGAACTTGAATATGAACAACCCTATTTTATTGATGGTGTGGAATCCACTTTTATAGTAGAAGTCCCCACCTTACCTGCAGCCCCAAGTAGTGTTGATGTTTACGCATACAGTGGAAACAACCTGGCAGTTAGTGCTGCAACCACTGACGGGTTAGAAGAATACAACTGGTTAGATGGAACTACAGACCCCTGGACACTAGAATGGGGTTGGAGAAGTGCCGTTGAAACCGGAACAGTCTTTGGAGCATCCCATTCATACTACCGATTAGAAGCTTGGTGGGCTTCATATCAAGGATGGCTTAGCAAACCTGAAACAGTGGCGTATGGAGTTTGGCAAACTAAAGTCAAATGGAAAGCTCTCAGTCAAAGTAGAGTAACATTTGATTTCATCCTCAATGGATCTGCATACAATTCTCCAAGGTACAGTGTAACCTGGAATAATACTGGGGCAAACTTTGGCAACGCTCTCTTTTCAATAGATTACAATGAATCTCCATTAGACAGTGTAAACGTTCCCGTGGATTTAGATGAACATGTTATAACAGTTCTACGCTTCCCAGACGGAACATTCTTAGTGTACTTAGACGATGTTAAACTCTTAGAAGCTACAGATACTACTTTAACAGCATCTCAAGAGGTTTGGCTTAAAATATGGGCTGAAGCATCCAATCCTGAGAACCAGCAAGTGGTTTATTTTGACTATGTGAACATTAGCTCCTGTGATCTCCATGGAACCGTAACCCTTGGAACCTGGACGCAATACTTAATCTTAGAATGCAAGGGAGGAATACTTTACAGGTCAAGAGAAATTCAAGGATTAGAATCAGAAATAAGGCACGGCTGCAGAATAGGGGGTGTGTACTATGAATGACATCTACAGAGCGTTAGCACGGATCACAATCAGTAAAAGAATCAATGAAGGATCTAGTAGTTTCAACGTACAACTCAAAAACCCATTAGACCCGGATGAATACGATACTGGGGAAACATTCGAGTACACAATCATAGACAACACCCTCCCAGAAGGACATGCTGTTATAAACGGACTCATAGAAGACGTGGATATTGACCAAAAAGATAATAATAAAATATGGGGATTGGCCGGGCGAGATAAAGGATTGGAGCTAACAACTAGTAAATATACTGTTGATTCAACCGAGGAAAACCATATCGAACACACTGTAGAGGAATGGTTAGATCTGATCCTGGATGGAACCACAATCACAATAGGCCGGGGACAGGTAGCACTCAGTAAGGTGATCAAACTAACCACGGATGGACAGGCAACTAATAAGTTCACTGGTAACTGGAGTACCAAAGAAGAAGCTATAAACCACTTATTCGCACAATACATCCGCTTTGCAGAAGCTAAACAGTTTAAATGGCACGTTGATTTCGGAGGTTTCTTCCGATGGTTTGAACTACAAAGTGAACGTGGAGTAGTATTACAGTTCTTTGAAAACGATGACCGGGTCCTGGACTTCAAAGCTAAAAAAACAGCTAAAGGAATATTAAACGACTTCACAGGATATTATGGTCCAGAAGAAGACCAAACATCAATCCACCTACAAAACACGGCATCAAGAACTAAGTATGGTTTAAGGCCCGCTGATCCAATCACCCGCACCGATTTCACAGCAGACGAAATGACCTATTACCTCCAATCAGAGCTAGACAGGAAATCTAAAGAAATCTACACCGGAACCCTTGAACTAGCTGGAATGGTATTAATCGAACCGGGAACTCGATTGCAATTCCCAGACCATGGTAAATATTCAGGAGTGGTTTGGACCGTGGTTGATCAAACATTTACAATTGAACCTGGAAGGATCACCACCAGCTTAGGGGTGTCAACTGATGATAGTGCAATCAGTTTAACTAATGATTATGACGCAGTATATGCGATAGCAAAGAAGGAAGTGGATGATAACAAATCAACAACTGGATTGGTGGTTAGTGTACCCACCACAGGGGACCGGTGTGATGTATGGATGGCAGGTCCTGAAGGCAGTGGCGTTGTAGTCAGTGTAAGAAATCCAGGGGGGAATTGGAGAACATGACTTACGATGTAGAAGAGTTCAACAACAACCCTGACGTGATGGCTGGAGAAAGATGCATCCTATTAAGAGATAAAAATGGCCACTTCAATATCCTGCCAAAAGGGGACAAGATCGGAGTAGGGGACACGATTACAATCCACCGAACCAACACCGGCGATTTAGTCACCCATGGAAAGAGTAGGATCGGAATAGGAGATAAGGTTATCATCGTCCCTTTAAAAGATGGTGACCTGGCAGCATTATCTCCAGGGATTAACCCATGGAGAGATTGCATAATAATACCAAAAACCACATTTCCCAAAGGAGAAGAACACGACCCGCCAGATGAAACCATGCAACATCATAGTTATTCAATTGAACTATCAAGAGCACTCGACCCTTTCGAGTTAGCCAATGCACGTTTTGATTTCAGCATTGGATGTGATGACCGTGGAGTTCAACCATGGTATAAATGTGGAGGGGTTTGGATTGGATTGGGTGCTGAAAACACCAATGGAGATCCATCCACTGGCACATGGTACTGGCCTGCAGGTGATCCATATCGTACAATAAGAGGGCAACCTGTATGTTCCCTTGACGGATCCACCGCTTGCATGGTAGGGGTGCAAAGTAATGATTATCAGACTTGGTGCATCCAAGACTTCATGCATAGTTTATACCCCTATGGGATAGCTTCATGGCCTGTTAAATGGATTCATATCCATATAAGCCAACAGTCTAGTTTATTCTTTTACAATTACACTAAGAGCCGCCTTACTCAAGCAACGATTTGTGCAGGTGGAGATGTTAGGAGTGGTTGGTGTGAAGGAGAAGTAACTGGTAACGTATTAGATTAATCATTTTCCCTTATTATTTTTTCATTAATTTTCAAGTTTTTTAAAATAGCCCACTTAGCCTGGGCTCTATTTACTTAAAACAGTAGTTGGAGGAATCAGTAAATGACAAGAGCAATACAATACGAAGACCCAGATAAGAATGGAACTGGTAAGAAAGGTTTAAGAGAATTAAGTGGGGACTCTTTTGGCCCTAATGTGAATGTGAAGGTAAAGGATAGCACCGGTGCTGCGGCCCCGTCGGGTGGAGCCTCCGACCCCGTGAACACCGTAACTAAAATAAGTGGAACAGTAGTAAGTGGAAGTACAGACCCCACTGCGGTGTTTGCGAACAGTGCACTGGTTAACACACAATCCACACCTATAACAATCACTAAACCAACCAATGTGTCACAAATGCACCAGATAAGCGTTTACAACCCCTCAACGGTTACTGATTTGACTGTTAAAGTCTTCACTGTTGCCGGTGGCCTTGGGGGTGCTGACCGTGATGTCTTGGTTGATACACTGATCATACCAAAAGCTCAGGCGGTCACAGGAACTACTATTGTGGCTTATGCTGAAACAGTGTATAATTGGATGAATCTTGGAAACGGAAAACTACAAATCAGTAATAACACTGCCCTTGGGGCTAGTGATGGTTTCACCGCAACACTCAGAGTACGAGAAATATAAAAACTTGGAGGCTAATATTTATGGCTTTCAAATATAAAGGATTACGATTAAAAGACCCAACACTACTAAGAAAGCTTAAACGGGTGCTGGGTGTGACATTCACCCGTGCATCAGTGGCGTATGATAAAAACGGCAACACCGTACCAGTGAACACTCCCCGGTTCGGGATGTTCAATGGTCCTGATGATGGGATACTGATTGAAGAAGCCCACACGAACCTTTTAAGTGCTGATGCGAGTTTGAGCCTTACTGGTGCATCCCCTTATACAACAGGGACCCTTAACGGGACTTACACTTTCACATGCAGAACCGGAAGCTACGAACTAAGCGGAGGGGCCACTGGAACAGTAACACCAACCACACCACAAACAAAGGCAATAACCTCCGCCACGGTGACTTTAACCGGCACATCAACCTACAACCAAATCATAAACAAAGCGTACCCTTTAAGCTTCACACTAGGGGGCACCACACACGCTGGGGAACAATTAATCATACCAGGCAACATTGCAAACATTGACACAAGCGGAGGCACACCAAACACTGGAAGCGGAACAATAGAATTTAAAGTTTATGTAAATAACACAATAAGAACTCTTGGAATGAAAGGGGGCTTAATATCTATCCTCACACCCATCAACGAATTGTATATATGGCGTTGGGATGGGGACACAAAATACTACCTCCATGTTTTCGGCACCGCCACTGAAATCTCACAAACCATACTATCTGAAGGACCCCATACATTTAAAATCGTATGGGATTCCATAAGTTTCAAATTATTCTGTGACGGTGTGCAAGTGGGGAGCACAGTTTTAACCCCCACCTTAGCAGGTTCCGCTGCAACGAATGTGAAAATAGGTTCTAGGACATCTACGGGGTACCAATGCAACACTTTGATTAGTGATGTTGCATTTAGTCGCCCAAAACGTGGGGACTCAGATTTGGTTAGGCGAAGTTTGAACAGTGAACCAGTTGTTGATAAAGAGGTAACCTTCATAATGCCTCTCAAGAATGACCTCCGAGCGTACCGGGTGAGAACATGAACTTCTATGTGATAGGTGATGATATGATCCGGGTGGTGTTTGAGGAAGAGGAAACCACACACCAATTCTTCAACCAAACCATTAGCAAAGTCCGGAATATCTGCCATGCCAAGAAAGAAACGGATACCGAATATATCCTTACTTTGAAGGATAAAAACACCACCGAACCCCCAACCGTCCAGTTGGGTCGGGTTTTGGACCGGGTTAGGGAGTGTTATATGTGTGACGTGCTCCCGGAAAGTGATCAGGCTAAGGATAGAAGTAAGTGCCCGGAGTTCAAATTCACACCACACCTCGATTCCATAAAGGAGGGGGAGGTTTTGAAAAAGGATTCTGAGAAAATTAAAAAGTAAATTAACTTATTTTTTTTGTTATTCTGTGACTGGTTCGAGTAATACCACTTTAACCAGTTTACCCTCCCATTTTTTAGGAACGTATACCCGGCTCGTGTTCCCTGCTGCTTTGGCCCTTTTTTCTATGGTGTCGTAGGCTTCTAGTGTGATTGTCATTGGTTTCATGGTTGTTATTTTTTTTGTTATTCTATTTAAATGTGATTATAATGTAGTTACATTAAAATAATAGTAGTTACAATATAATCACTTGGTGATTACATGAAGATAAGAACAATAGGGACAACCCTGTTCATCATTGGGGCAATACTCATCATGACCATACCAACACCCACAAACCCAGAAAACAACACCAACACCCTTAACACCACAACCAAGGCAACACAAACAATAACCATCAACGAAACCGAACTACACCAAGAGTTCAACAGAATAGCAAGCCTACCATACACACAATACAAATGCAGAGAAAAAAGCGACCTACTACTACAATACATCCACACACACGACCCACATTCCCCGGTTCACACCCGGAGCATACAACACAAAACCGGGAAATATAGTCACGTGTATGTAGAATACCAAGGGACTGTATTTGACCCCACATGCACCCCAGCACTGTACCGTGTCCCAATAGATAAATACAATGGTCAGTTGGATGATTGGGGGTTTAACCGGGACCATATCATGAGCACGGGTTATGCTGGGACTTAAATAACTTCTATTTTTTTTTATCTTAATTTTATGACTGATTACAACGCCCCTCACGGAGGGATAAAATGAGTGATTATAATGCATTACCATCTGAATTATTCAACCTATGCACCAGGATACTTGAAGATAAAGAAAAGAATGGACGGTACCCTCCAATATGTTTAGTGGGTGATGCTAAACCCACTATGGATCAGGTGTTGGATTCTTTACTCAGGTATGGGCGGTACCGGGATGTGAAAGGTGATGAACCTCCCAAGGTTTGGATATATGATACCACAATAAACCTCCCAACTGATACCAGTGGATGGGTACTAACAGGACTATATTCACAGGACTATCAAGATACTTCATTCACTTGTGGTCCTTCGAGTGCTCAAATGGTATTCAGTGCCATGGGTTTATCATTTAATGAAAGCCAAATAGCATCATTAGCAGGTACCACCACGGCGGGGACAAGCCATGACCAGTTATACAATGCCATGAGGAAACTTTATCCATCATTGGATATTGCAGAATACTATCTCAGTGACATTGGTTTCCCTGGAATCATTGGTAAACTAAAGAATAATTGTGAAATAATCCTACACATACGAACCGGGCCACTAAAAACAGATGCCAATGGTAACGGAGTATGGCAAGGAGATTTCGGGCATTATATAATGCTTGTGGGTGTTAATCCAACAACACAGAGGGTAAGAGTAGCCGATCCCACCAAGGGTGTTAAGGAGTTCACTTATAATCAGATAACCAGTGCGATTAATGCAGTGAGTAACCAGAAAAGCGTAATGGTGTTTTACAAACCATAAAACAGTATTTAAAACAAGTATTTTAAGGCATTGAGGATTCATACTCCTTGATGCCTTCTTTTTTTATCGTAAAATTTTTCAATCAATTCATCTAACATTTCAATCTGTGCATCCACTTTCTTTTCTTCCTGGAAAATAGATTCCCATTGCATGTGTAATGACTGAGATTCTCTCTGTTTTATATGGCGTTCTTCGTCTGAATCTTCACTTTTGAATAAAGGTTGTTTGTCGTTACATTCATCTCTTTTATTTTTCAATTCTTCTTTATATTTTAATAATTTATCACGTTTGAGTTTAAGGAGGCCCATTTAAATCACCTCATATTTTCCTTTTTTCAATATAACCATCAATAGTTCTCATTTGTGTTGTAATAGCATAAATACAGTCACAATGTCCTATGACTATTGGAGGCCAATCTGTTCCCGCACCATCTTCCATAATACCTTTTATCCTATTTCCAATCATTTCCCCACGTATCTTTTTCAAACATTCATCAATAGTGTTTAATTCGTCTATCATTTTCAATCCACCTCATTTCTTTTTACATTCATCTAATATTCTATTGAGAAGTGCATCCCAAGTTTCTCCCATCTTCCCATACTTTTTTAACCTTTCTTTTGTCTTTTTAGTTATTGGTATTGTGGTGTTCATAATAATTATAAGATTCACATAGTTAATATATTTAATGGTTAATTTAGTATGTTCCAAAATGGAACTAACTGAAACCGTTACAAAATGAAACAGGTTTGAACTTCGTAATAGTACCGTTTAACGAAGTAGAATTTTAAAACTCATCTTAAAACTTCATGGGAAAAATAAAGGAAAAATACTTATATTATGAAGTATATAATAAATCATGGTGATAAAAACATGATTGATAAAGTTGAAATACATAAATTAAATGCAAAACTCCAGAACGACACTGTAATAGATGTCTATGAAAATGGAACCAATATTCTCTGTATTGAGTTTGGAGATGGGGATATGTTTGAAATATTAGAAGAAGATGGAAATTTAAGAATAAAAAATCCAAATGGGGAATAAAAATGGAAGAACAAATCCTGACCGTTGATGCAAACTTAAATGAAGGCAAAATCATTCCAGTTAAAATTGAAGGGGAATTATTAGCTAAATTAGGAATATATCAGATGTTATTACAGAGCGAAATAGATAATGAAGGGTTGAATCATGAAGTTTCATTATCAGAAACAATTGAATACATTGTTACTGAAAAATTAGATAGCATAATGGAAGTTGTGGAGGAAAACGAAGATGAGTAAAGACACCCTCCCATCCAAAATAGAATCCAAAATCTACGACATGGAAACCAAGATAGTCCGTAAAGGAGGCAACGCCGGGGCAGTGTACCTCCCTAAAGAATGGATAGGTTGTAAAGTACAAGTGTTGCTCCTGGAAAGATGTGAAAAGGAAGATGAGGAAGGGGATTGATTTAATGGTAAAAAATGATTGGTTAGATTTAATGAAACATAGGGGAGAAGATTGTGCTTATTGTGGAAAACAAATTCTTCATACAATTGTTATAAATGGTACAAATGGAAAGGCTTATTGTTCTAGGGATTGTAAGTTTGATGATAAAGGGGATTGATTAGGGGATGAAAAAACATGGATGATCCAATGAGAGGGAAATTTCACGCAGGATGTAATGAAGGAATATGGTTTTATCACGCAAAAGATGGAGTAATATTGGTTAATGATAAAAACAAGGATAAAATTAAAGAAGATATGAATGAACTCCTTAACAGGATGCCTGATGAAGAAATTGAGATACCTTTGACTAATATTTCTGGGAATCCTAAGAAGTTGTATAAAAAAGCGATAGATGGATTGTAGAATTTGAAGGGGTTTGAAGGAGGGAAACACAAAATGGAATCTAATAACAAAACTGAATATACTAAGTGTCCACAATGTGGAATTAAATATGGGACTAACTTTCCAAGGGAAGATAAACTCTGTTTAACTTGTTCGCAAAACAACGCTCTTATCTTATTCAAAAGGAGTGTAACAGACAGGGCAGATAAAATAAGTGAAGGGCATGGGAATCTTAACTGGATTCATTGGGATAATGAAGATTTAGTCCAATTTGCTGAAGATGTTCTTAGTTTGATTTATAGATCTGATTTAAGATTGGAAGGGGGGGACATTTGAATGAAAATAGAATGGATTGCTGGAGAAATAGATGTAACATTATTATTACATCTGTGTTATATCCATGGATTTAAAAACGCTCCATGGAAATCGTGGCGTACTCAACAGTACCCGTTTGATTATACGGATGCAGATCATTATTTAGATGTTGGTGCTGAGTTTATGAAAACAAAATAAAGAAGAAGAGAGGGGATTGAATGAAAATAATCGAGATATCTAAATTTGGATATAACCACACATACCCAAATGATGAAGACCAAACAGTAAGCGTCCTTCAAGATTTAAATAAAGAAATTGAAGGCTACAATTTACAGGACATCAAAATATTGGATTTCAAACACAAAATCACAGAGGACAATCAGGGAAGTACACGGCATGAATATACAATAATAATTGCTGTTGATAATAGAGGGGATTGAATGAAACCACATCAAAAACACTGGTTAGGAAAACCAGAATGGGTCAAAAAGGAAGAAAAAAAGATAGACTGGATAACATTCCTTTCATTAGTGCTCATAATCCCCTGCTTGGTAATCAATTTCAACCAAGCAACCTTCCCCGAACCAGACCATGACTATTCTACTAAAACTATTGGAACAATCAGAGATATTGACTATGCACATAACAAGATTCTATTAGAATTTAAAGATGGAAAAAAGGCAGGTTACCCATTCAAAGATAGAAGCCATTACCTGCGGAACAATACTGAGTACATATTCCAATATAATTATGGGAAAGGTAGTGTAGCAAGTTCAGGATACACTATAAAAGAACTTTGTCAGATGAATAATGACTGGACATGGGTTGATGAATTATACCTTTGGCTCGGATGGACTGATGATTTCAAACATGACAATATCATGATTGGAGATCCAAATGTGTTCCAAGGTGGATGTATAGAAAATTAAGGAAGGGATTTGTAAAAAGAGGGAAAGATAAAATGGAACCAATTGGGTATGTTATATGTATTGTTATATTAGTTATTGGATGGGTTTTCTGTTCTAGACTGGGGGGATAAAATGAAACCAGAAGACTTCAAAGAAGAATACGTATTAGCTATGAAAGACCCTGTTAGGAAAGCCATATTCCTAAGTGGCATCTGGAAAACCCGGGAAGATATTGAAACATTCACAAAAGAGTTTAAAAAGAAATTAGGAGAATCCCCATCCCCAGGTACATTGGATAAAGTAATTAACATGTGCCGTAGGGAACAGGGGATACAGGGATACATTAAATCATTTTTTTAATTAGTGACCTAATACTTTTTTTACTAGATAAAGATAATGGGTGTGGTTTTTTGGTGTACCATCAATATGATGGTGGGTTGAAAAACACCACCCATCATGGAGGAAAATCATGAAAGTTGCAGTATTATGTGAATACAGTGGAGTAGTCAGGGACGCATTCCTCAAAGAAGGACACGATGCAACATCCTATGACATATTATTAACCGAAAGCGAAGGCCCACACTGCCAGGTTGATGTCACCGAATTAGACCGGGACCACTGGAAACAATACGATTTAGCCGTATGCCACCCCCCATGCACCCACCTAGCAGTGTCAGGGGCCCGGTGGTTTAAGTACAAGGAACGAGAACAGGAAGAAGCCCTGGAGTTTGTAAGGTACCTTTTGAATCTTCCAATTAAAAGAATATGTGTTGAGAACCCGGTGAGTATCATATCCAGTGAGATAAGACCTCCTGATCAGTGTATTCAACCCTGGCAGTTTGGACATGGTGAAACAAAGAAAACATGCCTATGGTTGAAAGGATTACCCAACCTGGTTCCTACTGATATTGTTGATGGCCGTGAACACCGGATTCATAATATGCCTCCTTCAAAAGACCGGTGGAAAGAAAGAAGCTGGTTTTATACTGGTATTGCTGAGGCAATGGCCAAACAATGGGGAAGTTTTAGGAGTGTTCTTGATTTTGGAGCGAAAGTAAAAGTTTGAATATCCCATACCTGCTACTTTTTTAAACCACAACCATCTCATACATAGTATTGTGAACCCTGAAAAACAAGCCATCCAAAACGACCCATACCTACAAAAATATTTCCGGAAAAGAAACCAAAGCACCAAGAGCAGGACACTAATCACCGACAGATTCTACTACTACCACCAGGCCACTGGCCTAACACCCACCAAGGCAATAACAGAAGCTGACCAGGAAGAAGAGGAAGGCA
>Ga0074198_1001398_pt1 | contig 16012 bp, 32 predicted proteins | sample EPASupsiteSAE323_FD_64527 | JGI IMG/M metagenome (GOLD analysis project Ga0074198, IMG submission 64527) | Bioremediated contaminated groundwater from EPA Superfund site, New Mexico - Sample SAE3-23 | ecosystem: Environmental > Aquatic > Deep subsurface > Groundwater > Contaminated ...
CGACAACATCCAGATGGCGATAAGCTTGATCACTCCGATAGCGATAGAAGAGGGACTAAGATTTGCCATCCGTGAAGGCGGCAGAACCGTTGGATCCGGTGTAGTTACCAGTATTGATAAATAGGACCGAAAAAAACACCAAACTAAGCAAAGGACGGAAATGTCCTTTGCAACTAAACGCCAGGGGGCGTGTATTAAAATGAACCCATTCTAAGGAGGTTTAACAATAGTGAATGGTCAGCAAAAAGTTCGCATTAGATTAAAAGCCTTCGACCACAAGCTTCTCGACCAGTCTTCCCAGAAGATTGTTGATACGGCCAGGAAGAATGGAGCTAACGTCTCCGGTCCAATACCCTTGCCGACCGAGAAGAAAATTTATACTATTTTGCGGTCGCCGCACGTGAACAAAGATTCACGTGAACAATTTGAGATGAGAACCCACAAACGGTTAATCGACATACTCGATCCTAATCCCCGTACGATAGATGCCCTTATGCATCTGGATCTACCTTCCGGAGTGGATATAGAGATCAAGTTATAGCTGAGGACCGGTACTGAGAGACCAGTGGGGTTAGGAGGTCTCGAGGTAGTAAATCCGGGCACATAAAGAAAAGGTGATGTTGGCGTCCCGCTTCCAACCGCTCGCCGCAGAATTCTTAGGCTAGGAGGTAGTATAGGTGGCAGAGAAAACCCTTAAGTCAATCATGGGCATTAAAATAGGCATGACCCAGGTATTTGACGAGAATGGCAAAGCGATACCGGTCACTGTTGTACAGGCGGAACCGAATGTAGTTCTGCAGAAGAAAAAAGTAGAGACCGACGGATATAATGCAATCCAGGTTGGGTTTAAGAATATCCGCGAAAAACTGGTTACCAAACCTATAATGGGTATCTTTAATAAAGCTAAACTAAAACCTTTGAAACACATTAAAGAATTTAGTGTAAATAATGTGGATGACTACGAAATAGGCAGCGAAATTAATGTCGACATATTTGCCGCTGACGAGGTAGTTGATGTGGCAGGCACCTCCAAAGGCAAAGGTTTTGCCGGGGCAGTCAAAAGGCACAATATGGCTCGGGGCTCCATGGGTCACGGCTCAAAATATCATCGCCGTCCTGGTTCACTGGGAGCGATGGGTCCGGCTCGAGTATTTAAAGGCCGGAAGATGCCAGGTCATATGGGTGGAGAACGAGTTACGGTTCAAGGCTTAAAGATAGTAAAAGTCTATCCAGAAAAGAATCTCATCCTTATCAAAGGTGCGATTCCAGGTCCCAGGAAAGGCTTGGTGCTTATTAAGAAGTCACTCAAGGCATAGTTATAGTTCGATGTGAAGGAGGTAAAGAAGATGCCTAAAGTTGCAGTGTATGATATGCAGGGTACCCAAGTCGGGGAAATAGACTTAAACGACAATGTTTTTGGAATAGAGCCCAACGAAGCAGTAATGCAGCAATTTGTAAAGATGCAGCTCGCCAATAAACGGCAGGGAACTTCCTCTACCAAGACTAGAGCGGAAGTTAGAGGCGGGGGCAAGAAACCATGGAAACAGAAAGGTACCGGTCGTGCTCGGGTGGGCAGTTCTCGCAATCCGGTATGGAGAGGCGGAGGAATCGCATTTGGGCCCAAGCCCAGAGACTATTCTTATAAACTTCCCCGTAAAGTAAGACGCCTGGCCTTAAAGTCAGCTCTTTCCAGCAAGGCTTTGGATCTCAATATTATAGTTGTGGATGTTCTGACATTTGAGGAACCCAAGACCAAGCTGATGATAGAGACCCTGGATTTGTTGAAAGCAGCCCCAAAGACTCTGGTTATAACAGCTGACAATGATGTCAATGTATATAAGTCAGCCCGCAACATCCCGGGAGTAAAATCACTCAAGGCAGACTATATAAATGTTTTTGATGTTCTTAAATATGAGACTCTGCTCATGACCAGAGATGCAGTTGCCAGAGTAGAGGAGGTATTTGCGTAACATGAGAGATTATAGAGACATTATTATCCGGCCGGTAGTTACCGAAAAATCAATGAACCTGCTGGCCGATAACAAATACACCTTTGTTGTGGATAAGAAGTCCAATAAGACTGAAATCAAGAACGCAATTGAAGATATATTCAAAGTAAAGGTTGATAAAGTCAGTACCATGATAGTCAAGGGCAAACCCAAGCGGATGGGCAAATTTGAAGGCCGCACCTCTGACCGGAAAAAAGCTATTGTAAGTCTCAAAGCCGGACAGAAGATCAAACTATTTGAAGGCATGTAAAACCTTTATTTGGCGTGCTGTAAGGAGTGAGAAAGGAAATGGGCATAAAGAAATTTAAGCCTACCACACCTAGTAGAAGACATATGACGGTGATGAGTTTTGAAGAGATTACCAAAACCGAGCCGGAAAAAAGCCTGACCGTCTCCCTGAAAAGCACCGGGGGAAGAAATGCCCAAGGGCATCTAACGGTAAGACACAAGGGCGGCGGACATAAACGCCTGTACCGGATAATCGATTTCAAACGTATAAAAGATGATGTTCCGGCAGTTGTAGCTGCCATTGAGTATGACCCCAATCGTTCTGCGAATATAGCTCTGCTGCATTATGCAGATGGGGCTAAGGCCTATATCTTGGCTCCCAACAACTTGAAAGTTGGCGACAAGATAGTGTCCGGGTCCAAAGCAGATATCAAAACCGGGAATACCCTGGTGCTGAAGGATATACCGGTTGGTTCCTTAATCCATAATGTTGAACTGCGCCCCGGAAAAGGCGGTCAATTGGCTCGTTCCGCCGGGACAGTAGCTCAATTGATGGCCAAAGAAGGGTCATACGCTCATGTTAGATTACCCTCCGGAGAAGTAAGACTGGTGCATATTAATTGCCGGGCGACTCTGGGGCAGGTAGGCAACCTGGACTTTGAAAACCAGAAGATTGGTAAAGCAGGAAGATCGCGCTGGATGGGGATCAGGCCTACAGTCAGAGGCTCAGTCATGAATCCGGTCGATCATCCGCACGGCGGCGGCGAAGGCCGGGCACCAATAGGCAGGAAATATCCAGTTTCTCCTTGGGGGAAAATTGCTATTGGCGGACGAACCCGCAAGAAGAAACCATCCGACAAGATGATAGTAAGAAAACGCAATAAAAAATAATTAGAATTGCGCGCAGCGCTAAGGAGGTCTTTCAATGGGCAGGTCGTTAAAAAAAGGGCCTTATTGTGAAGAGAAGCTTTTAAAAAAGGTTGATGACATGAACGAAACCGGCCAAAACAAGGTGTTAAAAACCTGGTCCCGGCGCTCGACCATAATGCCTCAGATGTTAGGGCATACGATCGCTGTTCACGATGGGCGCAGGCATATCCCAGTTTATATCACCGAAGATATGGTAGGTTTAAAATTAGGGGAATTTGCTCCTACTCGTACATTCAGAAGCCACGCAGGTAAATCCGAAAAAACTAGCAGAGCAAAATAGGAAGGAGGAGAGATATTATGGAGGCCAGAGCAATAGCTCACTATATACGTGTATCTCCCTTAAAAGCTCGCCAGGTTGCTGATTTAGTTAGAGGTAAAGCGATTAAAGAAGCCCTGGGAATATTAAAATACACTAATAAGAAATCGGCACCCCTAATCAATAAAGTTGTGAAATCTGCCGTAGCCAATGCTGAACACAATTTTGATATGGATTCTGATGCCCTGTATATCTCGCAAATTCTGATTGACGAAGGCCCCACGCTAAAAAGAATGCAGCCTAGGGCCTATGGACGAGCAGATGTAAGACGGCATAGAACCAGCCATATCACGGTAGTGCTCAAGGAAAGGGAGGTTAAATAGTGGGTCAAAAGGTTCATCCTAAAGGATTCAGGCTTGGTATCATCAGAACATGGGATTCCAACTGGTATGCTGACAAAGATTATTCCGAACTTCTACATGAAGATTACCGGGTTAGAAAACTGGTCAAAGAACGCTTCTATACAGCTGGGATATCCAAAGTGGAGATTCAAAGAACCGGCAACCGCGTGCGTGTGACTATTCATACCGCCAAACCGGGTATCGTTATTGGCCGGGGTGGAAGCGAAGTTGAGAAGCTCAAAATCGAGCTGACCGTTATGACCGGTAAGAACATCAACATAAACATTCAAGAAATTAAGCGGCCGGAATTAGATGCGCAAATCGTAGCCGAGAATGTAGCGCAGCAACTGGAAAAACGTATTTCCTTCCGCCGGGCTATGAAACAGACCGTTCAAAGAACAATGCGGGTAGGGGCTCTGGGAATGAAGATAGCCATCTCAGGCAGACTGGGTGGAGCCGAAATCGCCAGAACCGAGTGGTATGCCGAAGGCAAAGTACCCCTGCATACTCTAAGAGCAGATATTGATTATGGCTTTGCAGAAGCCAATACTACCTACGGTAAGATCGGTATTAAAGTGTGGATTAACCGCGGTGAGATAGCCCCCGAGGCCAAACAGAGACCCAAGCAGAAAGTAGTGGAGGAGGCAGCGCAATAATGCTTACCCCAAAAAGAACAAAATATAGAAAACAACATCGCCCGAGTTTAAAAGGTAAGGCTCAGAAGGGAAACACTGTAACTTATGGCGAATATGGACTACAAGCCCTGGAAGCGGCCTGGATAACCAACCGCCAGATCGAGGCAGCTCGTATAGCTATTAACCGCCATGTTAAAAGAGGCGGGCAATTATGGATTAAGATATTCCCCGACCGCCCTATAACCGCCAAGCCAGCTGAAACCCGTATGGGTAAAGGTAAAGGTTCTCCAGAGCACTGGATAGCAGTGGTCAAACCGGGTCGAGTCATGTTTGAACTCTCCGGAGTAGCAGAGGAAGTCGCCCGGGAAGCCATGCGACTAGCTGCACACAAACTTCCGATTAAGTGCAGTTTTGTAAAAAGAGAAGAAATGGGTGGTGAGGTTAGTGAAAGTTGAAAAAATAAGGGAACTAACCGACGAGGAATTAGTTAGAAAAGTTTCTGATTATAAAGAAGAACTATTTAATCTTAGGTTTCAGATTGCAACCGGTCAACTCGATAATCCTATGCGGATTAGGGATGTCCGAAAGAATATTGCCCGCTGCAAGACGATATTGAGACAACGGGAAATATCCAGAGAAAGTAACGGATAAAGGAGGTCTAAAGGTGGCTGAGAATCAAGGCAACCGAAAAAGTATGACAGGCACGGTTACCAGTGACAAAATGGAAAAAACCATTACCGTCAGTGTGGAAACTGTGAAACAGCATCCACTTTATAGAAAGACCGTAAAGACCAGTAAGAAATACAAGGCGCATGACGAGAACAACGAGGCTAACGCCGGTGATGTTGTGAAAATCATGGAAACCCGCCCCTTGAGCAAAGATAAAAGATGGAAACTGACCGAAATTGTGCAGAAAGCCAAGACTTTACAATAGTCGCGAAGGGAGGTTTATTCCGTGATTCAGCAAGAAACTGTTTTACAGGTCGGTGATAACACCGGGGCTAAAAAAGTTTTATGTATAAAGGTCCTGGGCGGTTCAATGAGAAGATATGCTACAGTTGGGGACGTAATAGTTGTTGCAGTTAAAGAGGCGGCTCCAGGCGGAGTGGTGAAAAAGGGTGACGTCGTCAAAGCAGTGGTAGTTCGTACCAAGAAAGAAATACGCAGACCGGACGGATCTCATATCGCCTTTTCGGAAAATGCTGCTGTAATAATCGATGATAATAATAACCCCAAAGGTACTCGCATATTTGGTCCGGTGGCAAGAGAACTGAGGGACAAGAACTTCATGAAGATTGTATCTTTGGCCCCTGAAGTTCTTTAGTCGGTGGAGGTGTAAAGGATGAATATTAAAAAAGGTGATACAGTTACCGTTATAACCGGCAAAGACTCCGGTAAAAAAGGCAAGGTATTAAAAGTGATACCAGCCGATAATCGCGTCGTGGTAGAAGGAGTCAACAAGGCCAAAAAGCATCAGCGGCCCAGCCGAAGTCTGCCACAGGGAGGTATCTTGCAAATAGAGTGTCCGCTTAATGCATCCAATGTAATGCTGCTGTGTAATAAATGCAACAAACCTACCCGGGGAGCGAGAAAGATTCTGGATAATGGACAGAAGGCAAGAGTATGTAAGCAATGTGGCGAGGTATTAGACTAAAACTCCGAGAAGGGAGGCCAACTGTTGAATGGCCAGGTTATTTGAGCAATATAAACAAGAAATAACTCCAAAATTGATGGAAAAGTTTGCATACAAAAACGTTATGCAGGTACCCAAATTAGAAAAGGTTATCATCAATGTCGGAGTCGGCGAAGCCATACAGAATCCTAAAGCTCTGGATGGGGCAGTAAGTGATCTGATGATAATTACAGGTCAGAAGCCTATAATTACCAAGGCCAAGAAATCTATAGCCGGGTTTAAACTGCGGGAAGGAATGCCTATCGGCTGCAAGGTTACCCTTAGGGGCGAAAGGATGTACGATTTTATAAATCGTTTAATAAACATCGTTCTTCCCCGGGTACGCGATTTTAGAGGCGTTTCCCCTCAGGCTTTTGATGGGCGCGGGAATTATTCCCTAGGCATCAAAGAGCAGACCATATTTCCGGAAATTGAATATGACAAGATAGATAAAATCAGGGGTCTGGAAGTAATCATCGTAACCAGTGCCAAGACCGATGAAGAAGCCAGAGAATTACTTAAAAGTATGGGAATGCCATTCAGATAAGAGGGGGTGTATAAATGGCCAAGAAATCATTGATAGCTAAACAAAAGCGCCCACAGAAGTTTCAGGTTATGGAATACAACCGCTGTAAGATATGTGGACGTCCAAGAGCTTACATGCGTAAATTCGGTATGTGCAGGGTTTGCTTCAGGGAGATGGCCCATAAGGGAGAAATACCAGGAGTTACCAAGGCAAGCTGGTAGCTTAGATAAAGGAGGTAAAAATCATGGTCGTTACTGATCCCGTAGCCGATTTCTTGACTAGGATTAGAAACGGAAATATGGTCTGGCATCAAACGGTTGAAATACCAAGTTCTAAAATGAAGATATCTCTGGCTGAAATCCTAAAAGATGAAGGATATATTAAAGACTTTGAGTTTATTGCGGATGGCAAGCAGGGGATTATCAGGATATACCTTAAATATGGTCCCAATAAAGAAAGAGTTATCACCGGAATTAAAAGAATTAGCAAACCGGGTCTTAAGGTATATGTAAAAAAGGATGAAGTACCCAAGGTTCTGGCCGGGCTGGGGACAGCAGTTGTATCTACTTCCAAGGGGATCATGACTGACAAAAAGGCTCGCAAGGCAGGTCTGGGTGGAGAAATCGTATGTTATATATGGTAGGTGCTACATTATTTGCGACCATTTGGGAGCATCAGAAGTGCCCGAAGGGTGCAATCTTAGTAGCGACCCCCAGGGAGCATCAGCAACCTTAATTATGCCGATAGGCATATCAGTAGTGCCCGAAGGGTGAAGGAGGAATGAACGGTGTCCAGAATAGGTAGAAAACCTATCAGTCTACCCCCAGGCGTAGAGATCAAAATAGAAGATAACATTATTACCGTCAAAGGACCTAAAGGAGTTCTATCTCAAGCCATTCCAGAGGATATTACCATAAACCAGCAAGAGAGCGAGCTATTGGTTACCAGACCCAGCGATGCCAAAAGACATCGCGCCATGCATGGGCTTGCCAGAGCTCTAGTCGCTAATATGGTAACCGGGGTGACCACGGGTTTTGAGAAGAAACTGGAGATGGTCGGAGTTGGTTACAGAGCACAGTTGCAGGGCAATAAGTTAGTTATCAATATCGGGTTTTCTCATCCGGTTGAAGTAGATCCGCCTCAGGGAATAGAATTTGAAGTTCCGGCTGTTACTAAAATTACGGTTAAAGGTATTGATAAGCAGCTGGTAGGAAATACTGCGGCTGATATTCGTGCTATTAGGAAGCCTGAGCCGTACAAGGGCAAAGGTCTCAGGTACGAAAATGAAGTCGTCAGACGCAAAGCTGGTAAAACTGGCGCTAAATAACTAAGAAGGGAGTGACGACGTTGATCAAAAAAACCAGCAAAAAAGAGCTAAGGCAAGGAAGACATCGCAGAATACGGGTTAAAGTGTCGGGCACCGCTGAAACACCCAGACTTTGTATTTACCGTAGTCTTAATAACATATATGCCCAGCTTATTGATGACGATAAAGGAGTCACCCTGGCAGCCGCATCTACCCTAGATAAGGATATGGCGGATTTAGGCAGTTCCAGCAATGTGGATGCAGCTAAAAGGGTAGGAGGCAGTATTGCCCTTAAAGCCAAGGATAAGGGTATAACTACCGTCGTATTTGATAGGAATGGACGTAAATATCATGGCTGTGTATCTGCTCTGGCAGACGCAGCACGGGAAAACGGATTGGTATTTTAACCGCAAATCGCTGAAGGTTAGGAGGGAAATGATGATAGAAAAAGAACAGGCAGCTCCGGAATTTATCGAAAAAGTTGTTAATATTAACCGAGTTGCCAAGGTTGTAAAAGGCGGACGCCGGTTTAGTTTTAGTGCTCTGGTCGTTGTGGGCGACGGTGAAGGTCGGGTTGGCTCCGGTAAAGGAAAAGCTACCGAAGTACCTGAAGCCATTCGCAAAGCCATGGAAAGTGCCAAGAAAAATATGATCGACATTCCCTTAATTGAGGGTAGAACAATTCCCCATCAAGTTACTGGCAGATTTGGTGCCGGCGAAGTATTTTTGAAACCCGCTGCGGCAGGAACAGGGGTTATAGCCGGTGGGCCGGTTAGAGCCGTACTGGAAGCCGCTGGACTTAAAGATATTCTTACCAAATGCATAGGAACTGCTAATGCTAATAATGTTGTCCGGGCTACCATGGAGGGTTTAAAGAGTCTGAAAAGGGCTGACCATGTAGCACAGCTAAGGGGCAAAACCGTTGACGAGATATTGAACTAGGGAGGGAGACCACTTGGCGAAACAGTTAAAAATAACTTGGACCAAAAGCTTTATTGGTTACCCCCAAACTCAGAGATTGACCATTAAGAGCCTGGGGTTCAAGAAGCTTAATCAATCAGTTGTGAAAGAAGACTGTGCTCAGATACGAGGACAGATTAACAAAGTAGTACACATGGTTTGTGTAGAAGAGTTAGATGAAGCGTAGGGAGGTTTTACAGTGAAACTAGAGGAACTGAAATCTCCACCCGGGGCGAATAAGCGCACCAAGAGGGTGGGCCGAGGCATTGGTTCCGGTCATGGCAAGACTTCTACCCGCGGTCACAAAGGCCAGAAAGCCCGTTCGGGCGGAGGTATTAGACTTGGGTTTGAAGGCGGACAAATGCCGTTACAGCGGCGTATACCTAAAAGAGGATTTACGAACATATTCAGAAAAGAATATGCCATTGTAAATGTAGGGGACCTTAATTGTTTTGATGATGGAAGTATTGTTACCATCGAGCTGCTGATGATGGCAGGACTGGTGAATAAAGTTACTGCCGGGGTTAAGCTGCTGGGTGAAGGTGACCTGGAAAAGAAACTTACTGTACAGGTGCAAAAATGCAGCCGACAGGCCGAAGAAAAGATCGCGGCTCGAGGCGGCAAATTTGAGGTGATTTAATGTTAAACTCAGTTCAGCAGGCCTTTAAGATTGGTGATTTAAGAAGCAAGCTGCTCTTCACCCTATTAATGTTGCTGATATTCCGGCTTGGTGCACATATACCTATTCCTGGTATTAATGCCGAAGCTATGCAGCAATTATTGCAAGGCCAATTATTTGGGTTCTTTGACATAATCTCCGGGGGAGCCTTTAAAAGATTCGCCGTTTTTGCGATGAGTATCACCCCTTACATCAACGCCTCGATTATTATGCAGCTATTAACGGTAGTTGTGCCAAAATTAGAGGAGTTGAACAAAGAAGGTGAAGAAGGCAAAAAGAAGATTGCTCAGTACACCCGATATGGAACGGTTGTGTTAGCCTTAGTTCAAGCCATCGGCCTGGCAGTGGCAATAGGTAAAGCGGGAGCTATAGATAACCCAGGTTTTGGTTCCTATTTTATTATAGTTATATCATTGACTGCAGGAACCGCTATGTTGATGTGGATTGGAGAAATGATCACCGAAAAGGGCATAGGCAATGGAATCTCCTTGATCATCTTCTGTGGTATAGCCGCCCGTATTCCTACCCAAATAGCGGGTGTAGGCGAGGAAGTATCCACGGGTATGGCCGGATATTTCCAAGTATTGTTGTTGATTGTGGTGGTTCTGTTAGTTATTGCAGCGGTAGTAGCTATGAACGAAGGTCAGAGACGACTACCGATCCAATATGCCAAACGAGTAGTGGGGCGCAAACTTTATGGCGGGCAGAGCACTTTTCTACCTTTGAAAGTCAACGCCGCCGGAGTTATTCCCATTATCTTTGCGATGTCACTGGGTATGTTCCCGGCAACCATTGGATCGTGGATGAGTCAGACTGGAGCATTTAATACATTTGTAAACACTTATTTTAGTTATACCAGTGTACTCTATAATATTTTTTACGCCTTGCTGATAGTATTTTTCACCTATTTCTATGTGGCGATTATTTTTAATCCCTTGGATGTAGCTGATAATATTAAGAAAAATGGCGGCTTCGTTCCTGGCATCAGACCTGGTCGGCCAACTGCCGAATATATCGACAAGGTTCTTACCCGTCTGACCGCCGCAGGTGGCGTGTTCCTGGCCTTGATAGCAATCCTGCCCAATATTGTGATTGCCATCACCGGGATAAAAAGCCTCTGGTTTGGAGGAACAGCCCTGTTAATTCTGGTAGGTGTCGCTCTGGATACCATGAAACAAATAGAGTCACATTTATTATTGAGAAGTTATGAAGGCTTTGTTAAATAGGAGATGATACTAATGAACATTATCCTTATGGGGCCTCCCGGTGCCGGTAAAGGAACCCAGGCGGAACTAATTAAAGCGGCCTTTCCTATCCCTCATATTTCTACGGGCGATATGTTCCGAGAGGCGGTTAAGAACAGTACCGCAATGGGGGTGGAAGCCAAAAAATACATGGATGCGGGCCAATTGGTTCCAGATGCAGTTACCATCGGCATTGTCGAAGAAAGATTGGCTATGCCTGATTGTAAGACCGGTTTTCTTCTGGATGGATTTCCTCGTACCATAGTTCAGGCTCAGGCACTTGATCAGGTTCTGGCCAAATATGGGAAAAAAGTAGAATTGGCTTTAGACATTTCTGTGCCCGAAGAAATATTGGTGGACAGAATGACCGGTCGGGTCAGCTGCAATACCTGCAAAACCGTTTATAATACCATATTTAATCCACCCGCAGTTGCCGGGCAATGCGATAAGTGCGGGGGAGAATTGATCCAACGCAGTGATGATAAGCTAGAGACCGTCAAGAACCGCTTGCAGGTTTATATGGACCAGACACAACCACTGCTAGATTATTATGAGAAACAAGGCTGCCTGATTACTATGGATGGCAACCGTGATCCTAAAGAAGTATTTGCTGAAGTAAAAGCGATACTGGAGAAAATGGGATGATAAACATCAAGACACCTGCTGAAATCGATAAGATGCGGAAATCAGGGCAGGTAGTGGCCCAGGTACTGCAGATACTGAAGAAAGAAATTAAGCCAGGCATTACTACCGGCCGACTCAACAGCATCGCCGAAGAAGAGGCTAAAAAGAGGAATGCCGTGGCAGTTTTCAAAAATTACCCACATCCAAGAGGAATATTACCTTTTCCAGGTGCTATATGTACCTCTATAAATGAAGAGGTTGTACATGGAATACCAGGCAAAAGAGTTCTTCAGGAGGGCGATTTAATCAGTATAGATTTTGGGGTCATCGTCGACGGTTTTGCAGGTGATGCTGCTATAACCGTAGCCGTGGGGGAAGTAGATCCACAGGTAAGAAAATTGATCAGAGTAACCGAAGAGGCCTTGATGAAAGGGATAGAGCAAGCCCAGGTGGGCAATCGTCTAGGCCAGGTATCTCATACAATTCAAGCCTATGCAGAGGATGCCGGATTTTCAGTGGTAAGAGATTATGTAGGTCACGGCATTGGCCGTAACATGCATGAGGATCCGCCCGTTCCCAACTACGGAAAGGCTGATCGAGGACCGGTGCTGCGAGTGGGAATGGCTCTGGCAATTGAACCCATGGTGAACCTCGGGACTTATAGCGTATACACCAAAGGAGATGAGTGGACTGTGGTTACACGCGATGGTAAACAATCGGCTCATTTTGAGCACAGTATAGCAATTGGAGATCAAGGTCCAGAGATTCTTACCTTAATTTAATGGAGGTGAGGGAAGATATCTGAAGATATCCTGGGCAAAGTGGTCATTTCTAAATCCGGTCGAGATCAGGGCAAGGCGTTCATTGTAATTAAAGTGATCAACGAACGGTATCTGAGCATTAGTGACGGGGATTTACGAAAGATTGAAAGACCTAAGAAAAAAAACATTAGACATTTACAAATTACGTCCCAGCGAGCGGATGATATACTGGATAGCTTGCATAAAGGAGAAATACCTGCCAACCACATCATTAAGAAGAGTATTAAACAGATAGTTGATAAAGGTTTAATCCGCGGGGAAGGAGGTCTGGTAAGTGGCTAAAGATGACGTTATCGAGGTAGAGGGAAAAGTTTTGGAACCGTTACCTAACGCCATGTTCACGGTAGAAATGGAGAATGGCCATAAGGTCCTTGCCCATATTTCAGGAAAAATGAGAATGAACTTTATCAGAATATTGCCTGGTGACCGAGTAATGGTGGAACTGTCACCCTATGACTTGAACCGAGGCAGGATAACCTACCGTTTTAAGTAGGATGATATACCACTATTAGCGAAGGAGGTTAATAGAATGAAAGTGAGAGCTTCAGTCAAAAAAATGTGTGAAAAATGCAAAATTATTAAACGCAAGGGCAAGGTTACTATTATTTGTGAAAATCCCAAACACAAACAGGTTCAAGGGTAACGATAAAGGTAAATAAAATTAAATCCGAAGGAAGTGAGAAGCTTTGGCAAGAATATCAGGTGTTGATTTGCCCCGTGATAAACGAGTAGAAATATCCCTTACCTACATATTAGGGATTGGGAGATCATCATCTCAGAAGATTTTGGCAGCGGCAGGTATAAATCTCGATACTAGAGTGAAAGATTTAACCGAGGAAGAAGTTGCCAAACTCCGAGCGATTATCGACAAGAACTACGTGGTTGAAGGTGATCTGCGTAGGGATGTAAGCATGAACATCAAGCGATTAATGGATTTAGGTTGTTATAGAGGAATTCGCCATCGTCGGGGATTACCGGTCAGAGGGCAGAAGACCAAAACCAATGCCCGCACCCGCAAGGGACCCAAACGGACCGCCGGCGGTAAGAAGAAATAGCCTAAAAGGAGGATAATTGAGTGGCACGAAGGACTGCAAATGTCAGGGTTAAAAGACGTGAGAAAAAGAATATTGCCGAGGGAATAGCTCACATCAAATCAACTTTTAATAATACGATAATTTCCATTACTGATAAACATGGAAATGCTATATCTTGGGCTAGTGCGGGAACCGTTGGATTCAAAGGTTCTCGGAAAAGCACACCCTTTGCCGCCCAGCAGGCAGCCGAAAATGCGGCCCGGGCAGCTATGGAGCATGGGCTCCGGGAAGTGGAATGCTTCGTCAAGGGTCCGGGAGCAGGACGCGAAGCGGCCATAAGGTCTCTACAGGCAGCGGGTTTGGAAGTAAGCGTTATTAAAGACGTTACCCCAATTCCTCATAATGGCTGTAGACCGCCAAAAAGAAGAAGAGTTTAAGGAGGTAGTGGTTTAGTGGGAAGATATACTGACTCAGTCTGTCGCCAGTGCCGCCGTGAAGGGGAGAAGTTATTCCTCAAGGGGGATAGATGCTATTCCGAAAAATGTGCGGTGCAGAAGCGGCCTTTTGTACCCGGTCAGCATGGCCAAAAGCGCAAACAGAAAACCAGTGAATATGGACTCCAACTACGAGAAAAGCAGAAAACCAAGAGAATCTATGGAGTTTTAGAGAAACAGTTCCGCAACTATTTTAAAAAAGCTGAACGTCAAAGAGGAATAGCTGGGGAGAACTTATTAATTCTATTGGAAAGACGCCTGGATAATGTGGTTTTCAGGCTCGGTCTAGCCGCCTCACGTAAGGAAGCGCGCCAGTTGGTTAATCATGACCATTTTACCATCAATGGTAAAAAGGCCAATATTGCATCAATGTTGGTAGGCGTGGGCGATACGGTTCAGGTTAAGGCCGGCAGCATAGATTCACCCAAGTTTCAGGAAATAAAGCAGGCTGGTGCGTACAAAACTCCTCCGCAGTGGTTGGAAGTAGATATTGAAAATCTTACGGGCAGGGTAATGACCTTACCGAACAGAGAAATTGTAGATACAGCAGTTAATGAACAACTTATAATCGAGCTGTACTCTAGATAATATATCTATGTAATAAAAACCTCTAAGAAAGAAGGAGGGGATAAATTAATGCTAGAGATGGAAAAACCACGTATAGAGTGCGTTGAAAAGGATGCCGACAACAATTACGGGAAATTCGTGATTGAACCACTGGAACGAGGCTATGGAACCACCCTGGGAAATTCCTTGCGCCGAGTTTTATTATCGTCACTGCCGGGAGCTGCAGTCACCTCTATCAAGATTGATGGAGTGTTACATGAGTTCTCAACCATTCCCGGAGTATTGGAAGATACCACTGAGATGATATTAAACATCAAACAGATGGTACTTCGCTATGATGGAAACGAACGCAAACTGATCCGCATGGAACAAAAAGGTCCCAAAAATGTATGTGCCGGAGATATCGAACAAGATAGTGAAGTAGAAATATTGAATCCGGAACTGCATATCGCCAGCTTGGATGGAGACGGTAAATTGGAAATCGAGATGACTGTAGAAAGAGGCCGGGGCTATGTAAGTGCCGATCAACAGCCGCAGAAGAACACCGATCTGGTTGGATTGATACCGATCGATTCCATTTATACTCCAGTTACTAAAGTCAATTACTCAATCGAGAATACGCGGGTGGGTAAAAGAACAGATTATGATAAACTCATTCTCGAAATCTGGACTAATGGAAGTATCCGCCCCGAAGAGGCAATTAGTTTATCCTCGCAAATACTGATTGAGTACCTGAAGCTCTTCACCGAAATTGATGACACCTATTCTGAGGTAGAGATACTTGTAGAAAAGGAAGAAGAGAAAAAGGATAAGGTTCTGGAGATGTCAATTGAAGAGTTGGAGCTTTCCGTGCGGGCATCAAATGGACTTAAGAGAGCCAGTATTAATACAGTAGGTGACCTGATTGAAAAAACCCGGGAAGAAATGAGTAAGATTAGAAACCTGGGTCAGAAATCACTGGAAGAAATAGAGAAAAAGTTAAAAGAGTTAGAATTAACCTTTAAGAAATCAGAAGAGTAGAAAGGAGGGTTTACATTGAGTTATCGTAGATTAGGTTTTAGAAGCGATCACCGGAGAGCATTGCTGAGAAACTCAGTGACCTCTCTATTAGAACATGAAAAAATAACTACTACTGAAACCAGAGCAAAAGAAATAAGCAGTATCGCTGAAAAAATGATAACTCTAGGCAAGAGAGGAGACTTGCATGCCCGTCGGCAGGCAGATTCCTATCTGATGAGCGAAGCGGTTGTCTTCAAATTATTTTCTAGCATATCAGAGCGTTATCAAGAACGTCCTGGTGGATATACCAGAATTATCAAGACCGGGATGCGCAAGGGCGATGGGGCACCCATGGCCATAATTGAACTGGTAGATTAGAGTAATTTGGGTGGATAACTTAGCTTGCTGGTGAGCATCGCCCTAAAGAAATAAGAACTAGAGTTGATACAGCTCTTAAAATAGTATCTATGGAGGATTATTAATTATCCTCCTAATCTTTTATACAAAAGAAAAAATGGGACGGTTCTTTTTGTCGCACTTTAGGGATAAGGGGACGGGCTCTTTGTCACAATTTGGGGGGTGAGTCAGTTCCTCGATTTAAAATGAAAATTGGATATGACGATAGGC
>Ga0074198_1001402_pt1 | contig 15991 bp, 24 predicted proteins | sample EPASupsiteSAE323_FD_64527 | JGI IMG/M metagenome (GOLD analysis project Ga0074198, IMG submission 64527) | Bioremediated contaminated groundwater from EPA Superfund site, New Mexico - Sample SAE3-23 | ecosystem: Environmental > Aquatic > Deep subsurface > Groundwater > Contaminated ...
ACGAGCTGGAATGCGCAGAGGCGCAGGCGGTGTCGGCATGACATTCAATGTCGGCTTTTTGACAGAATATCACGGTGCTTTTGTCTCTCAAGTCCATGCTCCAAATTCTCTGCATGCTGAAATTTGTGCAGTGCGATTGGCGAAACTGCATCAGCATACTATTTGGATTGAGGACGAAGAGACCGGGAATGTCTATCTTCCGGATGAAAAGCTCGTCGCAGAATACGAGGCCCGGAGAGCGCGAAAGGAGATGGTCTAAATGGAGCTATTCCATCATGGCCGCTACCTCTCAGCAGGGATAACAGGCAGGTTGGTCTATCTACGAATAGGCAGATTTTACACCAATCTCCGTCTGGGCTACAACGGCTTTGCATTCTCTTTTGCTTTGGGGTGGGATTGAATGGGCCGATACGATTTCGAAGGAGGGCTCATCCCACTCCCCCAGGAGCGCGTTTTCATCGATGAGATCATCCTCGACGAAGAGCTGCAGATGGAAAGAGAGCTGATCGAGGAGGAGCTGCGCCCCGTCCAGGCTGCTTGGGATGCCCTGGAGCCGGAGGAAAACGGATGGATGCCATTACCCATGCAGGAGTTCGAGCCAAGACCGCATTGGCACCTCAACTCCAGGCAAGTGGAATTCCTGCGGCACCTCTTTTTTATCGGAGAGGTCGGCTATTCGGCGATCATCATTTCAGTGCACCATCTGGAGTTCAAAACCGCTCTGGAACTGTTCCGAGAAGAATGGGGCGACTATCCGATCGCGAAAGTGACAGAGGCGGCAAACCTCATGTGGGAACTGCGGGCGGTGGCCTGAATGTCCTCCCGCTATTTCCATATCGTGCGCTGCCGCTGCGGCCACACTGCCGGCAGCTTCGACGCTCAACCCAAGAAGTGCCCACGCTGCCATCGGCCCCTGAAGAGGACCTCCCACAGGATCCCGGACTTCGTTCAGCCCGGCGCAAGAGTGAACTACAGCCCCATCACCGGCGAGCCGCCTGAGGTCCTGGACTGTCTCATCACCACCGAGGTCTTCGTCATAGGCCAGACGCCGTGTTGCATGATTGACAGAAGGCGCGGAGCTGTGGCCGTTGAAGCTCTTTCGGAGTTGCGCTGAATGGCCCGCACCAAGATCGATTGGGCCGATGAGACCATCAACCCGATCACCGGCTGCCGCAACTTCGGCAATCAAGACATCTGCGGCGACTATTGTTACGCCGCCCGCATGGCCCGCCGGCTGAAAGGCCGCTTCGACTATCACGCTGACGATCCCTTCCGGCCAACCTTTCACCCGGACAGGCTCCAGAAGATCAACAGGAAGCGCAGCAAGACCCCTGCCCGGATCTTCCTGAACAGCATGGCAGATTGGCTCAGCGAGGGCGTCGATCCTGACTGGATCCACCAAATCATCGAAGCCGTCTGCCGGAACGAGAAAGATCTCTTCTTCGTCCTGACCAAGCGGCCAGAAAGGATCCTGGAGCTGATCCACTGCATATCGCTCCCGAAGAACCTCTGGTGGGGCGTCTCGGTAACGAAGCAGCAGGACCTCTGGCGGATCGCTGCCCTGAGAGAAGCCCTCCCGAATGTCCATAAGTTCGTCAGCTTCGAGCCCCTGCACGGCCCGATCAGCCCGGATTATGAGGGCATCGAATGGGCGATAATAGGTGCGGAGAGCCGCAACCGCGTGGGCAGAATCATCCCGCAGCCGGCCTGGATTGCAGCTCTTGTCAGCCGCTTCCCCAGACCGATCCCGGTCTTCATGAAGAAGAACCTCAGGCCGAACATTCCCGCAGATTGGGATCTGCTGCAGCAATTCCCGGAGGGCCTGCAATGAAGTGGGAAGGCTCCCTTATGACTTCCTTCCAGATTATGGGCTCGCTGCACTTCTCGATGCAGCTGGAGGGCTACCCGGACCAGGGCGAGACAAACGTCTTCCTGGAGCGCATGAAAGGCAAGCAGATCCGCCTCGTGGCTGAGGAGGTGCAGCCGTGACGCAATCCAATCCCGGCACCCTGCAAAGCATCTACAATCGCTCCCGCCGCATATGCGCCGACAAGGCCCAGGCTCATCTCAGGGATTTTGCCGCAAAAGGCGAAGGCTCAATCGAGAAAGGCCTCTTGAGTGCCTCAGAAGAAAAGACCGCTCGATCTGACGTGCAGGAGGTCTCCTGATGTCCGGCAACAAAACAAGCCAGAGCGTCCCGCTGACCGTCGCCCCTGATTATCCGGATGTTTGGCTTACAAAGACTGAGGATTATCTTGAGTGGCTGGATTCGCAGATCGAGTCCTCAGCTAATGAAGTCGCACAGATACGCTCCGAACTGCAGAAGCTGAGCGAGAGGCTGGACAAGCGAGAGGCACAAAACGCCATTCTCACCAAAATAGGCCAGAATCTCCGCGGCCAGATCTACGATATCCGTGAACTTCTGAAGGAGCGGCAGAAGAACCGCGAGGGGGCACGAGCATGATATCTGAGGCTCAAGTGCCGGGATTCATGCCTGCCTCGGAGATTCCATTCGGGAACCTGTCCAGAGAGGAAGAGCTTGAAGAGCTGGTCCGAAAACTCAGCGCCGATGCTGAGCGCCGCAGTGATATGGATAATAGCGGGCCTGCCGGCCAGGCAGCCTGCAGGCTTCCTGCTGGCCCTAAGCCACAGGAGTGGCAGTCACTCCAGATAGTCATCAACGATCTTCTCGAAGCCAAGAAAGACCTGCAAGCCACTGTCAAGATGCTGACAATACAGATCGAAGAATTGAAACAGAAGTTGCAAGATCAAGAAGCTGCTCTCGCTTTTCAGGAGAAGAGGCTCGATAAGCATTCTGAGTATATCCTCGACATCAAAGACAGAATGGACCCAGAGCCACAACCCAAGCAGAAAAACCAGAGCGAGATATTGAGACTCCTCCTGGCCCAGAATAACGGCAAGATGCTCAAAGCTGATGCACGCCATAAGATGGGTTTATCGAAATCGCAGTTTTCAGATCTCCTTTCCACCATGTCGGGATTGGTCGAGAGCAAGCCCTTAAGAGGTGATAGAAGAAGCCATGTTTTGATTTTAATAAAAAATAAGGAATTAGTTCAGCTGAACTATTAACTATTTCCCGAGCTGAACTATTGGGGTTAGAAAATTGGGGTAAAATAGTCCGGAAATGGACTGAAAATGAATAGAGTTAGTTTGGAGAAGGAGAATAAAAGAGAGCAAAATAAGAAAAATAGCAACATTCACTGAACCAAGGCAAAATAGTTCATAGTTCAGCTGAACTAATTTCAAGATTAAAATAAACTAGTGCATATGTATCTCAAATTTGCAGTTTTGGAGGAGACGAGATGAAGATGTACGGAATTGCCACCGATCTGGGCGATGATTGGGCCGGTCCCTACGTGGATCAGGAGCTTCTCAAGAAGACCCTGGCCATCATCCAGAAGGTTGACCCGAATGCTGAGATTGTCTCGAAGGAGACCGATCCCTTCTCGGAGCAAGTCCTAGCCGGGCTTCTGCCCTTCAGGATCCATGTCGATCTTGTGGACGGAATACCCCAGCTCCCGGCTGACGTGCAGATCACCTGGCCTCCCGGGGAGATGGAAGGCATCCAGTTTGGCAACCTGGAATGCCGGGAATATTTTGTCTGGGCCGAGAGCGAGAAGGCCGCTCTCCGCAAGCTGGCCACTCTGAACAAAGCAGCTCCGAACTACAATCCGAAAGCAGCAGCAATGTGTGAGGAATGAAAATGGCGGGAAAGGTACCTGTAAGCGAATCCGAATTGAAAAAAGCATTGGATATGCTGTGCGTCGCAGATGGAAAGCAGGTCTCTGAAGGCGAAGACCAGGGCAAGAAGCGTTACCTCCTATCTCCCGGTGACATCATAGTGCGGCTGGAAGAAGGCCGGATCGTCACAGACAGCCAGAGCACGTATGAGAAGCTCTGCGAGACTCTGATGGAGATGAGAGGAGCCGAGACAAAGAACGAAAAGCCGCCCAAAGACTCGGGCCGAAAAACAGAGGAGAAGGGCCTGACGCCCTACGGCGGCAAGAAGGACGACTTCTCTGTGGAAACCTGGCGGCAGAGACAGGACCGCTCCTACAACGTGGCCGGCAAACAGGCCCCCAACGCCTTCGCCGCCTCAGAAGAAGCCAACCGCCGCGGCCTATGCACTCAGATCATGGACAGCGGCAGGACAAAGGACCTCGTCTGGGGCCAGGTGAGAGTCATGGACCCGAAGAGTGGACAGTTCAGGGAGGATCGGGTATCCCATGAACGCGAGACCTTCATGCTCCTGAAGGCCTGGGAGGACGCCAATTCTCAGGCCCGGTACTTCAAGGATACTCCCCTTATCATAGGCATCCAGGAGAACAACATGCCCCAGCTGGATCCCGACCTCATGATCAAGGGCAAGCCTGCGCCGCTCTGGCTGACGCTGGAGGTCATGAGAGCCTGGTCCTTCGCCGACCGGGACGCCATCACAAAGGCCGAGAGGCGAGCCCAGCTCAAGATCCTCAACAGGGAGTGGAGGGAGGATGATGAGATCAACCTCGAGCTCGAGGAGGAGAAGGCGGTGCAGGATGCAATCGGGCGGAAGCAGGAGGCGAGAGCCTGAGCGCCGCCAAGCGTGAGGCCGAGCTGCAGGAGGCTCTCGGCCATCTCGAATATTTCAAGAGAACAGCTCTGGCGCTCGACCAGGCCATGAAGGTCATGGAAAAGGACCTGAAAGTCTGCAGAAAGAACGAGCAGATCTGGGAGAAGCGCATCGAGAAGATTCAGGAGAAGGCATGAGCCAGAAGAAGGGCTCCAAAGGCCTGAATCCGGCAGCTCAGGCCCTGGCAGAAGAGAAGCGCAAAAAGGAACGCAGACAGATGGCTTTCAGTCCCTTCATGCTTCCTGCCGGCAGAATCCCCTGGGTGGGCAGGAGAAAGCAATGAGTACTGTCACCAATCGGCCCAAGCAGCGCCGAGTGACAGACTTTGTGGATATGCAGGTGGCGACGCTCATACGCAACCATGCCTGCGAGGAGCTCTGCATCGAAGATCTCGTGGCTGTCGCCCTCAAGGAGATGCCCGGATTCGAATGGAAGGATGACAAGATCCGGCATTCGGTGAATCGATTGGAGAAGAGAGGCAAAATGGCAAGCAAGTATGTGGTCAGGAGCAAAAGGCTATGTCGGGTTCCGTATCTGATTTAAATTCAATTTCGGGGAGGAGCATGCCGAAAAAGACGGCGCAAAAGTCACCAGGCGAGGCCGATATCTTTCGGGTGATTTATCCCGGCGGTTTCATACCTGTTGAGCGCCTGGACAGCATCCCGGAAATGCGCTCTCATATCAACGCGCTTCTCGCCCTGGCCAGCGGCCAGGCCCGGCCCAGAGGGTCCATCGGTGCCGAGGAGGACGAGGCCCTCAACGAGAAGATTGCCTATCTCAGGGAAACACCCAAGAAAAATGGTACTACCAGATCCTGGTCCGAGATAGTGAAGACCCTCAACGCAGGCTTAGCCAGGGAGACCTGTCGCAGGCGCTACAAGGAATGGAAGCTAAAGCAACTCCGGCAGCAAACTGATCGTGCAGCGCTGCGCAGCGCTGCAGAGCCGCAAGATGCGACAGCTCAAGGGACTGCCCGCGTGAATGTTCATGAACATTTACCTGACCAAGTTCAGCCTGAAATAGAGCAAGTCGTCCGGCCTGCTGCAGCTCTCCAGGAGATGTCGGAGCCTGGCGAAAACCGGGCAATTCCTGGGGGGAAAATGGCTAAGGGATCTGAAGAAGTCCCGACCAACAAGTGGGATCCTGGTAATGGCAAAGGGCCCCTGCCGGAGAGCACCAAGGAAGAGATCCTGAGGAGATACGACAATCATTGGGGTGCAAAAGAGATCTCATCCTCTATGGAGCTCGATGGCCGGAGAGTCCAGGGCATCATATCTGGATCGAGATTGAGCAAACGCAAGGGCAAAGGGGCCGGATCCGCCCCTGATGAAACGTTGCGAAACGTACCAGCTGCTTCGAGCGAAGTCCCGCAGAAACCTGAGACTGCATCCTGCCGGCAGGAGCTCCAGGAGGCAAAGCCGGCGCAATCACATGAAGCCCAGGTCCTGGAGCCCAAAGCATCCCAGAATTCTAAGCAAGTTTCCAGCGCTGCTGCAGTCCAGGCTCCCAAAATTCCCCACTCGGAAGACGAGTTCATTTTGACAGAACGCGCCGGCGGCAAGAAGTTCCGGGAGATTCACGAAGCCCTCCAGGCCAGGGGAATCGAATGCGAGCTGGACGACGTAATCTGGAGGCACAATAGCCTTCTCAAGAAAGTCCAGGACGGCCCCGAGGCTGAAGTTAAGGCTCCCCAGCTGCAGCAGTCCCAGGCTGTGCCGGCTCCGGCCTCTGAGCCAATTCAGGCGGCTCCTCCGGGGATCTCACCCGAGGACCTGAAGTGGATACTGGATCTGGCGGAGATGGGATGGTCTGCCGGGGAGATCGTCCAGGAGCTCTCGCAGAGCGGCGTTGCAGTGAGTGCTGAGCAGGTTGCCGAGATTCTTGCCGCCAGGAAAAAGGAGAATGTAAAGAAGCCGGCTCCAAAGCCGATTAGCCGAGGCGAGCTGGATGCCAGGATCTGGAAGATGCACACCAGAGAAAAGCTCAGCCCTGAGGAGATCTCGGCCAGGCTGCAGGAAGATGGCTATGGTTACGAAGCCGGAACCATCCGAACAAGGCTGAAGGCCCAGGGAGCCAGGATATGAGCTTCTCTGGTGAGATGCAGCGAAAGCGCAAGAATACGAGGGGTGCGTCGGCTCCATGACCAGCTCGAAGCTCATGGCTGAGGTCCTGAAGAAGCTGCCGGATGAGCCTTTGCCTATCGAAATCATCTGCCGCGTCCTGGAGCGCCCCGATGGAAACGTCAGGCGCATCCTGGCCGACATGGAGAAACTGGGACTGGTTGAAAAGGTCGGGATCTCGATCCAGGATCGAAAGATCAGGTATGGCTGGAAGAAAACGGTCCGCACCTGATCTATTTCACTAGACAATTGATTGTGGACCCATCAAATGTAGAGCCATCAAATATTGAGCCATCAGTATTTGATGGAGAAAATATAAGTTCTAAGTAGACAAAAGCCGAATCAGTAAATCCCCTGGCCGGGCCCGCCGGGATGTTGGGAGGCTGAAACACTGGTTCGCAATTTGGAAGTCAAGAGATCACCCGCATCGAAGGCCGAACGCAGGCGCATAATAAATGCCGATGCAACGGACAAACAGGTCCTGCAGGCTGCAAAGGATCTGATCAAGGCAGGTCAGAAGGTCAATGAATACCGCCTGATGAAGTACTGCCGGGCCAACATGTATGGCGAGTGGTCTGATGGCAAGGTCCATAAATCCGTGCAGAGGCTGGAGGCCCGGGGCCGCGTCAAGACCGAGCTGATCCTGGATGGAGGCCGAGCGTGTCGGGTAGTGACGCTCTAGAGGACCTCGTCGACCCTGGAGACTCGGATACTGAGACATTTTTACCGACCCCCTCCGAGGCCAGGGCCCTCTCCCGTGACAAGGGCTTTGAAACCATCTGGAAAGGAGGCATCCTGACTGGTTGCCATCTCGTCCTCAAGCCACAGATTTCCTTCAATGCGAAGGGGAGGCTGCTCTACAACGGCAAGCCATACAGCCGCGGCATTTGGGGCTGGAGGCCCCCCAAGTTCATCCGCCTGCAGGGCCGGGAGGCCAAGGAAGAACCCAATTCTCGCAACAGCCATCCTGAGATCTACCTGACCACTCTGAACGGCGCAGTGCTGAAGCTCGATGCCTGCCCCTGCGGCGGAGAGCTGGTGAAGGACAACTGCGAGTGTCTCTACTGCAGGGATTGCGGGGAAGTGTACAGCCACTATTGAGAGCTACAGGAGGATTGCAGCGGATTTACTCCTGCAAAATTATAGTAGGCTAAATTATTAATAGCTCACGATTTACCGGTCTTTAGCTCATCAAAATCAATATCTATAACTCATTTTATGATGTTTCGCGGGTCTTTTATAAAGATCCAATTTGAGCTACTTGGGCTACAGATGCCGTTTTCCTATTCGGACCAATCTGTTTATAGACAAAAAATCCATTGATCAAAAACAGAATCAGACGAATAATTTTGCGGAGCAAAAACATGCGATTTACTCAGTACTTATATGCGCCGATCGGGATTCGAACCCGAGTTTAGGCGTTGGCAACGCCTAGTGATAACCGCTACACTATCGGCGCTTATCTGTTGCACGAAGCATCCCCTCCAATAACCTTCTAGTCTAAAAACATTGCGGGTAAAACGGCCTTCAGGCATGGTCCCGTCCTCGGTCTGCACACCCTTTATCTACCTTGAGCCGGACGTTCTTATAGGTGAGTTCGCTTGCATGATGTCGTCATAGTAGGAGCAGGCCCCGCAGGGTTGACCGCAGCCATGTATTGCGCGAGAGGCGGAAAGAAGACGCTGGTCCTCGGCAATATCTACGGCTCGCAGCAGTCCATGGGCGGCCTCTACGAGAACTATCCCGGTTTCCCCGACGGAATTCAGGGGATAGAGCTCTCGGAGAGGATGCTGGCCCAGGCGCAAAAGTACGGCGCGGAGAACCAGACGGAACAGGTGGAGAAGGTCGTGCATCTGGGTGACTTCTTCCGCTTGAAGACTGAGAATTGGCAGTATGAAGCGCGAGCAGTCATCCTGGCTATGGGCGCCGGCCACCGCCTAATGGGCGTTCCGGGAGAAAAGGAGCTGACGGGGCGCGGCGTCTCCTACTGCGTGCACTGCGACGGCGCTCTCTTCAGGAATAAGACCGTGGCTGTGGTCGGTTACGGTAACGGTGCCGCCCGCGCCGTCATCTATCTGGCCAACATCTGCGCTAAGATTCATCTCCTCACGGCGCGCGAGGCGCTTGTGGCGGAGTCGGTCTACCTGGAGCGCATAAAGGCTCTCTCCAACTATGTGCCGACCTTTGGTGCCGATGTTACGAAGATTCAGGGCGAGCAGTTTGTGACGGGCATTGAATTCAATGCCAGGAATTCGCCCCGCTCCCTCAAGGTGGACGGGGTCTTCGTGGAGATGGGAATGAAGCCCAAAGCGGAGTTGGCCGAATCTCTGGGCCTGGAAATGACGCCCGGCGGATTTGTGAAGGTGAACCGGCTCAATCAGGAAACAAGCATGCCGGGCGTCTTCGCAGCGGGAGACCTGACGGGCGGAAGGCTGCAGGTCGCGACGGCTGTGGGCACCGGGGCATCTGCGGGCATCAGCGCATTGCAGTATTTGGGATAGTGGGATAGACCGGAATTTGGGATAGATTGGAATAAACCTGAGCGAAGGGCGGCAGCAAAAGGGCGTGCCGATCCCGTTGGTCGGCAGTACGCCCGAGCACAAGCAAACCATAGAGCAGGATCGATTCAATGCATCAAGGAGATAATCGGGGATAATGGCCAGAACTGAGAGATCGGACAGAAAGCTGGATCTGACAAAGCCGGTTACCGTCTGGCGTTCGCAGGATCTGATGGACGGTCGCGAGATCGCGAGCTTGACCATGATCCTTCGCACCGTCGGTTGCCGGTGGAACCGCTGCACCATGTGCGGCTATGCCGGCGAGGGCGCGAGCGCGTCGGCGGAGGATCTGATGGCCCAGTTTGAGAATGCCATGCATTGGTCCTCTCCCGAGGTCGGAGTGGTCAAGATCTACACCAGCGGCAGCTTCCTGGACCCGCAAGAGATGCCGGTGGCGGCGCGCGACGAGATCTTGCGCCGCCTGGGGGCGGCAGGGATCAGGAGATTGGTCATCGAGACCCGGCCCGAGTATGTGACGGGCGAGCGGGTAGATGTGTGCCTCTCTCACCTGCAGACCGAATTTGCCGTGGGCCTGGAGACCTCGAACGATCTCATCCGCGAGCATGTCATCCGCAAGGGCTTCAGCTTCCAGGACTTCGTAAACGCCGCTGAGGTTGTGCACCGGCTGGGCGGGCGGGTCAAGGCGTATCTTCTGCTAAAGCCTCCTCTGCTCTCCGAGGGCGAGGCCATGCGAGACGCCATCGCTTCCGCCCGGGCGGCCCGCGAACACGCCGAGGTCCTCTCCTTGAATCTGTGCAACGTCCAGCGTAACACCGTCGTCGAGCGCATGTGGGAGCGGGGGCAGTTTCGCCCGCCCTGGCTCTGGTCGGCATTGGAGGTCTTGAAGAGTGTTCCGGGACCGTTCGTTTGTGACCCGGTGGGTGCGGGAACCCGTCGCGGCCCTCACAATTGCGGACAGTGCGACTCCGCCATCGCCGAAGCCATCCGCGCGCATGCTTTGAATCAAGACGTGAGTGCTTTTGATAGGCTGGATTGCGCATGCAAGGCGACATGGCGCGATATGATGGATCTGGAAGAGAACTCCTTCGGAACTCCTCTGGTTTAGTGATCTCGTCGCATCGCGATTCCTTTCTTTTTTATTCGTCTCCTCTCCTCTTCTTTTTTGCTCGATCATTGCTGAGTCATTGAAATGATGGCAAGATTGTCTTATCTTTAGGAAAGTCAAATCAGAATCTACCGGCAATTGATCATATTCAAATATTAAGAATATGCATATCTTTATTGGTGGGTTAGTATGTTTGAGAAAGTCTTGGTTCCAATAGACTTCTCTCCCTATGCAAAGGCTGTTTTGGGGTGCGTGGGAGACATTCCGGGTGTTAAAGAGGCAATGCTCTTGAATGTAGTGACCAGGCCGACTTTGACAAGGCTTTGGGACCCGGCGGCTGAGGTTCGGGAAGCTGAGAAGAGGCTGGAAGAGGAGAAGAAAAATCTGCATCCGGGCATCCTTGTTAAGACCAAGGTCGTATCCGCTCTGGAGGGCGAGATTCCGCGCGCTATTCAGAAGGTGGCGGGCGAGCAAAATCCGTCTCTGGTGGTTTTGGGGGCAAGAGGAAAGAGCATAATCGAGAGCGCTCTTTTGGGAAGCGTTACCCGGAATGTGCTGCGTTTTGGAGACAATCACTTGCTCATACTGCGCTTCAAGATTGCCGGGGGAGCAAAGGGCTTTGATTTTCCTGGGAGCAAGGGAACCAGAGGACTTCGCGAAGACGAGGCGGAGCCCTTGCACCTGGAGAAGTATTGCGCAGATCTCTTCTCTCGTGTCCTGATTCCCACGGATTTCTCCCAGCCGGAGGAGGCGGCCATCTCTTTCCTCAAGGCCATACCGGGGCTGGAATCGATTCACCTTCTTCATGTCGTGTCTCGGGGCGAGAGCCGGGAAGAGATCGAGTCTATGGCCAAGGATGCTGAAAAGAAGCTCCAGGAAATCGCTCTGGAGTTAGGCGGCGACGGACGGGTGGTTTCCAGCCGGGTTGTGATCGGAAATCCTGTGGAGCAGATTCGCACCATCGCAGAGGAAGAGGATATCTCGCTCATCGCCATGAGTTCTGTGGGCAAGGATACCATGTACACAGGTCGCATAGGCAGCAGGACATACGATGTGGCCAATACGGCAAAACGGCCCGTATTGGTGGTGAGGATGAAGCCGATCTATGCCGTTCCTGCGGCTTGAAAGGGGGCAGGAATGCAAATGATACGGACCAGAGCCATAGGAGTGCAGCATGGCCAAGATATCTTCAGTAATGGGTGGTCTGTTGGTCAGCGATCGAGCTTATCCTTTTTAAGATCTATGCTCTTTTGATGCGGTTTTGCAATTAAATCAGCTCTGCTGGCAGCTCTTTATTTTATTATGGGTCTTTCCTGGCCAAATGATTAAATGGAAATTTTGCCAAAAACCTTTTTAGGGCTTATTTTTGGCCACAAACATGATTTCGCTCTTTGTTTAATGATCTGGAAATAGATATGTCCTCCATGAAGATTTAACCTGAAAAACTTATATTTGCAGGTATTTTGGCTTTTCAATCTTTGGTTATTTTCCATAATACCTTAAGGCATCAAAAAATAGATGATTTTCGCCTATAATGACCGCCTAAAGGCTCAAATAAAAAACCAAAAGCATTTAATATTGGAAGCGCATCGATCTAGCAAACTCTCCCTTGGGAGAGCGGGATGTAGGAAAATAAACGAGGTGGTCGTATGGTTTCGATACTTGGAGAAGTTGTTACTCCAATCGATATTGGTTTATTTGTTATCGTACTAATTGTGCTTATAGCCCCATTTAAAGTAAAACCTGTGGAAAAGAATCTGGAAGCGTTCCTCTTCATCATGGGCGCTCTGGCAGTCACATTGACCAGCAAGTGGTCGATGGAGCTTGTGAAGCTGGCCGCGGAAGAGCCCATCATCAAGGGCATCGTGCCTGCAGTTTTGATAGCCGGTTTGCTCTTCTTCTATGGCCAAAAGCAGTTCAAATCATTCATGAGCGGCTTGGTAAAGAAGACGAATCTCTCGGTCATCATCTTTGTAGCAACTCTCGTCCTTGGCCTTGTTTGCTCGGTTATCACTGCCATCATTGCTTCCCTTTTCCTTTGCGAGATCGCCAACACCCTTCCCCTGGAGCGCAAGGACAAGATCAATTTCGTTATCATTGCCTGTTTCGCCATAGGTCTTGGCGCAGTGCTGACGCCTCTGGGTGAGCCTCTGTCCACCATTGCCATCACCAAGCTGCAGGGCGCGCCTTATCATGCAGGCTTCTGGTACCTGGCAGACCAGCTCGGTATATTGATCGTCCTTGGCGTATTAGGTTGCGCTCTCTTCAGCATGTTCTACGTTGGAAAGAAGGCAACCAAGGGCGAGGTTATGGCCATGGGCGAAGAATCCGGCGGTATCAATGAGGTAGTCATCAGGGCGGCCAAGGTTTGGCTGTTCGTATCTGCCCTGTTCCTGCTCGGTGCTGGAATGGAGATACTTATCTTCAAGTATCTGACCAAAATCCCTGATTACATCCTCTTCTGGGTGAACATGATCTCCGCTATTCTGGATAATGCCACATTGACCGCAGCTGAGATCTCTCCCGCCATGAGCCAGAGACAGATCAACGCAGCACTCTATGGTCTGCTCATCTCCGGCGGCATGCTCATCCCCGGCAACATCCCCAACATCATCTCTGCCGGTAAGCTCGGAATCACCAGCGGTGAGTGGGCAAAGCTGGGTGTGCCATTCGGCCTTGTCCTGAACGCCATCTACTTCGTAATCGTATTCGTTCTGGGCATCAACCCAACCCTTGGGCTCTAAATAGATTAGCTTAGATTAGCTCAAGGTGCAATCTTTTTTTATTCTGAATTCATGCATTATGCCGAAATAACTGCAAGTCTTTTGCATCTCCTATACAAAAAAGGCGACTTCTGCATTTCGTTCTTTTCGAAAAAAAGACAGCTACGGAGATGTCTTTGGGCCGACAATAGCATAAGACAATTGCATAATCAATTCATGCCGATAAAAAAGGGACTCTCGTTTTGAATTATATAATTAATTTTGCGTGGATAGGCTACAATCTTTGCTGCCGTTACTCGTAGCCTTCAAGTGTTTCCAGGAGAAGTAGCCGATCAAGCATAGTACCACGCCGCCCATCTCCAGGACAAGAACGGTTGAATTATATACGTTTGAGAGCAGCATCAGGTCCCAAGCGGCAATCATGGCCACAAGCCCGATCAAAGCTGTCAATACCGCAATCAGCTTCAGGACTATAGTATTGCATTTGCTCATATCTTGCCTTCGGTACATGTACCGCTTTCCTGGATATGAATATTTGCCCGAGCGGCATTTCAATAGTGGCCGCTATTTTATGGCCATCTGATTTGTTCGAGTTTTGCAAATCATTTCTCTTTCGTGCGGCGCAGTCCCGGCGTGGTCAGATACCATCTGCCTTTTTTTCCCTTCATGAACGCCAGAGCATCAGCATAATCATCAAAGTAGGTGACCTCGCCTGAATCCAGGTTCATGAGGGAGATGCGCCGCTCAAGAGTGATCCCTTTCTCTTTGAGCAGGTCCTCGATCTCCGTCCTGAGCTTGCTTTTCTTGTAGATCAACTCGTCATCATTCATTTCGGCCTCCGAAATTCATGGCGTTCTCTTCCTAAAGCTTGGCGCTCTTGGCCTGGGAAAGTGCCCATTTTATGTACTCGGCGGCGGGAAATTCATGGACCGATGTGGCCACGATCAGCCCCTCTCCGTATTTTGACGCGACAAGGACGGCTCTCCCTTTGTCATCCTTCAGCACAGTCTCGAATCCGTCGCCCGGCATGAGGTAGCCGTCGCACTCCGGGGTTAGGGTGCAGATCAGGCAGGAGCACTTATGCTGCGAAGGCGCGACGGTCTGCGTCCCCAGTTCGCAGACATATTTGAGCCTCAGGGGCAGCCATTCGTAGTCATGCTCGGACATCATCGGCCCGAAGACCGTCAGGACGCCTCCTTTCTTTACAAAGCCGGCGATATTTGATTTAGACCTCTGCAAAGCCGGCAGGGCTTTGGAATAATCTGGATTGGCAAAGCCGGTGGGAATCAATAGCATCTTGTACTGGGGCAGGAAGGGACTGCCGAGGATTGCGGGCTGGAGAAATTGGAAGGATGCGCCGATCTCCATAAAGAGCTTCTCAAACAGGAAAGTGCGGTCGCCTAAGAGCGCAATATCTGTCATACCGCTGCTTTTTTGCTCGCGCTCAGGGAAAATCTTTATGGTCCCTATGCTCTTTACTTCCGCTCTATTCCTCGACCTCTTGTGGGCCGGTCTGCACCTGGTTTGTCGGTCTTAACATTTTCATCCATTAACTTTATTACTAAATAACATTGGTATATTGATCGCGATAAATTATGGAACAAGAACTAATGAGAATCGGGGTTTCGCTGCCGGAGAAGCTTCTCTCCAGGTTTGATGAGATCATCCTGCAGCGCGGGTACTCCTCGCGTTCGGAAGGCATCAGAGACGCTATTCGAAATTACATCGTCCACTACGAGTGGATGAGCGACGTGCAGGGCGAGAGGGTGGGCGTCATAACTCTTGTTTATTCTCACTCTCAGAGGGGCCTGGTGGACAACCTGACCGAGATCCAGCACGAATTTGGAACCATCATCCAGTCCAGTTTGCATGTGCACCTGGATCACGAAAACTGCCTGGAAGTGATCGTTTTGCGCGGCGAGGGCCAGGATGTGCGCAAAGCTGCGGAGAAGATGATGTCCCTGAAGGGCGTAAAGCACGTCAAGCTCACCACGACCTCTATGGGAAAAGAGCTCTAGGGTAGCTCCAGAAAATATCCGAGGCAATTTTTTTTTATGTCTCATCAGGAGATCTGGCCGGGAGTCTTTCTCCTGGATTTGGAGGGGCAAAAGAGGCTGGCCACCAGGTCGGACGATCCCGTGCCGGTTTACGGGGAGCGCATCCTCGACGGCTACCGGCTCTGGGACCCCAACCGCTCCAAGCTCGCCGCCCTTCTGCTCAAGGGCGGGGGCAAGGACCTCTGCCTTTCTCGCGACTCTATGGTCCTGTACCTGGGCGCAGCCACGGGCACGACGGTAAGCCATGTTGCCGACATTGTCTCGGACGGCTTGGTTTATGCCGTGGAGTTCTCCCCCCGCGCCATGCGCGATCTAGTCCGGCTATGCGAGCGGCGCAAAAATATCGTGCCCATCCTGGCCGACGCCGCCCGTCCCGAAACGTACAGTTCCCTTGTGGAGAGAGTGAATCTGGTCTACCAGGATGTGGCGCAGCGAAACCAGGCAGAGATTGCAGCTCTGAACTCAGGCCGCTACCTGAGAGAGAACGGCAGCCTTCTCTTTATGATGAAGACGCGCTCCGTGGATGTCACGGCCACGCCTCGCGCCGTTTACGAATCTGAGACGAAGAATTTGGCGGGCCTTGAGATCCTCCGGGCAATGGATCTTCTGCCGTTCCACCAGGATCATTGGGCCATCACGGCCCGCAAATCCGTGTTATAATTTTTTCAAAAAATTTCACAAAAAATTGATGGTTTAGACGCCGAATATTTTAAACCTGACCTCCCCAGCTTTTAGGCACACATATGAATAGCATCCAGGATTTCCCGCTGTTTCTTTGTAATCTCAGTTACTACTTTCTCTCCATCCGGCAAAACCATAATCTTGATCTTTTCGAGT
>Ga0074198_1001403_pt1 | contig 15964 bp, 13 predicted proteins | sample EPASupsiteSAE323_FD_64527 | JGI IMG/M metagenome (GOLD analysis project Ga0074198, IMG submission 64527) | Bioremediated contaminated groundwater from EPA Superfund site, New Mexico - Sample SAE3-23 | ecosystem: Environmental > Aquatic > Deep subsurface > Groundwater > Contaminated ...
GAACCGCACGCAAGCTGGGCTGAGATGAGGGTGTTGGGCAGGATGGTCTTTGCGATGTCCTGCATGAGCGTGGAAAGCAGCGCGCGGTCGCTGTCCGAAATCTGCGTCTTGGCGCCGGTTGCCTTGTCTATGACGTACGTGCCGGAGGCGGTCTCGCAGACTGCCATGGTCGTGCCGTCCTGGCACTTGCGGAAGCACCCGCCCGACTCGAGCTTGCTGTAGATTCCCCAGCTGACTTCGCTTGCGCCGTCAAGGTGCAGGTAGTAGAGGTCGGACGGCCGTATCATGCCGCTCTGGCTGTCCATGGTCATGCGCATGTTTATTATCTCGGTCTTGGCATCGGCGCTGACCGAGTTGCCGACCCCTGCAAGCGCGGAGCCGAAGCTGAGGTTGCCCACCACGCCCGAAGAGGAAAGCGACGTGAGCTTCTGGGTAAGCGACGAAAGGGAGTTCTTGGGCTTCTTGTCAAGAGTCTGGAAGCCGACTATGGTGTAAGCGGTGTCCTTGCAGGTGCGCGCGTACTCGAGCGCCTGGCTTGCATAGTAGTTCTTCAGAAGGTCTGCGGGGCTTATGATGCCGGAAACGGTGTTAATGGCGTTAATGGCCTTGTTGGAAAGCGAAGAGCCCATCTTCTTGCTAAGAGTGGCGACCCAGCTGGTCTCCTCCGCGCCAAGCGAAATCTGCGCCAGGTTGGATGCCTGGGAGATGCCGGTCGCAACCGCGTATTCGGTTATGTAATTGCGTATGCGCTCGTCGCTGCAGACTTCGCTCTTTGAGAACGCGGTGGGGTCCACGAGGGCCTTCACGTAAAAGTCGTATATCAAAATCCGCGATATGGGCACTATTGCCGAGTCGGTTATTGCCCTTGCGCCGATTGCCTTGAAGGAAATTATCGGCGCAATCAGGCCGAGGGCGCCGTAAAGTTCCTGGCCTAAGTCGTTCTGGTTCAGCGAAGTCCCCAGGGTCATGTTGCTTACGAAAAGCGGCATGCGCGCGTACTTGGGGTCGTCGCGGACGTCCTCGAACACGGTGGCGTCCGACTTGCCTTTCCAGTTGGAGGTGACCTGCCAGCTTGACGAATACCCGGAAGAGGGCGCCTTGAACTCGACTGCGGTTGACGACTCCAGCGAGGACTGGGTGTCGGTTGTCGTGTACGGCGAGTTGATTATTATCATCGGCCCGACGCCAAATGCCTCTGCCGGCGCGCCGAAGTCAGTAAGGGTCGCGAGGATTTCGGACAGCTTGCCGGAAAGCGCCCAGTCAGTTGACTTGCGGAAGTCCGAAAGCACGTCGTTGCGGTTGATGTAGATGGTCAGGTAGTTGTCGGGCGAAAGCCTGCCGGTGCTTGAGAGCGTTATTCCGCGCGCAAGGGATATGGCAGACCGTCCGGCGCCAAGCCACGCGAAGCCGAAGTAGAAGTTGGAGATGAGCTTGCTTTCAATCACCTTGCGGATGGCGTCCTGGTTCTCCATGATTCCGCCGCTGAGCACGTCGTACTCGTGCTGGTAAACGTACTTGTAATCGTCGCGTGCAATCCTGGTCTTGAGATATTCCGAGGCAGGCGCGCCGAACCCGTAGGAGGAATAGACGTTGTTCATCACCTGCTCGGAGTCGGCCTTGTTCAGGAGGTTGGTGACTGCGTTGGTACTTCCCGCTGCCGAATCGGGCACTTTCTCCATTACCAAATCTCTGAGCTGACCTATCGCTTCCTTTCTCGATTCCAGCGCGGCTACCGTTGAAGCGGATGCACCCGACTTGGCTGCTTCCAAATCAAATCCGATGTCAACCAGCTCGTCAAGGAACTGCTGCTTGGTCTTTCCTTGGGAGCCTTGGAGCAGGTCGAATATCGCAAGCTGGCTTGCCTTGGGATTGGCAGGATTAATCAAACCGTTCAGACGCCCAAACTTGCTGGAGGTAATGCCAGCAGGCAGGGTAGTCCCGAGTTCGTCGAACAGCTCTGCTTCCGACACCTGGTCGTAAGAGTAGACGGTTTGCCTGGAGAAAAGAACGTTCCTGTTGTTTGCGTATTGGGCTTCGGCAGTGTCCCACTTCAGCTTCTTGGGCTCGGTGTCGGTAATCCTCTTGGAATAGTCCTTGTACTGCGCAATCATGTAGACGGTCTCGCCCATCGTAAGCACGGTGTCCCAGGTCATTATCGTGCTCAATGCCGAGACCAGGTTCTCGAAGCGCTTGGGCACAACTATGCTGCTCCCGCCGTTGAGCGACATCGCCGCGATTGTGCTCTCCGAAGTCAGGTGCTGGTTGGACTTCAAGGTCGTCGAGGAGCCGTCAAAGCCTACCGAAAGGTCGCGGTCAAGCTGGCCCACGTAGGAGACCCGGCCCTGGATGAACGAGTTGTCAAGAAGGCACGCGTCGGTTTCGCCGTTGAGGTCCTGCAGGGCGAACACGTCCGAAAGCGAGAGCGTCTTGCTGTTGGGAAGCTTGATTTTGTAGTTGGTGTACGACGGGTTGTCGATGCTTGACGAGACGGACGAGCCGAGCAGGCTGGTGAACTTGCCCAGGAAACCGGACAGCGACGGGTTCTTGTCAACTTCAGCCTGGAACATCTGCATGCTTATTGTGCCGTTCTCGGAGTCAACCGCGAAGTCGTTAGCCACCTCTTCAACGGACTTTCCAAGGAGACGTGCAACATCGGAGACCGGCACGCGGGATGTGGAAGAAGCAGAAGTGCCCGTGCTTATGTAGTTGTTGACTACCACCTGGCCGCTGCCAGTCGCGTTGGTGAACGCCTTGGAGTCGCTGGTCTTGAGCGCGGAGTCGTTGAGGGAATTGACCTCGTTGCCCACAAAGCCGAGCGTGGAGTCCCAAATCAGCTTGACTTCGGAACCTGTCTGCCTGGAGACAGCGCAAGAACCTGACGAGACCACCGAAGAGGACGTTGTCTTTGCAGCGGGAGTCGGCGTTGCGGTTGCCGCGAAGGATGCTGACTTTGCGGCGGCAATCTCTGCGGCAAACGAAGCCACGGCCTGCCTTGCCGCAGCATTGGCAACACCGGTTTCGTTGGCTGATGAAAAAGACTGGGCGAAAGAGAATGGCGCGAAAATTTCTACAAAGAGGATGAAAGTTACGAACGCTGAAAAGGCCGCAGATTGAGGCCTGCTGGACGGAAACATACAGTATAGGATAACCCGTCAGGTCGTTTAAATACTATCGCGAGTAGACGCGAAACTGGAAAAAATCAAAGAAAAAGGAAAACAAAAAAAGAAGCGCCGGACTAGGCAGCAATAACCCGTGCCTTTGCGGGCTTTGCCTTCGCAACGGCCTTGGCGTTCCTCGCCTCCTCCTCTGCAGCGGCCTTGCGGTTGAGCCTGCGCTTGGTCACCTTGAGCGCGTAGAACTGCTCGCTCTCGAGGCGGTTGAGGTGGAGCTTAATCATCCGGCCGGTCTCGCGCAGCTGCGGCTGCACGCGGTACTCGAGCGCGTTCACGCGGCGGTTGGTCTTCTCAATCTCGTTGAGCAGGCGCTTGAGCGCAGTCTCGGTCTCGGCGACAAGGATTGCCTTCTCGAGCACGTCTGAGAAAAGCTCGATTGCGTAGTCAAGCCTGGCGCTCGTGTCTGCGTAGTCGTACCCGCGCTCGGCAAGGGGCTTTTTCACGTAGCGGCCCTCGATTGCGGGGATGCGCACTCCCATGATGTTGCGCACGCTGACGTTGATTTCAGGCGGCTCCTCGGTGGTCAATGCGATGACTGCGATGTTGGAGTCGGAGTGGATTACCTCGGCAAGCGCAAGCGCGCTGTATGCGGCCACGGTCTGCTTGTCAAGCTCGGTGCGCAAGTCGCTTGCCTTCTTGACTATCTCGAAGAACTTCAGCACAAGCGCGTCGCGCTTCTGCGCAAGTATCTTGTGGCCCTTCGAGGCCAAGGCTAGCTTGTGCTTGGTCTCTATGAGGCCCATCCGGGTTGGTTTTACTTCTTCTGCCATCGTGTCGCACCAAATTAGGCACTACGCCTTCTCGTCCTTCTTCTCGGGCGCCTTGAGGTACTTCTTGACGTGGTCCGACTTGACCCTCTTGAGGTCCTCCTCGGGAATCATCGAAAGCAGGTCCCAGCCAAGCGCAAGCGAGTCCTCGATTGTGCGGTTTTCGGTCTTGGACTGCGAAACGAAGCGCTGCTCGAACGCGTCGGTAAAGCGCAGGTACTTCTTGTCGCGCGCAGTGAGCGCGTCCTCTCCCACGACCACCACGAGGTTGCGCAAGTCCATGCCCTCCGCGTACGCCGCGTAAAGCTGCGACGCCACTCCGGCGTGGTCCTCGCGCGTCTTCTCCGCGCCGATTCCCTGGTTCATCAAACGGGAAAGCGAGGGGAGCACGTTGAGGTTGGGGTAAATGTGCCTGTTGTGGAGTTCGCGCGAAAGCACGAGCTGGCCTTCGGTGATGTAGCCGGTGAGGTCGGGGATGGGGTGAGTGATGTCCTCGTCAGGCATTGTCAGGATGGGCATCTGGGTGACCGTTCCCTTCTTGCCCTTGATCTGGCCTGCCCTCTCGTAAATCTGCGAGAGGTCGGTGTACATGTAGCCGGGGTAACCGCGCCTGCCGGGCACTTCCTGCCTTGCTGCCGCGATTTCGCGAAGAGCGTCGCAGTAGTTGGTCATGTCCGTCATTATTACGAGGACCTGCGAGTCCTTCTCGAATGCCAGGTACTCCGCTGCGGTGAGTGCGAGGCGCGGGGTGATGATGCGCTCGATGCTCGGGTCGCTTGCCAAGTTGAGGAAAAGCACCGACCGCTCAAGCGCTCCGCTTTTCTCGAAATTATTCCGGAAGAAGCTCGCCTCGGAGTAGGTGATTCCCATTGCGGCGAACACCACGATGAAGTCCTGCTTGTCCGAACCCTTCTTGGAGCGAACGGTGCTTTGTCCTGCAATCTGGACCGCAAGGTCGTTGTGCGGAAGACCGGATGCCGAGAATATGGGCAGCTTCTGGCCGCGGATGAGCGTGTTGGTCATGTCTATTGTGCTGATGCCGGTCTGGATGAAGTCCGAAAGCGCGGCGCGCGATGCGGGGTTGATTGCGCTGCCGTTGATGTCGACTTTTTCGGATGACATTATCTCGGTGCCGCCGTCGATTGGCTCTCCCAGGCCGTTGAAAGTGCGCCCCAGCATGTCCTCGCTTACGGGCATGCGCTGGGTCTCTCCTGAGAAGCGGACAACGGTCTTTTCCACGTCCAGTCCGCTGGTCTGGCCGAACACCTGCACTGCGGCGTAGCCGCGCGCAGTCTCAAGCACCTGGCCCTTCTTCTTCTCGCCGTTAGGCATCACGATCTCTACAATCTCGCCGTAGGCTGCGTCGGAGACGCGGTCAACGAACACTATGGGTCCGAAAACTTCCTTGACTGTCTGGAATTCGTGGATCATTTTTGGCATCACAACCTTCTTTTTCAATTCGTAAAAACATTACGCTGAAAGCGAGGCGTCAATTGCCGCCATCGCCTCCTTGACCTTCTGCTCTATCTCCTTCTCCGGCACTATCTTGAGCTTGGATATCAGGCCCTTTGCCGGCGAGGAGATTATCTTGGCCAGCGGCATCTCGGCATCAAGCGCACGGCTTGCCATGTGCGAGAAGTGGAGCATGGTCTTGAGCATCAGGTACTGCTTGCGGAGCGACGCGTACGCGTCGACTTCGTCGTAGGAGTTCTGCTGCAGGAAGTCCTCGCGCAGTATCTTGGTGACTTCGAGTATCATGCGCTCGCGGTCAGGAAGCGCGTCCGGGCCGATGAGCTGGACGATGTTCTGCAGCTCTGCTTCCTTGGTGAACAGGGCCATGGCCTCAACTCGCTGGGCGTCGTAGTCCTCGGCAACGTTCTTTGCAAACCACGGCGAAAGCGCGTCCGAGTAAAGCGAGTAGCTCTTCAGCCAGTTGATTGCAGGGTAGTGCCTTCTCCTTGAAAGGGAGGAGTCAAGCGCCCAGAACACCTTGGTGATGCGGAACGTTCCCTGCGAGACCGGCTCGGAGGTGTCTCCTCCTGCTGGAGAGATTGCGCCGATTACCGAAATCGAGCCTTCGCGCTTTCCCTTGCTTCCCAGGCACACTATGCGGCCTGCGCGCTCGTAGAACTCTGCGAGCTTGCGGCCCAGGTACGCCGGGTATCCTTCCTCTCCGGGCATCTCTTCCATGCGGCCGGAGATTTCACGGAGCGCCTCTGCCCACCTTGAAGTGGAATCTGCCATGAGTGCAACTGCGTATCCCATGTCGCGGTAGTACTCCGCGAGCGTGATTCCTGTGTAGATGCTGGCCTCACGGGCTGCCACTGGCATGTTAGAAGTGTTTGCAACGAGTATGGTGCGGTCCATCAGGGGCTTTCCCGTGCGCGGGTCCTTCAAGTGCGGGAACTCAGTGAGCACCTCGGTCATTTCGTTTCCGCGCTCTCCGCACCCGATGTATACTATGATGTCTGCGTCGCAGTACTTCGCAAGGTCGGTCTGCGTGACGGTTTTTCCCGAGCCGAAAGGTCCGGGGATGCACGCCGCGCCTCCCTTTGCAATCGGAAACAGCGAGTCGAAGATGCGCTTTCCTGTGATGAGCGGCGGCTCGATGTCCTTCTTGCTTTCGGACTTGCGGGGAGTGCGAACCGGCCACTTCTGGAGCATTGTGATGTCGGTCTTGCCAACCGTGCATACCGCGTCGGTGACTTTGTAGTTGCCGCTTGCAATGCCCGACACTTTGCCTGACACGCCTGCTGGCACCATTATGCGGTGCTCGATGTTCTTTTCCTGCACTGTGCCGATTATCTGGCCCTCGTGCACGGTGTCGCCGTTCTTTACCTTGGCCTCGAACTTCCATACCGCCTTGCGGTCAAGCGAGGGTACCTCGATGCCGCGGGTGATGAAGTCTCCTGCCTCGGTGCGGATTTTCTCAAGAGGGCGCTGGGTGCCGTCAAACACGGACGACAGGAGCCCTGGCCCGAGCTCGACTGAGAGGGGAAGCCCTGTTGACTCTACCTTCTCGTCGGGCCGCAGGCCCGAGGTCTCCTCGTAAACCTGGATGCTTGCCTCGTCGCCTTTGAGCGCGATAATCTCTCCGATGAGCCTCTGCTTTCCGATGCGCACCAGTTCGTTGATCTTGCTGCCAGTCATGCCGTCAGCAACTACTACTGGCCCGGAAATCTTCTTGAGTTTGCCCATGTCCATCATCACCGTTTCATCGTGTCTTTTGCAAATGCAACTTACATCTTCAGCTCTACGCCGATAGCCTTCTTTATCATCGCAGCGAGGTTGCCCGAGCTTTGCTTGGAGCTTGCCGCCTTGCCGGGGATGAGCACCACAACGGGCTTCGCCGTTGCCTCGACGCGCTTCTTGGTCTTGAGCGAAAAGTTCGCATAGAAATCATCAAGAAGTATTATCAGGCCGGACTCTTCCGAATCCATGGCCTTCTTCAGCTCGTCCTCTGCGGTGCTCTCGGTAGCAAGCACCGAGTCGCGCACGCCAAGCAGCGAGAAGCCCTGGATCATCTCGTGGTCGCCGATTACCTTTATCTTACTCATCCTGATGCACCGATATCGCCCTTAAGCGTGTAAACCGACTTCCTGAAAGCGTCCCTTGACGGGAACTGCAGCGAAAGCGCTATTGCGCGGAGGTTGGCTATCTCGCGCCTCTTGAGGAAGATGTATCCGAAAATCGCGCCAAGCGAAAGCACGCTTATGCGCGTCTCCTTGAGTATGCGCGAGAACATGCGCTGCTCAAGCATCAGCTCGACTTCCCATATGTTCTTGCTGTCCGCGTAGGCCTTTGAAATGCCTGCCAGCTTGAACGACTTTTCCATGAGCGCCACTGCCGAGGCTGTGTCTGCGCACTTTGAAATCTGCATGGCAAGCGATGCCGCCGACGGCTTCACGAGTGCTTTGTGAATCTCTTTTTCGCCAACTCCCGCGTTCCTGAGCCGCAAGGCGGTTGAGGTGTTGAAGAAGTCCAGCTCGGCCTGAAGTATGTGCCGCACCTCGTGGTCGGGCTCCTTTCTTGCAAACTCGTAGACGTTCTCGTAGTAGTGCCGGCCAATCATGCGCAACGCCACCCTGAAGTCCTTTGAGCGGGAGTACTCGGAGTAGGCCTTTGCGGATATCGCCTTGTAGCCGACCTTGGACAGCGCCTGCAAGGCGGTGCCGAAGTCCGGCGCTGCCATCAGCACCTTGACTTTGTCCTTTCCTGCAGCGTCAAGGAAATCGATGTAAAGCGGGTCAACGGGAAGCGAGGACGCCTTTGCCGCAAGCACCACCTGCAGGGGCTTGAGCTCCCACAGGGAAATCAGCGACTGGAGCCGCTCCTGTCCGTTGTCGGGCACTATTCTCTTTATCTTGGCTATGGTCCTGTCGGACTCCATCCGGAGCGCTGCCATCACCAGCTTGATGCCCTCGTCGCGAGTTGACGCGTCCACGAACGACTGCTTGTACGCGGTGTTCTCAAGCATGTCTATGTATTCCGAGAGCGAGCCCACGCTGAAGAGCCCGCGCAGGGTCTCCTCGCCGAGGAGGCAGCACTTCATCGCCTTTACCCTGGCGTTTGCGTATCCGTATGAGAGGTCTACCAAGTCAAATTACACCATATATCCTGAACCGGTTTTCCGGCAGTCATTTTCTCATCATCCTGCGGGCCTCGTTGATGGTCTCCTGCTCGCGCTCGGAGAACGCAGCTGAAAAGGTGCTGTCTGCACGGATGCGGCCGTCGCGCGATGCGACTATCACGCCGCCGTCGCAGTCGATTGCGTCCTTTGCGAGGCTGCCGAACTTCTTGGCGGTCGCAGAGTCGCGCTTGTTGGCGTAGATCACGTAGTCCCCGCCCACAAGCGACTTCCCCTGCTCAACCGCCTTCTGGATGTACCGCTCGTACGCCTTTTTGTCGCGGTGCGCGGCCCCGAGCTTTTCGCGGACCTTGCTTGCGACCTGGACGTAGAGCTCCATCTCGATGAGCGAACGGGTCCTTTCGGCGTCAATCTTTGCAAGGCTGGACGAGCGAAGTATGCGCTCGGCGTCCCTCTTGGCGCGCGCGGCCTCCTCGCGCTCAAGCTCCGCCGCATCGGCCTTGGCCTGAGAGGCTATCCTTGCCGCCTGCTTCTTCGCTTCGGACAGGATGGCCGCGGCCTCGGACTTGGCGTCGCCTTCAAGGTCCCGTATGATGTGCTCAATGCCCATTCTGGCTGACCACTTACTCTGCGCCTGTTGCCGCAGTTACCGCCCCGAGCAGGAGGAACGACATGACGAACCCGAGGATTACGATGGTCTCCGGAAGCGCGATGAAGATCATTGCGGTTCCCGTTGCGTTCTTGTTCTCCGCAAGGTAGCCCATTGCTGCCGAGCCGATGCTGGACATTGCGATGCCAGTGCCTATTGCGCCTGCGCAGATTGGGAGCGCTGCGCCAATCAAATCAAATGTTCCAATCATTCAATTCACCTCAAAACATACTATTTTGTTTAATACCTGCTTTTGTTTTTCGTCGCAACCGCGACAAAATAATGCAAAACTTTTGTGCAAAGACACCCGCATCCTAGTTGCTATTTTCCTACGCGCGGACTTGCCGAGGGATTTCTAGCAGGAGGTTTTGGCACAAAAGCCAAACACCTGCTTTATCCCGTCATTGGGTTTAACCGACGTTCCTGCAGTTGGCAGCTAGCCCGTTCCCGCGATCGCGGCGTTTACCCCGCTGAGCATGATGAACGACAGCACGAAACCAAGGATCACTATGGTTTCAGGCAGCGCGATGAATACCATCACGTTGCCGGACGCGCCTTCCTTCTCCGCAAGGTATCCCATTGCAGCCGAACCAATGCTCGACATTGCAAAGGCAGTCCCTATTGCGCCTACGCAAACTGGAAGCGCAGCCGAGAGGAATCCCAGCGCAGTTCCCAACCCTATGTCCGCCATGTGTCTTGTCACACCTCCATATATCATTCTTCCGCAAAAGCGGGCTGTAACCTGCGCCTTGCCGGCACGGGCTTACGCAGGGGTGCAAAATCAATTCCCCCGCCCTGATAAAACTTTGAGAAGAACTCCACATAATGGAGACGAAGTGACTGGATGGACGACTCGAACATCCCGAGGACGAACGCCACGGTGTGGCCTACCACCATCAGCAGCGCAAACGCCAACACATTCAGGATTACGCCCAAGTCGAACGGGTGGGTTCCGGTAACCATTCCCACCAACGCATTGATGTCAACGGGTACCCCGCTTATGACCATTGCAAGTATCGCACCGGAAATCCCAAGTGCGATGAGCCGCAGGTAGGAGAAGATGTTGCTTATCAGGCCGAACACCTCTATGAATCCCGCCATGCCTTCGAGCTTGACCAGGCTTACAAGCGATAACAATGCAATGACGCCTGATGCAAGCACAAGCGTGGCTGCTGGCACGCCGAAGACGGGAGTTGTGACGATGCCGTAACCGAAGATGAAAGTCACAACCAGCGCCAGCTCCAGCATTATCCAGGAAGCCTTGGCAGCAGCGTGGTGGTACTCCTTCTCATGCAGAGCATTGAGCAGTCCGAGCACATAGCCAACCAGAAGGTGCAGCGCGCCTAACCCCAGGCACACACCCATCATAAGGGATATGCCTGCAGTAGTGGTGCGGGCAACGTACGGGTGCAGCTCATGGCCGAAAATCTCCTCCAGGCCGAAGAACTCCGCGAATAGAAAACCGAATAATATTGTGGAGATGCTTGAAAGGATGAGTATGCGTGAGATGTCCTGGAAGAAGCTGCCCTTGAGCCTGCTCCTTACAAGCAAGGCCATGGCAAGGCCAACAAGACCGTAGCCGATGTCTCCGAGGATCATGCCGAAGAAAAGCGGGAACGTAAATGTAATCAACACAGTAGGGTCAAGCTCTGCCGAGTTGGGTATTGAAAAGAACCGTAGGAAGAACTCGAACGGACGGGCCACGTCGGAGTTGTTCAGAAGCGTTGGCGGCATGTCTGCGGTTTCCAGCCGCGCTATCTGCACGACGTTGCGCAGGCTGTCGTTGACCTTGCGCTCCAAACCTACAAGGAGGTCTTCGGGCACCCAGCCTTCAACTACCAGAAGCTTTCCGGCCTTGGAGAACTTCAGCGGAAGCGTCGCAAGTGCTGACAGCGTCTCAAGCTTGGACATTATTGAAAGGTAATGCGCCTTGTTCTGCACAAGGTGCTGACGCAGGTCGTTGTCAACCTTGTCCAGGGCCTTTTTCGAATGCTGCTCGGAGGCGCGTGCGGCATCGAGCCGCTTTGAGAACGTCTCGGATTTGCCGGCAAGGCTGAACGGCCCTGCCACGACGTCGGCATTGCCTTCCATTGCAGTGAGGACCTTCTGCTCGTGGCCTGATGGGTAGACGAAGGCAATATGCGCCGCGTCGGACTTGTCCTTTGAATTGTCAAAAAGCCTGCCCTCGGCGCTTGCGATGCACCCGCACACGTCGCCCCTCTTTACCGAAGGCTTGAAGGCGGCAAAGACCACCTTGGGCTTGCTTATGCCTGCCGCGAACGCGTCGATTTCCTTTGCCGAAAGCTCAAAACCGGAAAACAGGGCCCAGGGCTTGGATGTGTTGGAATATGATTCCTGCGCCTTTGTCACCTTTTCCTCAAACGACTTGAGGGTGGTGCGCATCTTCTGGATGTCTTCCTTGTGGCCGGTTATCTCGGTCACGTCGCCCTGGTACGGCTCGGGGTCGATGCCAAGGTTGTACTTCCGCATGACCGAGCGCAGGTAAACAAGCGCTTCCGCAATCCCTTCGTATTCGGCAATTGGCTTGTCGTAGGATGGCTCCAACGCGTTCACTACCTGTACCAGGCCGAATGAATAGAGCGCCTTTATCAGGTCCCTCCTGTGCTTTTCAGTGGTCAGGATGCGAATCTTGACGACTTTCTTGAGCTTCATCATAATAGTAAACGCCACAAAACAGAATTCAGAACATTTCCTTGAATACCTTGGAAAACACCGCATCGGCCACCTTGGATACCGATGATGCTTTCTTGGCCTTGAACGCAAGGCCGTCCTTTTTGGCCTTCTCGATTATTGCAATCCGCTCCTTTTGCGCAGCATCCATGGCAGCTGCAAGGGTTTCCTCGCGCTCTTGCGCAGCGCTCTTGCGCGCCTCTTCCCGGGTCCGGTCAGCTGCGGTGTTTGCAGCGGAAATAATCTGGTCGTGCTCAATGTGCGCGACCTGGACTATCTTCACGCCCGGAAGGTCTATTGCGGTGCGCATCTCCTTGGAGACTGATTGGTCCGGTTCAGGTTCCGAGCTTGCAACCGGCTCCGGAAGCGCCGGAACTGCCGCGCCTGAAGATGAGGAAATCGAGGGAACGCTGTCGAACGTAGCCTCAAGCTCGTCCTCCTCCTCGTGGGGGTGCTTTCTTTGTATTATCCTTGTAGCCAAATGCGTTCACGTGTAAAAATCAATGCCAAATGGCGGGTTACCTGCCGGTCTTGTAATCTGGCCGGACGATTAAACTAGAAGAACCCGTTTCTGCTTTTATCCCTTCCTAGAAACTTTCCTTATTCAGGTTTTTAAAACATCCTAAAAAAAAGGACTTTTTCAAAAAAGTATATAGATGCATTTAGTTTCTTGACAGATGGCACCAAAACCAAAGCACAGGACAGGAAAAAGGGCTGCAAAAGCAATAAAACACGCCGGACAGTGATTATGGCAGATGGTTTGAAAATGGAATACAACTACCTGAAGTTGCTCGGCTCGCTCTCAACCAACGCGGCGCTGTGGGTCGCGATAATCGCCATGTTCGTGCTCCCCCTTATTGACAAGGACGCGTCTTTTCTCATAATATTCGCGTTTATAGTGCTTGCGAACTTCGTGCTTGTGCTTGTGATGAAGAACTGGGCCCCGGAATTCTTCGCACGCTCGCCATACGCCCAGTTCTACAAGCCGATGCAGCCAGGACAACCGGGAAAGCCGGCACAACAGAACCTCGGATTCCGGCTCGCGCCGCTTTCCTACCCCAAGGTGCACGACGATGAGCTGCGGGCGTTCGTTCCAGAGTACGTGCGCGTGGAAGTGGTGGGAAACACGGGGGTGCTCTTTGCAGGAAACGTCCCACGGGGGGTGCTCAAGCAGCTGCGTCAGGCGATAACGGACTCGCTTGAGGCGAAGCAGTCTGCAAGCGCACAGCCGGAAACACAACCGGTATTGCAGAAGGCACCTGCGGCTGCCCCGGCCAAGAAGAAAGCAAAGAAGTAACTGCCGAGTCAGCCTTTTTTCGAAGCCGCAATCTTGTTCGCAGCCTCAACGGCCGCGATTCCCGGCGAAGTCCCCTTCTCGATGAGCTCAAGGGTTGCGCCGCCTGCGTTTGAGACTATCGAAAACGCCGCCTTGGAGTTGACGCGGTTGACCGTTGCCGCGGTATCTCCTCCGGCTGCGACAGTGATTGCGCCCGCTTCCTTGACTGCACCGATTGCATCAAAGATGTGCTTGTGCACGCCGTACTTCTGCTCTATGTTGATATCCTCGATTGCAATTGGCCCGGCCACAAGCACAATGGCAGCGTCAGACACTGCCTTGCAGATTGTTGAGATAGTCGCAGGGCCGGGAGCCACACCCAAAAAGCCTGCGGGAATGCCAAGAGGCTTGGAGAACACCTGCACCTTGGCGTTTGCTGGAAGCTGGCCGGACTTGTTCGGAAGCTGGTCGGCGATTATGTGGTCGATGCCGGTGATGAGTTGGACTTTCTTTGACTCTGCCTTTGCAATCAGCGAGTGGGCAAAATAGAGCTGCTCGCCCAGTTGCTTGTAATCGACATATGAATTGCCGACAAAGACCTTGCACTGCTTCTCGTCAAGGCCGATTAGTGAGAGAATCTTTGCGCTCTTTTCCTTCTCAAGACCCTCGATTGTTTTTGCCGCAGCCTCCGCAGCACCGGGTTCCTTGGTCTTCTTGGCATCAACTGAAGCCTGCTTGATTTTGGCATTGTAATCTGATAATACCATTGAAATCATGTTGGAGTTCTTTGCAAGCCCGTCCTTCTGCATGTCCGCAAGCAGGAACGTGTACGCGATTGCACCCTGCACTACCATCACATCATTTTCGTGCATCAGGTCAAGCAGGTTGGACGCGACAGTAATCTTGGAAGTGATTCCGGGCGCGGTCTCAATCTTTTTTCCTGTGAGGAAGAACACGAACTTTCCGCGGCTTGGCTCGCGCAACGCCTTGCCGATGCCGCCGATGTACTCGGCAGCTTTTGCAAAGTGCATCCCCAGGACTGCGTCGCCGCCCTGCTCGGCAATCTTGAGGGGCGTCACAGTCACGCTTGCGCAGGGCCTGTGGTTCTGCGCCTCGGCCTCGTTTACATATAGGGACCAGCCGTCAACCAAGGATGCAAGGAAAGCGCCGAACGCGTCGTCTGCGGAGTTCTCCTCTGCATCGAAGCGGCTGTTCTCAAGCACGAGCACCTGGCCGGGCTTTACGGATTGGACTGCAAGTATGACCTCGTCCTTGTTGCGGTAGACGCTTCGGGGCTTGGAACCGTCGAGGGCATTGGGCGCCATCAGCACTGGGAATTGGAGAAGGCCGTCCTTCTTGAGGGTCTCGGAGAGCCTGTTTGCGACGCACGCCATCGAAAGCTCGGCATCCTCGCCTTTCGGCCTGCCGCACCAGCCGGGTTCAAGCACTATCCGCGCCTTGTGTTCTATGAGAAAGCGCAGCGTTGGGATTGAGTCGAGTATGCGCGAGTCGTCGGACACGCGGGACGGGTCGAACTTGGGCTTGGAAACGTCAATCGGCACGTCGTAACAGGTTCGAAGGAATACCGTCTTGCCATTAAGGTCGCCTGCATCCGCAAGAAGCTTTGCCATACTTTGCCTACCCCCTTGGATTACTTTTTTGAGTCAATGAAAAAAGCACAAACGAAAAGATGAAAGAAAGAAAAAATAAAAAATGAAGGAAAAGAAAAGGCCAAGGGCCGATTGGGCCTTAGACCAGCCTTGATGCCATCTCTACGACACGGCACGAGTAACCGTACTCGTTGTCGTACCACGACAGGAGCTTTATCATGTTACCCTTCTTGCCATCTGCGCCAGGGAGCACCATCGTTGACAGCCCGTCCACAACCGCGGAATTGGAGTTGCCAATGATGTCGCTTGAGACGAGGGGCTCCATTGAGAATTCAAGGATTCCCTTCAGGGGGCCTTCAGCTGCGGCCTTGAGCGCGGCATTGACTTCCTCAACCGAAACTTCCTTTCCAAGCTCCATCGAGATGTCGGTGACCGAGCCGTCTGGAACCGGGACGCGGAGCGAGAGGCCGTTCATCTTGCCCTTTAAGCTGGGAATTACCTCGCCGATTGCCTTTGCGGCTCCGGTGCTTGTGGGGATTATGTTGAGCGCAGCTGCGCGTGAGCGGCGCAAGTCCTTGTGCGAGGCATCAAGTATCTTCTGGTCCATGGTGTACGCGTGGCAGGTTGTCATGAACCCGCGCTTGATCCCGAAAGCCTCCTCGATTACCTTCATCACAGGAGCCATCGAGCCTGTAGTGCAGGATGCCATCGAGATGATGTGGTGCTTGGACTTGTCGTAAGTGTTGAAATTCACGCCCATGACAAGGGTCGCGTCGCACTCCTTTCCTGGAGCGCTCACGATTACCTTCTTTGCGCCCTGTGTGATGTGCTTCTGCGCAAGCGCGCGCTCAGTGTACTTGCCGGTGCAATCGATTACGACGTCCACGTCAAGCTCCTTCCAGGGAAGCTTGGTGTCGTCCTTTTCCATTATGGTCTTGATTTTCTTGCCGGCAATGACCATGTCGGTGCCGTCTATTGACACCTGGTCGAACTTGCCGTGTATGGAATCGTGCTTGAGAAGATGCGCGATAGTAGTAACGGGCGAGAGGTCGTTTACCACTACCAGGTCAAAGCCCTTGCCGAACGAGCCGTTGTTGACAGCGGCCCGGACCAGGCACCTGCCGATTCTGCCGAATCCATTGATTGCTATCCTTGCCATTCGCTTCACCCATCCTTGCGTCCTAAAAATAGTTGGTAACAGCATTAGAAG
>Ga0074198_1001404_pt1 | contig 15962 bp, 19 predicted proteins | sample EPASupsiteSAE323_FD_64527 | JGI IMG/M metagenome (GOLD analysis project Ga0074198, IMG submission 64527) | Bioremediated contaminated groundwater from EPA Superfund site, New Mexico - Sample SAE3-23 | ecosystem: Environmental > Aquatic > Deep subsurface > Groundwater > Contaminated ...
TGGAGGCCGAGCGTGTCGAGTAGTGAGGATCTAGAAGACATCATGGATCCCGGAGGCCTCCCGGATCCTGAGACTTTTTTGCCGACTCCCGCCGAGGCAAAGTCCCTCTCCAAAGACAAGGGCTTTGAGACCATCTGGAAAGGAGGCATCCTGACCGGATGCCACCTCGTCCTCAAGCTTCAGATTTCTTTCAATGCGAAGGGCAGGCTGCTCTACAACGGCAAGCCGTACAGCCGCGGCATTTGGGGCTGGAGGCCTCCTAAGTTCATCCGCCTGCAGGGCCGGGAGGCTAAAGAAGAACCCAATTCTCGCAACAGTCATCCTGAGATCTACTTGACCACTCTGAACGGCGTAGTGCTGAAGCTCGATGCCTGCCCCTGCGGCGGGGAGCTGGTCAAGGACAACTGCGAATGCCTCTACTGCAGGGATTGCGGCACGGTTTATGATCACCATCGATGAGGACGGCGATGCAATTCACATGCCGGACACAGCGGCCCACGAGACGATAAGAAGGCGAGGCTGATTAAATGGTAACAATCCAGGAGCAGCCCGGTTATCCCGGCGATTTTGGTAAACCATTCGAGAGTGAGGCCTGTCTTCGCATAGCCAGAGAGCTCTGCAAGACGGGGAATCTCCTGAAGAACTCTGATGATAAGGTATATGGAACGCCCCCGGGACTGGTCTCCATCGTAGACCTGTCCCATGCGATGCACCGGGCCTGCAGCAGGCTAGCCAAGGTGCTTGAGGATGCCGGGTGGTTCCAGGTCCTGGAACTTCCAGGCTACTACTTCCCTCCCGAATCCAAGGAGGGCCTGGAGTAGATGGGCAGAAATCCGACCTTGACTTGGCCCGAACACCTGCAGAAGCTTTCGTGCAAACTTCAAAAGAAACTTGGAATAATATCAAAGAGTCGAATCGAGGATAGAGTTCCATATTACAAGCAAATCTACGATAACGGTCATGGCATCGAGGAGATTTAGATGGGAAGGCAATGCACGGTATGCAATCACAAATCGCTCGAAGAAATCAATAACCAGCTCCTCGACAATCCAGAATATCGCAAAATAGCGCTAAAATTTCACTTAAGCGAATGGGCCCTGAGAAGGCATAAAGAAAGCCACATCCCAAAAGCATTGGCAAAATCTCAAGAGGCCCAGGAGATGGCACAGGCCAATAGGCTTCTGGAGGATCTCAAAACAGTTCGCAGGAGGACAGAGGGCCTTCTGGACAAAGCAGAGAAGGCGGGCGAAATCCGAGCATGGCCGGGATTCTTGCGAGAGCTGAGGGAGCAGATCAAGCTCATGGCCGAGCTCGAGGGTAAGCTGGCCGCCAATCCGCCGCAGGTCAGCATCACGCTCAATGCCGAATGGATAGAGCTGCGCACCCGTATCGTCACTGCCATGGACCCTTACCCCGAAGCAAAGGAGGCAATGATTCGTGCCATCCGCGGCAAATGATCTGCTCTACGCTTCGGATCCTGTGACCTGGGCAAAGGAAGTCCTGGGCTATCATCCCGATCCATGGCAGGCCAAGCTCCTGCGCAGCCGCTCCAGCAAGATCATCCTGAACTGCTCCCGGCAATCAGGCAAGTCGACCACCTGTGCAGCTCTGGGGCTGCATGAATCGATCTATCGCCGTCCCTCATTCGGGCTTGTGATCGCACCGTCGCAGGACCAGAGCGCAGAGCTGATGCTCAAGTTCGATGAGTTCCGCGGTGCCGTCGAGCTGCCGAGCGATTACCTGAGCACGGACACGAAGCTAGCCGTCCGCTTTTCCAACGGCAATCGCTTCATAGCCCGGCCCGGATCGGAGAAGAGCTCCCGTTCCTTCAGCGCCGTTACCCTGTTATTGGAGGACGAAGCCGCCCGGGTGCCCGACCCTCTTTACAGTTCCGTCCGTCCCATGCTGGCGGTGAGCAATGGCCGCCACATATTGATGAGCACTCCCTTCGGCAAGCAGAACCATTTCTTCAAGATATGGGATGAGCAGCGCGACATATGGGAGTGGTACGAGATCCCTGCGGAGATGTGCCCGCGCATATCGAAGCAGTTCCTGGAGGAAGAGAAGCGGATCAATCTCTGGTTCGAACAGGAATATCACTGCGCGTTCCTGGATGCTGAAGGGTCCGTGTTCAGTTCAGACCTGTTCAAGTCGCTGGCGAATCCGTCAGTGACTCCGTTAAAATTCTGAGGTGATGAATCGTGGTAATGGTCATACCGGAAGTTAAAAGATACCTGCTGGGCTGCGACCTGGCCAAGTCCCTGGATTACACCAGCTTCGCAGTCATTGAGATGGTCTATGAGACGAAAATCAAGGGCTTTGCCTATCACCTGAGGGCCCTGGACCGCATCAAGGGCGTGGACTACCCGAAGATCACGGACCTTGTCATCGCCAGCATCCAGAGGCTGCAAAATGAGCAGGGGACGACAGACGGCCCGCACATCTGCATGGATGCAAGCGGCCTGGGGGCCCCTATCAGGGATTATCTGCTGCAGTCGGGCGTGATCAACGGCCTGGTAAATCTCTATCCTGTGGTGTTCACGGGCGGGGAGGCGGCACGCTTCGATAAGGTGACCTTCAACTACAATATCAGCAAGAGCCTGATAATCTCCAATTTCCTGAGCCTGATGCAGCGCAAGAGGTTCGACTACAGTCCAGGGCTGGAAGCGTTGCCGCTGCTAAATCAGGAGATCTCTTCGTTCAAGTATCATCTGACTTCTTCGGGGCATACCGGCTTTGACGCTGAGGTTGGGGCCCATGACGATCTCATCTGCGCCATATGCATTCCTCTGATCATTGGCGAGTGGCAGTTCCAGGTGCCGCCGGAGTATGACAGCGACGATTTTTCAGGGAGCTATGAAAGCATCGACATGGGCGTCTACTCGGGCCCTTACTGAAAAAACAAATTTTATTTGATAAAAGGAGTTCTGTTGAATCCTGTGATGGTGTCCATGTAAAAAACACAATCAATAGACCATTTAATTTTTCATACTACCACAGGATGCAACAGTACACATGTACCAACTATTTATATAGTTGGACTACGTATAACCCTAAAAATTGCTATCTGGAGGGAAATAGTGAAAAATGTATTGGCATTGCTGTCGATTCTAGCAATGGCATTGACCTTCAACGCAGCCTCCGCTGCTGGTAGAGAATACAATGTCTCCGCTGTTAAGGACATAGTCTATGGACCTATCTTAGATTCCTCTCAGACGCCGACTGTGCTGGTATGCGGCAATGTCTGGGACGGCCAGGCAGATGCGCCCCTAGGCCCCATGGAGATCCTGGTCCAGAACGGAAAGATAGCAGAGATGGGCAAGAAGGTAAGCAGGCCTGCGGGCGCTCAGGTCATCAATCTTGTCAACGAGATGGTGACTCCGGGGTTTATCGATTGCCATGCGCATCTGACTTTCGACCCAACAAACTTTATGGGTATGATGTCGGAAACAGCATCTCAGGCTTTCGTGCGTTCCTTACCGAATACGAAGCAAGTACTCCTGAATGGATTTACAACGGTATGTGATTTAGCCACTGCGCCTCAGTGGGGCTTCTTGACCATTGATTTGAAGAACGCCATAAATAAGGGGCTGATCGTAGGTCCCAGGATGATAGTTGCACCACACGCAATATCTTGCACAGGTGGCCATGGCGATTTTACCGGCGTATATACACCTGACGTATGGAATGCAGTGAAGTCATACGTAATTGCAGATGGGCCTGATGCGATCCAGACGGCGGTCAGGACAGAGGCCAAGGGCGGAGCAGACTGGATCAAGGTCACAGGCACAGGAGGTTTCATGTCGCCCAATGATGATCCGGCGGATCCCACCTATATCCAGGAGGAGATGAACATCCTCGTGAAGACTGCTCACGACATGGGAAAACCCGTCGCGGTCCACGCCTATGGCGATGAAGGAATTAGGAGAGCAGTTATTGCAGGGGTAGACGTCATCGAACATGGAAACATGGCCTCTCCTGAGACGCTGAAGATGATGGAGAAGAATGGCACCTTCATGGTCCCTACCCAGCTCGCCTTAGAGGACGGGATTGACAACATCAACAACAGTGCCTATTGGGCACACCAGTCCGCTTCTTATTACGAAAAGACTGTGAAGTATGCACCGACTATTCTGGCATCCGCAAAGAACCTCGGTAATAGCAATGTGAAGATCGCCTTTGGAACTGATGTAGGGAGCTTACCCTTCGATCAGGTATGGAAGGAGTTCCCCATCATGGTCAAGAACGGTATCACGCCGCTGCGCACCCTCAAGGCCGCTACCAGCATGGCAGCCGAGCTCCTGAGGAGGCCTGACATTGGTACCCTGGCCGTTGGCAAGACCGCGGATATCATAGCCATGCCAGGAAATCCCTTCCAGGATATCAATGTCACTGGAAAGGTCGACTTCGTCATGAAGGATGGCAAGGTCTACATTTAAGCGTGCTGTAGTTTCGGTTCTGTTGAATCTTGTGGTGGTGACCTGGTAAAACCAGCACCATGTGGCCATCCAAAATTTAGTACCACCACAGGATGCAACAGTATAACTGATGCCCGATAATAGCCCGCAAGCTCGAATCCGAGGAGGCCAAGGCCCTGCGGAGATTGAGGCTTGTGCAGGCGAGGCTATACCCCGAGTCTCGGCATAAACGCCAGGTAGCTCTTCCTCATCTCCTTTGGCAAGAGGTGACTTCCTCCCCGCCCCTGAAGGGCAGGTCTTCCTGATTCATCGTCAGGGCCTGGCGGGCAAGAGCTCAGCAGTCTCGCCGCCCGCTCTATGCGCATTCTCGCAAGGATACCTGGAGGAACGCAAGAGAGCGGGGACCTGGCAGACTGGAGCGGCCAGGGGCCGTCCTGCATTGCATGAACCTGGCCGATCTCTGGCTGGCCAGGAGTAGGTGAGATGGGTGCATTGCTTGGGCGATCTGCAGATAGCCGGGGCCCTGGCCGAGATCTTCCAGCCCCGGGCCTAAGGGAATCGATTGAGAGATTCAGAGTATTGGGCGCAGAAGAATGAAGGAATTGGTTTGCGGACTGAATCGGGCAGATGCGACGAGGAAGCATTCTTGAGGTCCCGATCATTTGTCAAATGGTCTCTACTGTCACATAGATCCGGAGGACGTGCGCAAGGAATACATGACGCACATACCGCAGCTGGGGGTGTAGCTGGGGGGATTTCCTGTGCAAGTTATTCCCAAAATTTTATATCTAAATCGAGGGCATAGACCATATAAATGACAATAAAAGTCCCTGCATGTTTTTTACTGCTCATCATTGTGCTCTCGACAAGTTGCATGGGAGCTGTGAAAGGGCAGATCGATAGCGCTCCGGCTTTTATCAAAGACATGCAGACAATCCGCGAGGGTCCAGACAGCTTCGTTGTTGATTTTTCACTTTGCGATAAAGACATGGTTGAAACGATCTCTGATGGGAAGGCCATTATTGAGATTGTCCAAACCCCATACATTAGCTACAAGGGCAGGCCTACTGTTTTATTCAATCAAACGCGTGAAGTGAAAAAAGCTGACTTCAAGGGATCCATTTCAGGGATCCGATACTATAGCTTTGGCCCGATTTCGAATTCGCAGTTCAATCATCTGAGCATAATGGGTGCCAACTATGCCGTTGTCAATATATATTTCAAGACGCCTGACGGCAAAATCCTCTCAAGTCGATGTGATCTACCAATTCCCTTGTAATGAGCCAAAAAGAGGGAAGTCTCTATGACATTCATCCGGCATTTGAGAAAATGTCAAAGAATGTGAAGAGGCAAGCGCTGTCCGCAAGCAATATGATCCGCTAGAAGCAACCTCATCCCTCCAGCCTGAACTCCTGCGGCCATAACCCATCTTGCTTGGTGCCGATATCTTCAGGGCCTGCGGCCTCAAAACGATTCTGGATCATCTCATCCACATCCTGGAGCCGGATCCCGAAGACCTCTGCCAGGATCTCTTTGGCTGTCTGCAGCTCCATGATCCTTCGATCGAGCACAATCTCTCTCTGGGGCCTGAATAGCCGCTTGATGACTCCTGCCATGATATGCATATACTGCGTGCAAGGTTAAGTAATTTTGGAGGAAAACAATATCAATAGAATATTTTTACATGATATAATGTATGGATAAGATACAAGCTTAAGAATAGATCTCTTTGAACTCAGATCTGCAGAAAAGGAATGAATCCGCCCGTCGAGAGTAGCAAAAACCTTGGGGGTATCGGGCGGCTCCAGGCTATACTACTACTCACAAGTATGAGTAGCTTAGCCGCGCGGGGCGAAAGTAATCTGGCGGGTGGGAATGCCATCGAGTGGGATCATTTTCGCTCGCACGCATTGACCTCATGCCATCCAAAGCCTGAATACATGATACACAAAAAATGACCGCCAAGAGTATATTGGTATTATTCAACCAAGTCTTCCAGAGCCTTATAAACGATCTCCTTTCATCTCGTTCCTCTATTGTCTTTATTTGTGAAATAAGTATATCCGTGCATCGCGTATAAAACATGGGCCAAATATTTTGCCTCGGAGCTATAGCTGTCTCCTGAAGAACTGGCCGAATCTCAGCCCTTGAACTGAGGAGGAGTTGTTGCATGAGTCGGCCCGGCATGTGGCGACATCCTCCATATCTCATTTAGCGAGAAATCGAGTTTTAGACATGAGACGAGAAGTATATTGGCATTGGAGTGAAATCAAATGGAAGCTATAGCTTGGTATAAGAATGGGAGCCGAGCGAGATTTCACAGATTTTGCATTCAAAACAGATTTAAATTGATATCAGTAAGGCTGCTAAATGTTTATGAACCCATAAAAGGATTATTATATCACCATCGTCTCAGACCTTTGAGGAATGCAGGGGTCTATCTTCTTTTAACCCGGACTGTGATTCATCCCGCATTTTACTCTTTCGAAGAGATCAATAGCTTACATAGTTTGGATTTCTGCCAAGCCCCATTCATAGATTTTTCTCTGGCAATTCAACCGATCAGTACCGACCAATCAGGATCAAATTCATAAAGTTAGCAATCGATCGGGTATCGGATAATAAGCGATCCATGCAGAACAAATGGGAGATGTTAAGATGAAGCCTGATATCAAAATTAAGGAGATAAGTGAACAGCCAACGATAACCATCCGAGAAAACGCGACTATGGCCTCCATCCCGGTGAGAATCGGCAAGATTTATTCTGAGATTATCACGTTCATGAGCAAAAAGGGGATTGCTCCTGCCGGTGCTCCCTTCGCATACTGGCATAACATGAATTCAGAGAGCATGAACAAAGGCCTATTCGATATGGAATGCGGTTTTCCAGTTGGCGCGCCGGTTGAAGGAGAAGGTCAAATAAAAGCAAGCAAATTGCCAGGTGGAAAAGTCGCAACGGCCATGCATATTGGCCCGTATGAAACTCTAGTCGAAACCTATGAGGCAATGCAATCCTGGACAAAAGAGAAGGGATATCAGGTCGAGGATGATATGTGGGAAGCCTATTTGACCAATCCCTGTGAAGTTCCTGATAAATCAAAATGGATGACGGAAATTTTCTTGCCAATAAAGCAATCTAAGACATAAAGAGCGATCCTGCCTGATGTCTGGCCTTTCCTGCGATAACGCACTCAGCGAATGCCCTGAATAATTGGGTTGATATTGGGATTCTCCATGTTAAGCCCCTTGGCCAGCGCGCTTGATGAGCCCGAAGCTACCGGGGCCGCGGGAATGGTGTCTGGCTGCTACGCAAAGCCCCAGCTTGTTTCGCCTTGGCAGACTGTTGATCTCGAAGCCATGGAGTTGCAGTCTGCCAAGGAGATCCTGGCTGAAATCTTCCGAACCAGATCCGAGGACATCGAGGACATGATTCAAAGGCATCTGGCTGAGAGGAGCTAGCGTGAAGAGCATTGATGGCCGGCATGGTCCTCCCTTAATATGTGACCATTGGCAGGATTCCGAAGAGCGCGAGGCGGGGAGGAGGAAGGCGGCCATGTGTCTTGAGAATCGGAGTCGTTCGATACGCCCATGAAAGTGTGGAATGCATTGATGGACATATGCTGTCCTCCATTGCCATTTACTGCAGAGTATATATATTAAAAATTGTAGCCACATGTCTTTAGGATGCATCACAACTTATTAAGGAGGTTTAGAACATGCGCAAATCAAAACTCTTTAGACAATTGCTTGAGAAGCCGGGTTTGACTTTAAGACCTTGTGCATACGATGCCCTTTCAGCCATTTTAATAGAGCGTGAAGGATTTAACTTACTAGGGACATCAGGCTACGCTATTTCTGCTTCTTCAATCGGACAACCGGACCTTGGATTAATAAGCTTCGGAGAATTGTTTGATAGGGCAAGAAATATAATAAATAGCATTTCGATACCAGTCGATGTTGACGCCGATACCGGTTATGGAAACGCTCTAAATGTTTACTGGACCGTTAAAAATTACATAAAGATCGATGCAGCCGGAGTGAGAATCGAGGATCAAACTTGGCCCAAGCGATGTGGCCACATGAGCGGCAAATCAATTGTCTCGAAGGAAGAAATGGTTCATAAGATTCAAGCAGCTGTGAGGAGCAGAGACGAAGAAAGCTCAGATATGGTCATTGGTGCTAGAACCGATGCTAGAGCGATTGAAGGTTTCGAAAAGACAATTGAGCGCTGCATTGATTATGCCAAAGCTGGTGCTGATTATATTTATGTAGAATGCCCACAATCTCTTGGAGAAGTTAGACAATTTGTCGATGGAATTCCAATACCATTGGCATTTAACTTGATCCCAGGAGGTAAAACTCCTTTGTTTGCAATTTCAGAACTGCAGGACATTGGAGTGAAGTATCTCTCGATTCCTATGATCTGTGTCTATCCGGCTGCAAAAGCAATGTCGGATGCTCTGAAGATGTTGAAGGATGGTGATCTTGCGGGAATTGGAAAAATTGGCGTTAGCTGGTCGGAATTTAATGATCTAGTAGGGGGTCGAAAGTGGAGACAATTGGAGGATGAATTTAGGTAAGGCATGATTCAAAGACGCCTGGCGAAGCGAGCCGGCGTGAAGAGCGCGAATGGCCGGCCCTTCCTGGAAGTACCCCCCCCCAATTTTTTAAGATTTTTAGATAGGGACCTACATATGGAGATATGAACGAGGCGCGGATCTGGATTCTTGCGGTGATCCCAACAGGAATAAATCTATTGGGCACCTGAAATGGTCGAAACTTTTAGAGGTGACCGCAGATGTCAATAGATAGTTACATGGTCAGGGCGATGGCACGACATGAGGTTGATCTCGCCATATCCTGGGCCAATTCTGAAGGATGGAATCCAGGTATTCACGATGCTGAGACATTTTACCTGACCGATCCACAGGGCTTCTTCGTGGGGATATTTGATGGCGAGCCGGTATCAAGCATCACTGCGGTGGCCTATAATAAATCATTTGGTTTTCTGGGATTCTACATAGTCCGACCTCCGTATAGAGGTCGGGGATTTGGAACCGAGATCTGGAATGCGGCGATAGAGCACCTGAATGGCAGAAATATAGGGCTCGATGCAGTCTTGGAGCAGCAGAAGCGTTATGAACGCATTGGATTCCGACCATGTTATAGGAGCTTGCGCCAACAGGGTGTTGGAACGGGGCGTGAAAACAAAGGTGAGGGCATAAAATACCTCTCAGAGGTGCCAATGGAGGATATTCTGGCGTATGATGATCGGCATTTTCCTGTGCCCAGGCATGCATTCACTAGTTCATGGATCAGGCAGCCAGGAGCGGTCGCCTTGGGGGCCTTGGATGGAGGAGAGCTGGCGGGCTATGGCGTCCTCCGAAAATGTTATCAAGGCTACAAAATCGGCCCGCTTTTTGCCGATGATAGTGAGATAGCCGATGCTTTGTTCTGTGCCCTTTGTGGACACGCGTCTCGGGGGACGTTGGTCTTCTTAGATACGCCGGAACCTAACACCGCCGCCTTGGAATTGGCGAAACGCCACCAGATGCATCCCGTATTTGAGACTGTGCGCATGTACACCAAAGGAGATCCCGGCCTGCCGTTGGAGGAAATCTTCGGCGTGACGAGCTTCGAGCTGGGATAGATTTCTCATCATGTTCTCCTCGGCCAGGATATAAAGAATCCAATCTCCCATCCAAAACTTGCCCTTCGGCAGAGTGGACCTCTGCGGCTCAATAAGGCATGGAGTTTCTGCATCCTGGCGGAGATCCTCGGGGCGAGATCCGAGGACATCGAGGACATGATTCAAAGCCGCCTGGCGTAGAGGAGCTGGCGCGAGGAGCAGGAATGGTCGGCAGCTTTTGCGTGGGCAGAGTTGCCCTGGGCAGGGTCTTAGAGAGAGCGGACCGGGCGGCTAAGAGCTGCCAGTTGGCGTTCTGCATCGCATGAACCTGGCGATCCTCAGCTCGGCCCCCGGATGCAGTGTGCTTGGCTTACTTGGCTGAGCGAACTGCAGACGGCCCGGATACTGGCCGAGGTCTTCCAGCTCCGGATAGCGGCGCATCAAGCGAGTGATTCGGAGCGCTCTAGGCGCTGAAGAAGGAAGGACCTGGTTTGCGGGCTGGGGCGGGCAGATATGATGAGGAAGCATTCTTGAGGTCCCGATCATTTGTCAAGTCTCTGCTAACACATAGATTGGAGGACGCTCGCAGGAGCTGCATGACGCATATACCGCAGCTGGTGGTGTAGAGGAAGATTCTGCAGCACCAATTCTGCCTCAAGCTGGCCCGGCCCGAGAGGAAGTTCGGAAGGTGAAGGGCAGAAAAAGAAAGAAGATGCCGTGTTCGACGGCACTGGCAGGCAAGATTTTGTTACTGGAATATGGAGGGCAGCATATACGGATCGGATAGATAATTCTGCGAATAGACTAAGGGAGTATTGCTGTAATATGGAAATCCGTAGTAGGGAATACCGCCAGAGTATGCCGTCCCATAATATGGATACGCATTGGTATAGACCGGCTTTCCTGTTTTGGGATCCATATAATAATTTACCTGCATTCCCGTATAGGGATCGATAAAACCATAGACGGGATTTCCCGTAGCCTGATCGACATAAACCTTCCCCAGCCAACCATTGGTATAATTAAGAGATTTCCAAACGTAATAGGGATCAGCTACCAAATTGCCATTTACAATTATGCTTCCTTTCGGCGAACCACCCCATGTCCAGAGATCGTTTCCCTGATTCGTCTTGGAGGGCTGACCATTCTGGGCATTAAAATTGCCTATCCAATTGCCGCCGAATTCTCCTCCTACGCTTTGCGGTTGATTTGGTCCTTGGGCACTGCAGCTTGCCATTGAAAGGCATACTATGAGCAATAGGGCCATCGGAAATACGGCTCTCATCCCTAATCCTCCACCCAAAGATGCAATGTTGTGCGATAAAAGCATTTGGTTTATAATGCTGGAAAAACATGCTATTAAGTCCAAATACGGACCTATGGATGTGGGCGTTAAGGTCGAAGTGCCTTCAATCAAAATGGATCCCATCACCTGGATCAATGGCGGGAAGGGAAATCGCTTCCGAATTTATTAACCCACCTTCATCCCGGAAAGTGAGCCTGCACAGGCCCGGCCTCTGACAGGCCGTCAATGCCATTTAAATATGATAACAAGCATCCTGCTCATAATTCCTACAAAGATATCGATATCGATAGTGATGACAATGTTCCCAGATAATTTCTCGAAATCCCAATCGTTCAATCTCGCTGGCGCTCTCATCTTCACTGGCGTGTTGCAGTGGTTCTTGATCGTTCTCGCCGCAGAGACCCTCTTTCCCAGCTACAGCATCCGTGCCAATGACCTGAGCGACTTGGCCTCTACGGTCGCCCCTCACGCTGCGCCGCTGCAGCCCTCCGCTCTGCTATTCAATGGAGCGACATTCCTTGTCGGTCTACTGGTGCTAATCAGCGCTATGCTGATCTACCGTGCGAGGGATAATGGACTGTTTTCACGTATCTTCTCCGCCCTCTTCTCTTTCTCTGGACTGTTTGCAATGGGCGTAGGGGTTTTTCCCGGAGACACCGGCGTCATTCATGGCCTGATGGCTATGGGCTGGTTTGTCACTGCGCCACTCTCCGCCATCGCCATCTCTCGGAGGGCAAGTGGAGCATTTGCATATTTCTCAGCTGCCATAGGAGTCTTTGCGCTTATCGTGCTCCTATCGGCGGTCTTTGCCGGCCAATCTTCTCCCTTTCTGGCACTGGGAAGGGGAGGAGAGGAAAGGTTGATCGCCTTTCCCGTTCTGCTCTGGATGGCGGCATTGTCCGGGCAGCTGATGTCGCCTTCGAATGGGTAGGGTGGAATATTGCGGCTTGTGATCGATGCGGCCCGCCGCCGGCTCTGGGCGCATCGATCCGAGCAGGATCCCTGGGAGCGCGAGGTCGGGCGGAGGAGGGCCAGGGCGCAGAACAAGTCTGTGAGTAGCAAAGAATTAGTATCGAGCGGCCCCATATCATATTACTACTCATATGTATGAGTAGCTTGGTCTCGCGGGGCGAAAGTAATCCTGAATAGCAGGCAACATTATTTTAATAATATTTAGGTGAACTGAAACCAAAAACCTTTATTTAGTATTCGGACATCTACAATTGAATGGGAGGAAATTAAGAATGATTGATTCTGCCAAACGTGGCAGGAGCCAGTTCTTTCGTGCAACAGTTATCATTGCAGCTGCAATCATGATAACAAACTTGATACTCTTGGTCCTTATCAAGAATAAGGAGGCACTTACTCAAATCGAGGATCTGTTTCAAGTTTTGGCCAGCAGTCTGGCTGCTGTTGGAATGATATATGCAGCATGGCACTGTGATGAAAGGGCCAAGAAGGCCTGGATTATCTTAGCCGTTGCTGCGCTTTTTAATACCTTCGGCGATGCGTCTTGGGCAATTACAGAGATTGGCTTCCATCAGAATCCATTTCCTTCCGCTGCCGATATTGGCTACTTGATGTTCTATCCTTTATTAGCTATAGGCATCAGTCTTTTGCCCGAAAAGCCACTCTCTTCTCGTGAAAAGCTTAAGATTTTCATTGATGCCACAGTCACCATAGTATCAGTCACTCTGGTTTTCTGGGCGTTCCTGATCGCCCCTATTGTTACAACCATAGACGTGGTTTCTTTGGGTTTGGTAATATCGGTGGCTTACCCTGTCCTGGATCTGATTCTATTCTTCGCTCTGATTGAGCTGCTCCTTAAAAAGCTCGATTCTCCTGGGCACGCTTCACTCCTCATTATTGCTCTTAGCATAGCGATATTGATGATAACCGATGCTGTCTTTAGCGTCCAGACACAGCAGGGAACATATTTCTCCGGCAGCTTCCTCAATATGGGCTGGGTAGCAAGCTTTCTTTTAATGGGTCTGGCTGGAGTGCTATATGTAGATGATCTGCGCTTAAGTCGGTCCGAAGATTTGGCTTCAAGGCATAAGAAGAGTGACCGTTGGACGATCTACCTACCCTATATAGGCATTGTAGCGGCATTTTTCCTTTTCATTTGGGGTCCTGAATACTCACGCTTCATCAGTAATTCTTTTGGCATTGCTTCCACCGGGGTCATCATAGGACTGATGTTCGTACGTCAGAAGGTGGCATTCGATGAGAACAGCCATCTACTTGCGACGACACAATCCGAAATTGAGGAACGCAAGCAATCCGATAAAGCCTTGCTCGAATCCGAACAGGAAAAAGCGGCAATCCTGAACGGCTTGAAAGGAGCGACTATCGAGTATCTTGATCCCCAAATGCGAATCATCTGGGTGAATACTCCTTTGCGAAATCATCTCAATCTTTCAGAGACAGAAATTGATGAAATGAAATGTTTTCAAATAATCTATGGCCTAAACGAACCCTGTTCTGGCTGTACTGCCTTCAATGCACTTCAAACCGGTCAATTCCAAGAAGGAGAATTGGTCACCCCAGATGGCAAAACATGGATATCTCGAAGCAATCTCGTCAAGGATGCGAACGGAAAGATTTCTGGAGTAGTTCATGTAGCACTGGACATTAGCGACCGTAAGAAAACAGAGAGTGCTCTAAAAGAGTCCGAGTGGCGTCTTTCGAATATAATAGACTCTTTGCCCGATGCAACCGCTGTTATCGATATGGGTGGCAGAGTAATAGCCTGGAACCATGCCATAGAAAAGATGACCGACGTTAAAGCCGAACAGATTATAGGCAAAGGAGACTATGAATATGCTCTGCCCTTTTTCGGTGAGCGCAGACCGGTACTCATGGACATGGTGCTCAGGCCCGATTTAACCTTGGGTGGGAAATATGACAACCTAAAGAAGCTGGAAGATGGCTCGATTGAAGGAGAATCCTACATTTCCAATCATAGAGTCGGGGAAGTTTATCTCATGGGGAGGGCATCAGCGCTCTACGATTCCGACGGAAATTACTGGGGTGCGATCGAATCCATCCGTGACATTACAGGGCGAAAGCATGCCGAGGAGGAACTGCGAAGGTCCAAGGAGGAAGCTGAATCTGCTACTCGGGCCAAATCCGAATTCTTGGCCAATATGAGCCACGAAATTCGCACTCCCATGAATGCCATAATAGGCATGACGGGTCTTCTGTTGGATGAAGACCTCCCAGAAGGACAAAGGGAATACGTTGAGACTATTCGCAACAGCGGAGATGCTCTGCTTTCTATTATCAATAACATTCTTGACCTCTCTAAAATTGAAGGTGGTATGATGGAGCTGGAGCGCCAGCCTTTTAGTTTGCGGAGCTGCATTGAATCTTCGCAGGATCTTGTTGAAGTAGAAGCAAAGAATAAGAATTTGAATATAGTATGCAAAATCGATGAAGCAACTCCTGATGTGATTTTCGGTGATCCCACCCGGCTCAGTCAAATTTTAATCAATTTACTAACGAATGCGGTAAAGTTCACTGAACAGGGGGAAATTCTAACTTCGGTAACAAGCACCATGCTGGAAAATGGCAACTATGAAATTCGTTTTGCTGTTAAGGATAATGGAATTGGCATCCCTCATGATCGGCTGAACCGATTATTCCACTCATTCAGTCAGATCGATTCATCAACCAAGCGTAGGTACGGCGGGACCGGTCTTGGTTTGTCCATATGCAAGAAGCTCGTGGAATTAATGGATGGAAGAATATGGGTTGAATCTGAGGTGGGCAAAGGCTCCACTTTTTATTTTACGATTGAGGCCGAACCGACATTTGAGAACCCAATCGATATTAATAGGCATGCATCATGGCACGAGGCCGATTTCCATGGGCAACTGGACCACAACTTGAGCATACTGCTTGCAGAAGATAACCTGATCAATCAAAAAGTCACTCTTAGAATGCTCAATAAACTCGGATGCAAAGCGGATGTAGCGGCCAACGGCATAGAGGTCCTGCAAGCACTAGAGCGCCAGCATTACGATGTGGTGCTTATGGATGTATTGATGCCCGAGATGGATGGCCTGGAGGCCACGCGGGAGATACGCAAAAGGTGGCAAGATGGCCCCAAGATCATTGCTATGACGGCCTCTGTTCTCAAAGGCGATAGAGAGATGTGTCTGGAAGCAGGAATGGATGGCTACATAACCAAGCCCACGAAAATGGAAGACTTAATGGTCGCTTTGGAGGCTTGCAGCAGACCAAGGCCAGCTGATGATTCTCTGTAGGCAGGTGCTCTGTCCAGCATGCCTTCGTTTGTGCGGTCTGGATGCCAGCCAGAAATCCGGTCAAGTACGAATCGCCTGCGATCGAACAGGATGGGTCTGGCCCCTCCAGCGCACTGAATAGAAAAGAGCTTTTTTTTTATCAGCACTTGGAAAAATATATATATGATTGACATTTTGTATAAATAAGAAGGGATTATAATAAAACGGACTACTGTTAACCTGACCTCCCCAGCTTTTAGGCACACATATGAATAGCATCCAGGATTTCCCGCTGTTTCTTTGTAATCTCAGTTACTACTTTCTCTCCATCCGGCAAAACCATAATCTTGATCTTTTCG
>Ga0074198_1001407_pt1 | contig 15948 bp, 23 predicted proteins | sample EPASupsiteSAE323_FD_64527 | JGI IMG/M metagenome (GOLD analysis project Ga0074198, IMG submission 64527) | Bioremediated contaminated groundwater from EPA Superfund site, New Mexico - Sample SAE3-23 | ecosystem: Environmental > Aquatic > Deep subsurface > Groundwater > Contaminated ...
AAAAGAAACCGGCATTACCGAACCTGCAAATACACCCGTCAAAGCTCTGAATATGGCGAGATCAGTAAGACCTGCTGCAACTGCACATAATCCTGCAGCAATAGTAAAGAAAACCATTGCCAAACTAATAACCTTTATCCGGCCATACTTATCGCCTAGATAGCCAAAGACTAGCTGAAATAATCCAAATGGCAGCATATATGCTGAAATAATTAAAGCGGCTCTTGCTACGATTACACCAATATCGTTGGAAATGGATGGAAGTATGGGCGATACAACCCAATTATCTGCCATGACCACAAACGCAGCCAATCCGAGTATCAATAATATGTTTTTGTTATTCATTAGAACGCTCCTTATTGTGTTTTAACATTCAAACGTGTGTTTTCTCCTATAGGTTTTAATTACGCTAATCCGGTTATAGTTTTTCAGATATGCTTTTTTCATTTATATCTTACTTACCATTCCTATAAAGAACATGGATATATAATTTTCTTTAGAATCTAAGCAATTTCATCACCACCCTTATCTATAGGAGCATACCTAAATAATCAAAATGTATGTTTATATCAAATATTTTTGATGCATTTAAGTATTTAAAAGCCATAATTAATTATCAATAATATTTTATGTTATCAATATTATTTGATATATTATGGCAAAAAAAATTAAGGTATAAGCTCTTTGCGCATTTGCTCTAAATATTCACAAAAAGTCTCTTCTTTAAGATAATAGAAATTCCATCTTCCTCTTATTTCTTCACGAATAAGACCAGCTTCTTTAAGCTCTTTTATATGATAAGAAACCTTTGATTGAATAAGATTTAATTCGTCTACTACCTGGCATACACAAAGACCCTGGTCGTCACAGCAAGTGTCACTTTTCGTGGCTATTCTTTTTAGAATAGTCCAACGTAATGGATCTGCTAATGCTTTTGATATTTTTACAACATCCATATTAATTCCTCCCTTTAACATTATATCAAAAAAAATTGATTAATCAACTTATTAAAAAATATAAGTTGATTAATCATTATTACCCAAAGAGTAATGGGCCATTATTATTCGATTCTAACGGTGTTCTCCCTCTTCCTTAAGCAATATAAGCAAAATAACCTCCCATGACAATAATAATTACACCTGCAACTTTTTCCATTATATTATTCCACCGGGCGAAGCTGTCCATGCGGGTAATGAGTCCGGTAAAGGTTCCTACCAGTATTATGGGAATGCCGCGGCCAAGCGCATAAACGAATAGGAGAGTGGCCCCATATAACCACTTTCCGCTAGCCATTGCCAGAGATAGAATAACCAGCAGGATGGGGGTTCCGCATTGAGAACCTACCAAGCCCATCGTCAGCCCCAACAGATAGCTTCCGCCAACCCCTTTGGCTTCACCCACCTGATTAAGCAGATTTCCTCCGTAATTAATATTAAGTTTGAGAATACCTATAAGGTTTAACCCTAATGCGATACAGACTGCGGCTACAATATAATAGAGAATACTTTTGCTGGTGCCAAAAACACCGCCTACTGCAGCGATAAACAGACCTAAAAGCATAAAGGTGGTAGCCGTGCCCAGCGTAAATACTACGGATAGTAATAGACTGCGCTTGCGACCGACTTCCATCCCTCCGACGTAAGCAATAATAATCGGAGCCATGCTAAGATTACATGGGCCGATGCTGGTTACCAATCCGGCCAGGAAAACCAGTGCATAACCAAACAAAGTGAATTCGGAAAGAAATTGGGGCGCGACTTGATTGATCCAGGCTTCCACCCTATTTCACCACCTTGTCGAGTTCCTTCTTTAAATCTTCAACTGGGATAACGCCTACGTTTTGATAAGTAATTTTTTTGGCCGCAACATCAACGATAAAGGTTGTTGGTATATAGCGTATCTGCCAGGCATTTATAACTTCAGCATTATTTTCATCATTCACATCGATGGCAATAAACCTTACCTTACCTTTATATTCCGGTTCCAATTGATCAAACACTTTTTGCATCTCGACACAGGGAACACAAGTCGTGGAACGGAAAAGCAACCACATACTATCACCATTTTTTATAGCCTGCTCAATTTTTTCTCCCGAGTTAAGAGGTGCTTTGTTCTCAACGACTGGTTCATTACTTGCCGTTGGTGGGGTTGTTGATCCGAGAGAAGATTTATCGACAGCATTATTGGATAATTCCTGTGCATTACCTGGCGCAGTTGAAGGGCTTGGTATCGCTTCCTCTTTTGGCACCGTAGAGGGGCTGGGAATCGCCTCCTTTTTTTGCGCCGTATCGTTTAATGCTGTTTCTATATCTACCGATGTTGGTGCAGCGTCTTTGTTGGCATAATAAGAATAAGTAAATAATGCGACCACAATCAAAAGGCCTGTAATTGCAGCCAAAGGTCCTTTTTTCATAATAAACTCTCCTCCAAGCAAAGATTAATGGCATCAAGTTTTAAACGCGGTTCTATTTATAATTTTCGAAAAAATGCTGTTGACCAACATATAATAATATAATTATATATTAATTACAATTGCAAAGTATTCAAAAAAAGATCCGATTAAGTAATTAAAACAAATAGGCAATTCGAATAAATAAGGGTGTAAAGTAACCGACCATCTTTATTTATACGAATTGCCCGAATATTGAATGAATGATTATAGATTATTTGTTACAGCAATTATCTTCCGGTTTTGAAACAACCTTGGCATCTTTATTCTCGGCTGATTCTTCGGGAATTTCTTCAATTCGGAAACCACCGCAACAAGAATTGGTTTTTTCTTTTTGCCCTCCCAGTAGGCGACTAAGCAGACCCTTTTTTTCATTTTCGTTTTTCATAAGTTATACCTCCTTCATATTTTCTAAATATTTGGAACCATTGAATTGATTTTGTTTATAAAATCATATTAAAAATCAGTCCCGTTAAGACGGCTGTAACAAATACAATAACGATAAATGCGATAATTGTGTTTTTCTTAAATATGCTGGCTAACATCGTTAACTCGGGGATTGCAATGCCGGCTCCGCTAATAATAAATGCCATTACCGCACCTATACTGGCGCCTTTATCCATCAACGCTAGTCCAATTGGGATAGCAGCTTCTACACGTATATATAATGGCATACCAATCAAAGCCACTACCAAAACGGCAAAAGGATTATCAGGTCCGGCAACTCTAGCCAGAAGGTCAGTAGGCATATATCCGTAAATAGCCGCTCCGATTGCCACACCTATTATCATGTATATGAAAACAGCCTTGAAATCTCCCCAGGCTTTCCAAAAAGATGCGATTAAACGATTATTAAATCCGATCGGAGTGAGACTATGTGCCTCGTTATCGTCCATCACAAGACGTACATTTTTGACTTGACTTGAACCCCCGGTTTTTTCAAGAATAACACCGAATATGACCGCGAAAACAGAAGTCAGAATTAAGAATCCGACCGCTGCTTTCCAGCCCATGAATGCTATCAGCAATGAAAATACCAAAGGATCCATTAAAGGCGATGCGATAACGAATGACATAATTGCACCAAAAGGGACTCCCGCCTGTATAAATCCAAGTGTCATGGGAACAGTGGAACATGCACAAAAAGGTGTCACCGCCCCAAAAAGTACCCCCATGATATTTGCCCATATCCCCTTGCCGGCTACCCATTTTTGCAGTTTTTCTTCTGGCAGGTACATAAATGCAAATGCTATGATGGTACTGATCCCGATAAAAAGCACGGTCAGCTCCGTCATTATAGTCAAAAAATATTTAAGTGTAATTACCAATGAGTTCATGACAACTATCCCTCCCTGAACACTAATCTTCAATGACTTCCTTTGGCTGTACAGCTTTCAGCAAGACCTCCAAAACTTCTTTTATATGGTCAAGTGTATTAGGCTCCAAATCTTTCAACATCTCTCTGAGATCACGGGTTTTTTCCTCCATGATTTTCGAGATGACTTGTGCTCCTTTTTCAGTAACCGGCACACAACAAACCCGACCGTCCAGTGGTGACCTTTCTCGCTTAACATATCCCTTGTTTTCCAGACGATCTATAATTCTGGTGGCTCCGCTTTTAGTAAAACTTATCGCATTCCCTATTTCTCGAATGGTAAGATTATTCTTTTCGCAAGCTGTCTTTAGTGCCATAAATTCAACCAGAGAAAGATCCTCGCAACACTCGCCTTCAAAGCCATGATTTCCGAAATTCCAGGCTATTTCTTGTAAAAAGTTATAAATCTCCGCTATGTTCTTATCCATCGTACGACTCTTCCTTTATAAAATTAGTTGACATCAACAACTTAATTGTAGATTAATGGTTGCTGACGTCAACCTTTTCCCAATAATTAAATTTATTCATTATGCAAATTTTTTGTGCTAAGGGATTTTATCCAATTAGAATCTTACGAAAAATAATTGACACACGAGCAACACAATAATAATATAAGCATATACTTATTAAATTATGATTACTTTTAAAAAAGGAGGGCGCAATTTATGAAAGATATAAAAATCGTAGTTTATGGAGGAATTAATTCCAGCGGGGGAGGCTGTGGGTGAGGCTCTACTGCTTGTACTCCGGCGGACGCCAGAGCTGACTATGAAAACATGCAAAAGAAATTACTTGCCAAATACGGAGCCGAAATGTTGAGCATCGAATTTATAGATACAAGCGGAGTCAAACTTAGTTCATATCCAGTAGTAGAAAAAGTAATACGGGCGGGATATTCCTTCCCCATAACGGTTATTAATGACTCTCCGCGGTTTGCCGGATCAATTTCAACGGATTCAGTCATAGAGATTATCACAGAAATACAAAAAGCAAAATGAAAGTTGGAAGATACTACCATGAACTACTTGGAAACAAATATTGCTATTCTTGGAGGCGGGCCGGCCGGATACGTGGCAGCAATCCGAGCTGCTAAATTAGGAGCTGAAGTTGTTCTGATTGAAGAGCGTGAACTGGGTGGAGTTTGTTTAAATCGAGGTTGTATTCCTACCAAGACGCTGCTAAAAAATTCGGAACTGGCCTATTCGATTAAAAAATCCAAAGAATTCGGCATGCAAAGTGAAAATTTAAAGATTGACTGGTCATCTGCCTGGTTAAGAAAAGAGCGAGTGGTCAAGAATCTGCGTATGGGCCTGGAAAAGCTGATCGCTGCCAATAAGATTACTTTATTGCAAGGAAACGGAACAATAATAAATCCGCATGAACTATTCGTAACCACTGCGGATCAAAGCGTCAAGGTCTCCTGTCGTAATCTGCTGATCACTGTTGGCTCGGAGGCTTCCGAACCACCTATCCCCGGCATTCATCTACCCGGGGTGATGAATAGTGACGCTGCACTTGATTTGCAAGAAATCCCGGCCTCCCTGGTTATTATTGGAGCTGGTGCGATAGGCTTGGAATTCGCAGACATGTTCAATGGGGTGGGAACGAAAGTCACTGTTTTGGAGCTGGAAGACAGGATTTTACCATCCGAAGATCAGGAAATTAGCGAAGAACTGTTTAAAATTCTTAAAAGACGCGGCATAGCTATTAAACTGGGAGCTAAGGTTAAAGAAATAAGAGAATCAAACGGGGTTTTGGAAGTAGCCGTTATTGAAAAAGAGAAAGAGACTGTATATAACGCTGAAAAAGTACTGGTGGCAGTGGGTCGCAAACTCAGATCTGCAACACCGGACATTATGAATTTAGGAATTCAGGTAAATGAACATGGGGCGATTATGGTAAATGAGCAGATGCAAACCAATCTGGACGGGGTTTATGCCGCCGGAGATGTTATCGGGGGCAAATTGCTGGCCCATCTGGCTTTTGCCGAGGGTCGGACAGCGGTGGAAAATGCTCTGGGTATGGAAAGCCGGCTGAATTATGATGCGGTTCCCTCTTGTATTTATACCCATCCTGAACTGGCTTCGGTCGGAATCAGCAAAGAAGGAGCGGAACGGCGCGGCATGGCAGTTCACGTTTGACGATTTGATTTCCGCCAGAATGGCCGGGCCCTGGCTCTGGGGGAAAGAGATGGTTTGGTTAAAATTGTGATCAGCGCTGTGGATCATACCGTCCTCGGCGGGCAAATTTTAGGTGCGCAGGCTTCGGAAATGATATCGGAACTGACACTGGCAGTAACCTTGGGGGTTAAGGCAGAAATCCTGGCGGATATGATCCATCCCCATCCCACCCTGAGTGAAGCAATTATGGAAGCGTGCGGGGATGCACTAGGCAGATCAATTCACAAGCTCAAAGGAAAATGATCAGTGCGAGATGTGAGAAATTGAAGGGTATTACTGCCCTGGGGAAATAAAGATTGCTTATTGTTTGGTAATTTACTTGGCTGTTGAAATGAGCGTTTTATTTAAAATAAAAGGAGTGGAGAACAATGGAAGAAAATGAAAAACAGTTACCCGGTTTTATTATGTGTGTTTGCACTGGCAAGTGCCCCGGATTTGCTAAAATGGACATCTGGGATTTCATCAATCAGGTACGGGTAGAACTGCCGGTAGAGTACGGATTCATTCATCCCCAACTCTGCGAAGAAGATGGGGACCGATTCCTGGCCGATTATTTAAAATCCAAGCGTAAGGTAGTCATCGGTGCCTGTGCCCTCAATATGCAAAAAAAGATGTTCAAGGATGCCTTTGCTGAAGCGGGCTTGGATATCAATAAGGATCTGATTGCGCTGGATATAAGAGATATGACTACTGACGAAGCGGTGGCCAAAGTGCAGCAGGCATTGGATGAAATGGAGGACTGAATATGAGCGAAACAACATTTATGGGGGTGCCCCGGGAGAAAATCAATTGGGCACCTGTCATTGATTATGACAAGTGCAATTATTGTATGGAATGCGTTAAGTTTTGTCCTCATCAAGTTTATGAAGTCAGGGAAAATGATGAAAAACGATTAATTATTAAGAATCCAAATAATTGCGTGGTTTTTTGCCGAGCCTGCGGGAAAACCTGCGGTCCGGATGCTTTGTCCTTTCCCAACAAAAGCGAGACAACCAAATATATAAAGGAGATTCGGAAGGAGATGGAGTCAAGTGACTAAATCCTATGCCATACTTTCCTGCAACGGATTGGATAAACTGGCAGGTTCCCTGACTCGGGAAATCGCGCTGCAGATCGCCGAACAGACCGGCAGTGAGATCATCTGTCCCACCTTTTACCGGGTTGCGGATGCCCGATATAATAAATTGGCGGCGGAAAAGCCACTGCTGGTTATTGATGGCTGCGGTACCCGCTGTGCCGGCAAACTAGCTGCTGAGAAGGAATTGAAAATCGCTGCTAAAATCAATATTGCCGAGGAGAGCAAAAAGCACAATATTGAAATTGGATCCGGATTAAGATTAGGGGAAAATGAACTGCAATTATGTAAGCTGCTAGTGGATAATTTCTTTAAAGAAGAGCTCTCCAAAGAAGCCAGCCTGGAGAAAACTGACCAGGTTAGCATGCCAGCTGAAATAGATTATGAAATATACAAAAAAGATAAATTCGTTTTCCGGCTGCCTAAGGAAGCGGCATTCTATTTTACTGAAAATGATTGTTGGGTATATGTGGTAGGTAATAAAGCCCGTATAGGGGTAACTGATTTTGTGCAGCAAAGTCTATCTGATATTATGTTTTTTACGCCTCCCGACATCGGCAGTGAGATAGAACAGTTTGGTGAGGCCGGCAATATTGAATCAGGGAAAGCCGTATTTGAAATCATTTGTCCGGTGTCAGGTGTTATCACGGCGGTTAATGAGGATCTGCTTGACTATCCTGAATATATTAACGAAAATCCTTATGAAAAAGGCTGGATTGCGGAGCTGCAGCTGACGGATTTTGAAGGCGATAAAGAGCTTCTGATGCAATTCGACGAATACATCGAGATCATGAAAAGGAAGGTTGATGAGTTTCATGTCTAAAAAAGTAAAAGTAATCCCCTGCAGCGGTATCGGCAAGTCTCATGGCCTTTTAGCGCGGGAGATGGGGTTACGGGTCGTAAATGAGCTCTGTCCCCAGGAAGCTGAAACTGAATGTCTGGCCTATATCATGACCGAAGATAGAGAGATTCTGGATCGCGTAAAGGAGAGCAAATTCGTCACCATCGACGGCTGCCCCAAAATGTGTGCAGCCAAAAGCGTGGCTCATGTGGGAGGAACGGTAGCGCAAGAATTTCGGGTGGTTGATGCTTTAAAAGAATACCGCGGGGTTAAGCCCGGAAATGCTGCTGCTCTGAATGAAGACGGTTGGAAGATCGTGGATGCAACAGCGGAAAAGATTTCTGCCAGAGTAAAAGAAATCTATGGGGAGGAATAGCAAGTGGGAGCAGTTAAAATAGGAGTTATCTCCTGCAGTGGAGAGGACTGCCTGGGCGGTACGATATCGCGGCTGGCAACGAAGAAACTTTTAGATGAAATACGTCCGGGAGACGGAGTTACGCTTTGTCTGCCATTATTTATTGCCGGGGGTGAAGAAGAAAGAGGATTTGCCGTGGCTCATCCTACCATAACCGTGGATGGATGCGATAAATTGTGCGCCAAAAGAGCAACTGAAAGATTAAGCGGAAAAGTCAACGATGTCGTGCAGGTGGCTGACATTATAGGAAAGGAAACTGCCGAGGGACCAGTCATTTCAACCTGTAATATAAATGCAGCACATCAGGATATGGTCGACAAAGTGACTGAAGAAATTCGGGTGAAGTTTGACCGCATAGCGGAAAATTATAAAGGTAAAGCACTGCCCATTATGGGATTTTAGAAATGACGAAAGCAGGATTTATTAATCCCGATCTAAGTATAATACCATTTTGATAAGTCGTAAGGAGGAAAAAACATGAGTCTGGGATGGTACCCGATCGTTAATTATGAGCTTTGCATTAATTGTTCAATCTGTTATGATTTTTGCCCTCATGGAGTATATGAATGGAACGACGAGCAAGGTCCGGTAGTTATCCAGCCGGATAATTGTATTCAGGGATGTCATGGCTGCGAAAATCAGTGCCCGTCACAAGCAATCCGCTACTTTGGGGATTTACCCGGAAAAAAGATCGGCGGGGCATACCGATTAGAATTTTAAATATTTGATTAGGAGGATATAACATGGACACGATTAAAATTGAAGTCTATGGAGGAATCAATCTCGGAGGAGGGGGTTGCGGTTGCGGCTGTAGTACATGTACTCCGGTGGACGCCAAAGCCGAATATGAAATAGTTAAAAAGAATTTATTGGATAAATATGGACCAGAGCGGTTAAGTCTTCAGTACATTGATACAGGTGGTATTAATTTGTCGGCTTATCCAGAAGTTGAAAAGGTAATCCGGGCGGGCTATTCCTTCCCAATAACGGTGGCTAATGGTGCTCCGCGTCTGGCCGGGAATATATCCGAAGAATCAATAATTAAGATTATTCCAGAACTGCAAAGCCTATAAAAGAGCGTCATTTTTCAATAAATGAAAGGAATTAATCTATAATTATATTATAATATGGCTGAAAGATTTCAAAGGAGTTGAACAAAGTGTTTGAAACAGTTTTTAAGGCATTGGGAGAACCCACTCGGCTGAAGATCATTAAATTGCTTGCTAACAAGGAGCTTTGCGTCTGTGACCTGGAAGAAGTTATGCAAATCAGTCAGCCGCGTATCTCTCAGCACTTGAAAGTATTGAAACACGCGGGGCTGGTTAATGAACGCAAGGAAGGGCAGCGCAGCATCTGTAGTATAAATCGGGATTTGTTAAATAACACTATAGAAGAATTCCGCAGCTACATCGAAAAGCCGTTGGAAGATATTCCGGAACTTTCAGAAGAATATGCACGTATGCCTGTAATTGATGGGGAAGCATGCATGAAAAAATCCTGCCAAGAATTATAATAGACGTTTGGATACTAAGCGTCTTACTTGAATAAGCTGCAAATAGAATTCATGGAGGTATGACTATGAAAATAGAAGTATTAGGAACAGGCTGTGAGAGATGCAAGCAGTTGGAAAAGGATGTTTTTAACGCACTGGCAGAGCTGGATATTGCGGCTGATATATCAAAGGTAAAAGACATACAAAAAATCATGAGCTATAAGGTTATGTCCACCCCGGCATTGGTTATCGATGGCCAGGTAAAAATCGCCGGCAGACTACCTCGCAAAGAAGAACTACATAGCTATTTAAAAGAAGCCTCTAAATAAATCCCTTTGAACGATAACACAGGATTAGCGAAAATTTCAGGAGGTGTTAAAATGGCAGACAAAAATACAAACTTGATCCAGAATTTTTCTCCGGCTTGGTTCGCAGTAATCATGGGAACAGGCGGACTTGCAAATGTATTGTACACATTTGGCAAGTCCTTGCCGGCAGCAAATGCTTTAGCCGTATTATTTTGGTTATTAAACAGCATCTTGTTTATAATACTTCTTTTCCCTTGGCTGAGCCGGTGGTTACTATATAAAGAGCAAGTAATGGCTGATCTGAAACACCCCTTAATGTCAAATTTCTTCATCACCATGCCAGCCGGATGTATTATTCTGGGAAGCAACTTTCTGCTCATCGGGCAGCCTTATTTATCCCAAGATTTTTTAACTACCCTGGGACTTGCTCTATACATTATAGGAGCGATTCTGGCATTTACCTTCTCAATTACCGGCTTCTATAATTTGGTATCTACTGAAGCGTTGGGGCCTGAACCGATTAATTTTGCCTGGTTAATGATGCCGGTAGTCAATATTGTTGTTCCTCTGTTAGGCAATTTGTTGGTAAAATCACTGGCCCCGTTAAACGAAAGTGCCGCCCAGATAATTAACCTGATCGACATTACCTTTTATGGTATAGGAATCATATTGTTTATCATTATGGCAACGATTGTATTCAACCGTTTAATCATGCATCGCTTACCGCCGGCCATGGCAGCACCTACATTTTGGGTTCTGCTTGGACCAATTGGGGTGGGAACGATTAGTTTATTCGGTCTGGCTGACACCGCCGGCAAATTAGGTATTCTAGGCTCGGTAGATGGGGTAAAATACTTCGGTTTAATTCTATGGGGGTTTGGTTTATGGGCGTTTGTTTTCTCCTTGTCATTAACGATTAAGTATCTTAAATCCGGCGGAATTCCGTTCAGCTTGTCATGGTGGGCGTTCCTCTTTCCAATGGCCGCCTATACCCTTGCTACCCTGATGGTTTATGATTACAGCAAAATTGAATTATTAAAGGGCTACGGAATGATTTTGGCCTTGCTGCTATTTATTATGTGGATCGCTACATTTACCAAAACCCTCTTGGCATCAATAAATGGCAACTTGTTCTCTCCCCCTCCGATACCGAAAAAAATATAATAGATACAGCTCCCTCAGGGATGTATCCAAGGTAGAGAATTAATTATGATCAAAATTATAAGCGATTTGGAGGTAAGTTAAATGTGCTGTAGTTTTAATAATATTGACCCCAAAGCTTTGCTTAACAAATGCCCCGAATGCCAAACATTCAATTCAATCACGAATGAAAAGTGCAGGAAATGCGGAGCTAAGCTGCCGGAACTACAGAGTAAAGAGCAGGTTAAAACTGATGCTGCAGCTGGAGCAAGCTGACCAAATAAGGCTTCCTGATAATCATAAAAACGACGTTGAGAAAGCTTCTTGAGATTCCCCCACCCTTATCAAGTTTTATCATGAGATGGCGGAGCACTACGGTACGGCGGTAATTCCCGCCCAAATCAGAAAACTCCAAGACAAACCGAATGCAGACAGTACCAATTACGGAATCAGCAGTCCGGTGGTTCTCTCCTCGGAAAGAAGGAGTTTATACAAATAAACCTTGTATATCTAAAGCTGCAGTCATAAAGGAAAACTCAACTCGATTGTAACTTTAAAATCCGCGCTTATGCAAACTCCTTTAGAAATATAGAAAGTCCCTCTCGATATCAGAGGAACTATTGGTAATTTCAGTTCGCAAACATTATTATTTCATGACAGATTAAATCTTATATCATTAAGTCAATAAAACTTGTAATGCTAATAAAAACAAATAACCCCTTCCAAAGAAAGGGTTATAAGTGGTTTTTGTTCACAACTTTATTGTCTTGTTCAATACTTTATTGGCCGTCAACAATTTCGTACAAACTTTATTGTCAAAATACGAACTTTATTATTAGAAAACAAACTTTATTATCATAATACAAACTTAATTATTAGTTTACAAGAACCCACATCTTCTTGTCACGGAATAATAATGTTGGGAACTGTTATGCGAATTAAATTCCCAACCTTTTGGGCTTTATGAGTAATTATCTGGTAGTTCTTTTATAATAAAGATGCGTACTCATTAGGTTTTAAAATTTGATATTATTGAACAAAAATAATAATGTTGCGTACTTATATTAATATAAAAGTGATTTTAATTGTATTTTTATATACAGAAGTTGAATCATCACCATCAATTTTTTTAATAGTGATGCTTCAAAGATTTAGATAACAACCTGGCTTTAACCCGATAGTACTTAATGTATATGTTTATCACTTGCCCATCTGCAATCAGATTTTTTTCTGAATAAATATCTGTCCATTGAGAATAATAGTAACTGTTTATAATAAAGCAAGGAGGATGACCATCATGACAGTAACGCAAACATCAGTAACTAAGTACCAGGCTTGTATCGACGCTTGTGAGAAATGCTTACAGGTATGTAACCAATGCTTTAATTCCTGTTTACAGGAAAAAGATGCTCATGCCCGGGCAAACTGCATCAAAATGCTCAGACTATGTGCAGATATCTGCAACCTGGCTGTTCAAACTATGTCAATGGATCATACCGAATCTAAATTTATCTGCAATGCATGCAGGACTATTTGTGATGCCTGTGCAACAGAATGCATGATGTTTAAAGATCAGCACTGCCAGCAATGCGCCCAAGTTTGCCATGATTGTGCAAATGAATGTGCAAATATGACCCAGATGTAAGTTAAAGAAAAAATAGATAACAAATAGAGCCTAATTTGCACCGCCCGCTGTCTACTTGACAGCGGGCGGTGTTATTTAAGGGGGGGCTATTTATCTGTCTGGTGTCCGCCACAGCATCCGCCATGTCCGGAATGAGCATTTTGGCTTGAATTATTATCCTGTTGAGAACCATGCCTGTGTCCAAACATCATGAATAACATCATTAAGGGACAAATTAAAGGCAATAGTATTGATAATAAGCTAAAACCGTTTAATGAACTTACAATAGTTTGAGTATTCCCAAAATTATTTGATAATAGATAAATACCCATTATGCCTACCAATGTCCAGGGAAGCCATTTGGTTAGCCCTCCCATTAGGTAGTTGCTGCCGGTGTTCTGGGGATTGGTTTCTTTGTGGTCCTCTGATTGAAGTGACATATATAAATACCTCCTTAAGACTTTCTTTTAATAAGCTCCATTTCATGTTTAAATATTACTAATTAGATGTGGTGATTTTGTGAAGACCCATAATTATTTTGGACAATAAACACTTTTTATTCTGTAAGTCAGATTTAATTCGAGGGGGCATTTTATTGAATATTCACCGCAAAATAAGACATGCCCGGCGTTACCGCCAAATAACCAGCACTCTATTAAAACATGGTTTAGGTTACCTTGTTCACCGTATGGGCCTGGAGACATTGGTGCCCCTTCCGGTATCATATTCTCTGCAAAAGTGTGAACGTGAATCGGATAGCTGTTTAGCTGATAAATTAACCAGAGCTTTAACGGATTTGGGACCTGCTTATGTTAAGCTGGGTCAATTACTAAGTACCCGATCGGATATTCTATCCCCAGGTTTCATTGAAGAATTAGAAAAACTGCAAGATAAGGTTGAACCATTTCCTTTTGACCAGGTCAAAGAACAAATAGAAGCGGAAATCGGACCAATAGAAGAAGTATTTGCGGAGTTTAATCCTGTTCCTTTGGCTGCGGCATCCATAGGCCAGGTTCACCGGGCACGTTTAACAGATGGTACCGAAGTAATCGTAAAGATACAGCGTCCAGATATCCAGGAACAGATAGAAAGCGATTTGGAAATCTTTATTGATTTGGCTGGTTTAATTGAAAATCGTTCCCCCGAAGCAGCCCGTATAGGGATTTTAGGGATTGTTGAAGACTACGGAAAAATGGTTCGTCTGGAATTAGACTATGATAGGGAAGCAAAAAATACAGAACGTATGGCTTCCAATTTTGCTAATGATCCAGATGTAATAATTCCAAAGGTTTTTCGGAAATATTCAACTTCTAGGGTATTAACCGAGGAATTTATAGACGGAATAAAGCTTACTGACTTAACTGCTATTGATGCTCGCGGATGGAACCGGAACACTATCTCTCAACTGGGAACCAGAGCATTTCTGATCCAGGTTATGATGCACGGTTTTTTCCAAGCTGATCCTCATCCGGGTAACATTCTGGTGCTTGGACAAGATAAAATTGCCTTTATTGATTTCGGACAAACCGGTTCACTTACCCAAAAAAGACTAATCACATTAGGACAGCTACTCATGGGAATAAACAAAAAGGACTTGGATCAAGCCCTTAGTGCTCTGTATGATATGGGCATCTTAAATGATTCAGTGGATTTGGATGATTTTGAAACTGATTTCTCTGATCTGGTGGAACGTATCTATTCTTCAAACTTGGGGAGTATTGATGTTAACCGGTTACGCCAGGAAATTATGGATTTGGCTTATAATTACCAATTACGGTTGCCGAAATATCTCACAGCTCTTATGAAGGCTTTGGTTACATTAGATGGAGTGGGGAAGAAATTAGATCCCAATTTTAATTTCTCCGAAGTAGCTGATCCTCTTATTAAGCAGATGTATGCAGAAAAAATAAAACCTGAGGGTATCTACAAAACCATGAGGCAAAGTTATTATCGTGAAATCAAGCCTTTGCTATCTTTCCCTCGTAATATAAACAATTTGGTGAAGTCAGCCGGACAGGGCGATTTAACAATATCTCATAAACATGAAATAAAAGAACAGCTAGAAACAAAAATTACCCAGCTTGCCAACCGTATCAGTGCCAGTCTGATTATTGCAGGAAGCTTAGTAAGTGCTTCATTATTATTACGGATGGGAAATCATTCAACTGCTCATCTTAATGATGCCCTTATGATTACCAGTGGAATTGCATTAGTAATGGGTCTATATGCATTTCTAATCTCAGGAAGACGTTTATAAATTTATAGGATAAGGCGTCAAAATATATCATTTCCTTCTGATGTTGTTTATAATAAATCTGCTTTTAGGCAATGTTGGTATTCTTCCCAGACAATAGCTTAAATCTTGTAAAGGAACTTCATACTCAATTTTGTTTACCATGAAATCCAGACTGGATTTCATGATTTCAACGGTAATACCTTCCCCTGGACAACGGTGTCCTTGGGCAGGATCACCACCGCCCTGAGGTATAAAGTCAAATAAGTTACCCGGCCATTCTTTGAATCGCTCAGGTTGGAATTCAGTAGGATTAGCCCATACCCGGGAATCATGATTGGTACCATATACATCAAGCAGAACCAGCATTCCCTTATTGAATTGGTATTGATTCCATTCAAAATCCTTTCGTACCTTGGCCCCGATAAAAGGGGTCAAAGGATAATACCGGCGCACTTCCTGTACGAAAATTTCCTTATAATCGTTATTATCAGACTGTATCTTTTCAATGCATGGTGGATTTTCATGCAGTGCCAAAGCTTCAAAGGTAATGAAGGTGGCTATGGCGACTATTGGCCGCAATAAGTTTATAAGTTCCACCGCTGCCATTTGATTGTCAAGTTGTATTCCATTAATATCCCTGTAAAATGCCATTTCATGTAATGGTAGGCCTTTTTCAGTCTTCAGATTACCAGCCCGGACATCTTCAATGACCTCCTTGAGCCATTTTTCAGCTCTGGCTCTGGCCCCTCTTCCTTTCCAGTAGCGCGGACCAGCTGCTCCAAAGGCATCAACCATGGCACTAAAGTCATTGGC
>Ga0074198_1001409_pt1 | contig 15939 bp, 14 predicted proteins | sample EPASupsiteSAE323_FD_64527 | JGI IMG/M metagenome (GOLD analysis project Ga0074198, IMG submission 64527) | Bioremediated contaminated groundwater from EPA Superfund site, New Mexico - Sample SAE3-23 | ecosystem: Environmental > Aquatic > Deep subsurface > Groundwater > Contaminated ...
TGCGCGGTATACGAGTAGCCCAACGTGAGTTCACTGAACGTTGATCGTCGTCCCAGTATGTGAGGGTACAGAGGATGATATCGAGGAGGAAATAGAGCCAGAAGCGTTTTACACCAAGAAGGTGAAGGGTTCTCTCCATAGGTTCTCCAAATGGTTATATGTTTACCATACCTTTTTGGGAGGGTTTTGTCAATGCTTATTCTTGCTTTTTCCTCGTAAATTCGGTAATATGAGAGTACTTGAAATTAAAGTAAATTTTTGTGTATGAAAGCATATTCTCCAAGAGATATTGAATCCAAATGGCAAAAGGATTGGGAAGTAAAAGAACTGTATAAAACTCCAGAGGGGACAACACGAGAAAACAAGATGTATATTCTCCCTCAGTTACCATATCCATCAGGAAGTGGGCTTCATGTTGGACATGCGGAGGTGTATACTGCCTGTGATATTTTTGCTCGGTACCAAAGAATGAATGGAAAAAAGGTACTTCAAGCTATTGGCTGGGATTCTTTTGGTTTGCCTGCTGAGAATTATGCTATTAAAACAAATGTTCACCCAAGAATTAGTACAGATAATGCAATTACAAATTTTCGTGAACAAATTAAGGCACTGGGAATTTCTGTAGATTGGTCAAGAGAAGTTGGTGCACATAATCCAGATTATTATCACTGGACACAATGGTTTTTTCTTTTGATGTACAAAAGAGGATTAGCATACAGAAAAAAGCAAGCAGTGAATTGGTGTGATGGTTGTAAAACTGTTTTAGCCAATGAACAAGTTGTGAACGGTCATTGTGAGCGTTGTGAGACAGTCGTACTCCAAAAGGAAATGGAACAATGGTATTTAAAAATTACAGAATATGCAGAAAGATTGCATAAAGATTTGGACAAAGTAGACTGGCCAGAGGAAACAAAAAAAAGACAAAGAGATTGGATAGGAAGAAGCGAAGGTGCTGAAGTAGATTTTGCTATTGCAAATGCAAATGAAAAAATTCGTGTGTTTACTACGCGCCCAGATACACTTTTTGGTGCAACATATATGGTGCTAGCACCGGAACATGTTTTGGTACAAAAATTGAAGGAGAAAATAGAAAATTTTGAAGAAGTCTTGGAATATATTGATAATACAAAAAAGAGAACAGAATTAGAAAGACAAATTGATCAAGAAAAAACTGGAGTGGAATTGCAAGGTATAAAAGCTATTAATCCTGCTACAGGAAAAGAAATTCCTGTCTGGATTGCAGATTATGTTCTTGCGACTTATGGTACAGGTGCTATTATGGCAGTTCCAGCGCACGATGAGAGAGATAATGCTTTTGCAGAGAAGTTTGCACTTCCAATTATTGAAGTTATTTCTTCTAATGGAGTTGCTAAGGATTCTGATTTTTTGAATGGATTATCTTTTGAAGATGCAAAAGAGAAAATGATAACTTGGTTAGAAGAAAAAGGGATTGGGAATAAAAAGATACAATATAAATTGCGAGATTGGTCAGTATCACGTCAACGTTTTTGGGGTGCTCCAATTCCAATGCTTTATGATGAGAATGGTGAACTGCATCCAGTTCCAGAGAAGGATTTGCCAGTTATTTTACCAGATGATGTAGATTTCAAACCAACAGGAGAATCTCCTTTGAATTATTCTGAGAGTTTTGCTCGTGGGGTGGAACAAAGATATGGAAAAGGATGGATACGCGAGCCAGATACTTTGGATACATTTATGTGTTCAAGTTGGTATTATTATCGCTATCTGGATCCAAAGAATACTGAGGCTTTTGCATCTCCTGAAGCATTGAAAACATGGATGCCTGTGGATTTTTATTTAGGTGGAGAAGAACATGTTAATGGTCATTTGCTCTATTCTCGTTTCTTTACAAAGGTGTTATTTGATGCAGGGTATATTAATTTTGACGAACCATTTGCCAAGACACGTCACCAAGGACTTATTTTGGGAGAAGATTCTCGCAAAATGAGTAAACGTTGGGGAAATGTTATTAATCCTACAGATGTCGTGAACGAGTATGGTGCAGATACCTGCAGAATGTATGAAATGTTTATGGGGCCACTTGAAGAAACAAAACCTTGGAATACTGGCGGAGTAAAAGGAATACGAAGATTCTTGGAACGTGTTTGGAATTTGCAAGAAAAAGTAAAAGACGATGTTTCTCCAGAAATAATACAAAAAGAACTTCATAAGACTATTAAAAAAGTCACAGAAGATGCTGATACCCTCGGATTTAACACTGCTATTGCAAGGATGATGGAATTTGTGAATGTGGTTCAAAAAGAAAATTTTATTGGCAAAAATGATTTTCTTCAATTCATGAAACTCATTACACCATTCGCGCCACATATGGCTGAAGAGATTTGGAGTGAATTTGGAAATAGTGGATCTATTACAGAAGAATCTTGGCCAAAATACGAAGAAAAATATTTGGTTGAAGAAAATATTACCTTGGCTGTTCAAGTAAATGGAAAACTTCGTGCAACACTTGTTGTTTCTACGGATACTACAGAAGAAGATGCAAAGAAAATGGCATTAGAACAGGAGAATGTACAAAAATGGCTTCAGGGAAAAGAACCAAAGAAAGTCATTTATGTAAAAGGCAAATTAGTCAGTATTGTGGTATAATACATTCGTACTCTTATTTTATATTTATGGAGGATTCAACAATACTTAAAAAACTTTCTAATGACCTTACTGAATTCCGTGGCGAAACACAGGAACGTTTTGGTGAGATGGAAAAGCGTTTTGAGCAAGTAGACAAACGTTTTGAACAAATAGATAAACGTTTTGAAGGGGTGGATAAGCGTTTTGGACAAGTAGATGAAAGATTTGAAGGAATAGATAAACGTTTGGATACTCACGAAGAACTCCTCAATAGGTTGGTGCAATACAGCATGGAAAATGAGGAAAGAATTTCCCGTATTGAAGAAACTTTTGCAACAAAAGAAGATATTCGTGGCATTCATATTACACTCGATGAAATTTTGGGGTATGTAAAAAAACAAGATCAAGAAGCAACTTTTTCAAAGTTGAGAATGGATCGTTTAGAAGAAAAAGTAGAAGATAATACTCAAGATATTATAAAGTTGAAGGACGTTGTTGGTGTTGTATAGAAGTTTCTCAAGGAGGATATGCAAACAATTTTTCAATCAAAAAGCAAAACGTTTTTTACGTTTTGTTTTTGTTTTCTTGCTGGGATTACTTTTGCTTCATTGTATAATCTCTCTTTTCAAAGAGAATACATATATCTTTTTGTGTTTATATATTTTTCTTTGATGATTCTCTTCTGGAAAGAAAAAGAATATAAATATATTTTACTCTGCATTTTGTTTTTTTCTTTTGGAATATTTCATTTTTCTTTTGGAACTCCGACAGATAAAATTTTGGAATATAAAGATGACACAGTTCCACTGATTGGATATGTCTCAACTGAACCAGATATTCGTATTGATGGTGTACGGTATGTAGTAAAAATAACAGAAGGAAAAGCAAAAGGAGAGAAAGTATATATTCCTGCAGATTTGTATCCGAGGTATATATATGGTGATCGGATACAAGTACTCTGTACCATACGACAGCCAGAACCTATTGAGGATTTTCGTTATGATATGTATCTTGCACGAATGGGAGTTTCTGGACTGTGTACAAATGCAAGTATGACAAAAGTGGGGGAAGGTGATGGAAATAGTTTTTTCCGAGGAATTTATACAGTAAAAGCAAGTGTGGCAGGACAGATTGAACAACTCTGGCACGAACCTTTTGCAAGTTTCATGGCTGGTCTTTTGTACGGGTATCGTGGTGGGCTAGGAAGTCTGAATGAGGATTTCAACCGGACAGGAGTAACCCATATTGTCGCAATTTCCGGGTACAATATTACTCTTATTGTGACACTTTTTATGGTATTGCTTTCACGACTTTCTTTAGGAAGAAAAAAATCTTTTTATATTATTCTCTTTGGAGTTTTGGTATTTGTTATATTCGCAGGACTTTCTGGTTCTGTGGTCCGGGCGGGTATCATGGGTATACTCGTACTCTTGGCACGTCATGTTGGACGAGTGAACCAACCGAAGAATATTCTCATTTTTACAGCAGTTCTCATGTGTCTCGAGAATCCATACATCCTCCTTTGGGATGCTGGATTTCAATTGTCTTTTTTAGCAACCATTGGATTATTGTACATAAATTCAATTTTGGAAATAAGTATGAATAAGTTTCCAGAAGTATTTGGCATAAAAGAGTCACTCATTACTACTCTTTCTGCAACGCTTATTACTTTTCCACTTATTCTTTTCCAATTTGGTAGATTTTCTGTTGTGGGAATATTGGTGAATATTCTTATTTTATGGTTAATTCCATATATTATGGCTCTTGGTTTCTTTTCTGTAATTTTTTCATATATCTGGTATCCATTTGCTTTTGTTTTTTCTTTTCTTCCATATTTTGGAATGGTGTACATTACTACAATTGTTCGCTTTTTTTCTTCGTTTTCTTTTGCTTCACTTGAATATGCTGTTCCTTTTTCTCTTGTTTTTTGTTTTTATATTTGTATTTTTTTGTGGTATAAAAAAAGAGCCAAGGAATTGGCTCTTTAAGATTTGGAGTTATTCTTTTTCTTTTATAAAAGTAAAACGAGAAATTTTCTTTCCATCTATTTCCACAGGCGAAAGAAAATTTTTGAGTGGACGTACCCAAAGTTGGTTTGGTCCGAATTCTTCGGATACATAGAGAGCTCTATACACGACAAATTCTTCCAGTGTTTCACTCTGTTTTCCAACCCCAATTACTTCATAAAGTTTCTCTGGTCCTTTGTAGTGTTGGTATATCCCTGGTTTTATTATTTCCATATTTTTATGTTATGATAGAAAAAGTATGACACAGAAATTTACAAATTACAAGATAATTCCTCTATGCATTTTTTTCCTCTCCAATTTCTTTTCTGGATGTTCTTTTGAGCAAAATATACAGGGGATTGAAGCAATAAGAAAAGATGATGAAATACTTATTAATTTTTTAGATATTGGACAAGGTGATGCAACTTTTGTTGAATTTGAGAATGGGGAACAAATGCTTTTGGACTGCTCGATTGATGCAAGGATTTTGGAATCCCTTGGAAAAAATATGGAATTTTCTGATCGTACTTTAGATTACCTGGTTATAACCCATCCGGATAGGGATCATTATGGTGGGTGTATTGATGTGTTAAAAAGATTTGAAGTAAAAAATATTTGGTATAATGGTTTGGAAAAGAATGATGATTTTTTTTATGAATTTGAGAGTACAATAACAGAAGAAATTGCGGATGGAGGAGTATATATGGAAATAAGTGAACCATTTTCCGTAGACATTGTAAGTTCTACTCTTTCTATTCTGTACCCTGATGTCCCTGTAGAGAGTTTGGTTTCTTCAGAATCAAATGAGACTTCAATTGTTTTGCGTATAGATTATGGAGAAAATAGCATACTTTTTATGGGAGATGCGGAGATATCTGTGGAAGAATATTTGGGAGAAACATATCCAAAAACATTGGACGTGGATATTCTCAAAGTCGGACACCATGGAAGTGCTGGAGCAACAGGAAAGGAATTTTTAGAGAAAGTGACACCACAGTATGCCGTTATTTCTGTAGGAAAAGAAAATACCTATGGACACCCTTCACTCAGGGTTCTCAAGAAATTGGAACGAACAGGTGCTAAAATTTTACGAACTGACCTCGAAGGTGATATACTATTTCATATAAACAAAACGAATTTTTATGTGGAAGGTGAGTAGTTTTGTACTCGTATTTACACTGTCATTATTTCTGTGTTCTTTTGCATATGCAGAAAATTTTAGTTTTATGGTGAATGAGGGGATTACTGTTTCTGGGGGAGATAAGGTTTTTGTTGGGGATACAGTGAAGCTCTATACGGTTATTGTTAATAACAATTTTACGCGTTTATCGGGGAATATTGTTTTTTATAATCATGAAAAAGAAATTGGAACTACACGTATAGAAAATCTTCCTTTTGAACAAACAGAACAGGTATGGATTGAGTATGTGCTTCCAGAAGGAGAAAGTAATATTAAAGCAGTATTAACAAATATTGTTGCTATAAATACGGATGGGGAGCAAGTATTTTTGGACAATGCACAATTACAAAGTTATCAGGCAACCAAAGATTTGACAATAGATTTGGACACAGATAGTGATAATATTGGTAATAAAGTAGATGACGATGATGACAATGATGGACTTTTGGATACTCGTGAACAGGAAATTGGAACAAATCCACTCAGTGGAGATACGGATAGTGATGGTATTGGAGATAAAAAAGAGATGGATGACGGACTCAATCCAAAAGTAGCAGATACTGATGGTGATGGACATAAAGATGGTGAAGATTTGTTTCCAAAAGATGATAAAGAATGGGCCGATCATGATACTGATGGAAAAGGAGATAATTCTGATGACGACGATGACAATGATGGTCTTTTAGATAATGATGAAAAAGAACTCGGTTCTGATCCGTATAAACCAGATACTGATGAAGATGGATTGACTGATGGACAGGAAAAAGAACATGGAAGTGACCCAACAAGAAAAGATACTGATGGTGATGGAATTGACGACAAAGCTGAAGTGGATGCGGGGCTCAATCCTGCCACTTCAGATACTGACGGTGATGGGCTTGGAGATAGAGAAGAACAAGAGAAAGGAATGAATCCAACAAAAGCAGATACTGATGAAGATGAAGTGAACGATAAAGAAGAAATAAATAAAGGGACTGATCCAACAAAAGCAGATACTGATGGCGATGGAGTGAATGATTTACTCGATTTGTTTCCATTAGATTCAAAAGAATCAAAGGACACAGATTTGGATGGGATAGGAAATAGTATTGATGACGATGATGATAATGATGGAATATTGGATGCGGACGAGCAAATGAATGGAACTGATCCAGAAAAAGATGATAGTGATGAAGACGGACTCAAAGATGCTGTTGAACAGGAAAATGGTACGGATCCAATAAATTCAGATACAGACGGGGATGGACGTATTGATGGAGAAGATTCTGAGCCACTTATTCCACAGAATCAATGGGTAAAGCGTGCTGTACAATTTGGAGCACTTATTTCTTTTGGTATTTCAATTGTGTTTTTTATACTGTATTTGTCTAAAAGAAGGTAGTATGAAATATTTTTTTCTCGGTTTACTGTGTTTGGGAATGTTTACCATTCCCTCTTTTTCTTATGCAAAAGAAATAGATACAGATAATGATGGATTATCTGATCGAGAGGAAAAAGATATCTATGTTACCGATGAAAATAACCCAGATACGGATGGCGATGGTTATTTAGATGGAGCTGAAGTTTGGAATGGCTTTTCTCCTCATACAGGAGGAAACAAAAAAGCCAATGAAGAAGATTTTGATAACGATGGACTCAATAATTCACTGGAGTTCAAATTTGGCTTAAATATCCATAATAAAGATACGGATGGTGACGGTTATGAAGATAAAGTTGAAGTACTTTTTGGATATAGTCCTGCTTCTTCACAAACAGAAAGAATTTTAGAAAGAAAAATTGTTGTTGACAGAACTTCACAAAGACTGTATTTTGTGGTAAACAATATACGAGTTCTGAATTTTCCTGTTTCTACAGGGAATCCTGGAAGTGAAACTCCTGGAGGCCAGTTCTCTATACAAAATAAAATTGAGGAAAAAAGCTATATTGGCCCAGGGTATAATTTACCAGGAGTAAAATGGAATATGATGTTCCAACCAATGTATTATCTTCATGCAGCCTACTGGCATAATGATTTTGGAAAACGTACTCATTCTCATGGGTGTATTAATCTTCGTTTGGAGGATGCAGAAGTTTTGTATAAATTGGTAGAAGAAGGGTTCCCTGTTGAAGTTATTGGAGAAACACCAAAAAAATATTCTATAAGTGCATAAATCTTTTTTGTATGAAACAAATGAAAGTGCTTTCTGTAGGTGGATCCATAATAATACCAAGAACTGGTATTGACCCTGTTTTTTTAAAAAAGTTTCGATCTATGATTTTGGAACAGGTAAAAAAAGGGAATAAATTTGTTTTAATTATTGGTGGTGGAGCAACAGCAAGAAATTATCAGGATGGACTGAGAAACACTGTGAAGGTAGAAAATGAACAATTGGATTGGCTTGGAATACAGGCAACTCTGTTGAATGCCTATTTTGTAAAACAGCTTTTTGGAGATTTAGCATATAAAGAAGTGCTCTCCAATCCAAATACAAAGGTGAAGACACAAAAACCAATTCTTATTGCTTCTGGCTGGAAGCCTGGATGTTCAACAGATTATGATGCTGTTCTTTTTGCAAAAAATTTTGGAGCCAAAGAAGTACTCAATTTATCGAACATTGAGTATGTCTATGATAAAGATCCAAAGGTATTTCCAGAAGCAAAAAAGATTGAAGAAATTACTTGGAAAGAATTTCGTAAAAATATAGTTGGCGATGTTTGGTCACCAGGAAGTAATTATCCTTTTGATCCGATTGCGAGCAAAAAAGCAGAACAGCTAAAACTCCGTGTTGGTATTTTACAAGGGACAAATTTGAAGGAAGTTAAAAACGCCTTAAATAGCAAGAAGTTCAAAGGGACAATAATCCATCCATAGTACTTTACAGGGAGGTTTTGTCGGAGTAGAGTAGATATGTATGAATGAATCCAAATATGTTTTGTATAGCACCACACAGGAGGCTTGGGACGCGATGAAGGTAGCTATACTGAATGCGAAGAAGTCAATTTATTGGGAAGTATATATTTTAGTTGAAGACGAAGAAGGTGTTCAATTTTTTGATTTACTCGAAAAAAAAGCAAGAGAAGGTTTGGATGTAAAACTTATTGTAGATTCAGTCGGAAGTTATCAAATTTCTCGAAAGAAAGTGGATGATCTCAAAAAAGCAGGTGTAGATATTCATTTTTTTCAAGAGAGAAAACATCGGTATCGTGGTATCTGGAAAAGAATAGTTACCCGAACACACAGAAAGATTCTTATTGTTGACGAAAATATTGGTTTTATCGGTGGGGTAAATGTAAGCAAAAAAATGAAGGATTGGTTGGATGTACAGGTTCGTATGCATGGTAAAGTAGTACGTTCACTTCTTCGTTCGTTTGCAAAAAGTTATATTATTTGTGGAGGAGACAAAGAAAAAGTGAAGCATCTCATAAAATATAGTTTTCGTGTAAGAAAGAATATTAAAAATATTGAATTTGTTTTTGATGATGCGGATACACAAAAGTCACAGTCCAGAAAAAAATATATTGAAGCACTCACAAAAGCACGCGAGAGGGTTATTCTTTTTTCTCCATATTATTTTCCAGATAAAAAATTCCTGTTTGCATTGTGGAGAGCAAGAAAAAGGGGGGTGAAGGTGGATCTGTTAATTCCTTTTCGCAGTGATCTTCGTATTGTACAATATGCTGCTTTTGCTTGGTTTAACCTGATGCAAAAGTATGGAGTGAATATTCATTTAACGAATAAAATGATGCATGGAAAAGGGGTGCTTGTTGATGATGATTGGGCAATGATTGGAAGTGCGAATTTGGATAAAACGAGTTTTTACGATAATTATGAAGCTGGTGTCCGTATTCATGATAAAAAGTTTGTACAGAATCTCAAAGCCACACTCCTTGAGTGGGCAGAAGATGCTGTGAGCATAGATAAAATGCAATGGGAGAAGCGAGGACAGATTCATCGTGTGAAAGAATGGTTTGCACTTCAATTGCTCAAAATTTGGCACAGAAATATTAAAGATTAATATGAAAAAGAAATATCTCCTTCATGTCTGTTGTGGTCCTTGCAGTGTGGCTCTTTTTGAGGAACTCCAAAAAGAGTATGATGTGACTGTTCATTTCTATAACCCAAACATTCATCCAGAAGAAGAGTACGAAAAAAGAAAATATGAAGTGGTAAAACTCTGTACAGAACTCCATATTCCAATGGTAGAAGAAACATACAATCCAGAGGGTTGGTTTTCCTGGACAAAGGAACATGCAGATGAAAAAGAAGGGGGAGAACGTTGTCAAAAGTGTTTTCATTTCCGTCTTAATTCTGCAGTAAAATACGCAAAAGAAAATGGTTTCCAAATATTTGGAACAACACTCACTAGTGGAAGAAATAAAAAAGCAAGTATAATCAATGCAATTGGAAAAAGTTTAGCCAATGAATACGGAATAGAATTCCATGAAGAAGATTGGAAAAAAGGAGGAAGGCAAGAACAAGCAAAGAAATTGATAGAAGAAAAAGGTATATACAGACAAGATTATTGTGGGTGTATTTATTCCAAAAGGAAGGAATAGGGGTTTGAATAAATATAAGTAATACAATATCTCATTCACTTTTTGCAAAAACTTTATTTATAAGGGGAAATAGAATATAATAGTAACATGAACAAAAAAATCATAAAATTGGCTACGTTTTTACTTATCAGCTATTTTTTTGTTTTCCCGAAATGTGCTCATGCAGTTATTCCTCCTGATTTTATTTTTAATATTGGTACTCAGATAGCCCAATTCTTTTCAATAATTGCAATTTTTTTTGTTACCATATTTGGAGCATTTTTTCAGTTTTTCAAGACAAAATATTATGCAATTAAACATAAAAAAATAGTTTTAAGTGTAACCATTCTAACAATAGTGATGGTATCTCTTGTATCGTCTTACTTTTATGCTATATATAAGCAAAAGGCAGAATATCAAAAGTGGCTTGAAGAAAGTCAAAAATACGCTTTTGTTCAAAATAGAGATTTAGATTCAGATAATGACGGTCTAACTGATTTAGAAGAAACAAATTTAGGGACTGATCCAAATAATTCGGATACAGACAACGACGGATATTCAGACGGAGAGGAACTGGAAAACGGATATAATCCAATTGGTACGGGAAAATTTGGAGAAGGTTCGGTAATTGAAGATGAAAATGACCAATTATACTTTAGTTCTGAAAGTAATAAAAATATCGACATATCTACTGAAAAATTTGTCTCTAATGTAAATTTAACTGATAGTTCTTCTAAGTTTATTAGTGAATATTATGGAAATATCGCTAATGGTAATTTAGAGCAAGCTTATGAGATGTCTAAAAAGAATGTTAGTTTCGATACTTTTAAAAGTTGGTATTTTAAAATTACGAAGATAACACTGGATAAATTGGTTCGCATTGATGAAAAGAAATCATCAGTAGAGTTAACTTTATATGAGAATGAGATTTTTACAAGATATGGTGTTTTAATGACTTTAGATTTAGAAAATAAAATACCAGTAGGAGTTGGAGAATCGGAAGTTAAGGTTTTGTCTCAAGGGCTTATTGAAAATCAAAATGTGTCCGTTGATGAAAGTAAAACTGATCAAGAGTATGATTTTTTTGAAAAAAAAGAAAGTACAAATATACTTATTACAAATCAAGATTTTAAAAAGAATATAGACAGTCGTCAAAGCGAATATATTGTCTTAGATGCAAGAGAAAATATTGAATATGAAAATGGATATTTCCCAGGAAGTCTACATATTCGGTTTGCGGACCTAAAAGCAGGTCGTTGGATTGAATTACCAAAAGATAAGTTTGTATATGTAATTTGCTGGTCAGGAATACGAGGTAAAGAAGTTGCCGAATTTTTGAGAACTAAAAAAGTTGTTTCTTCTTATTTAGAGAATGGTGCTAGCGGTTGGGTTGATTTCGGTGGAGAATGGATTGGGGAGATAAAATTCGTAGAAAAATATACCGATCCAAAATATCAGATCGTTTTTAGTACGGATGATGTTAAAAAGAAAGTATTAGAAGGTGTAATCCTCGTCGATACAAGAGAGCCGTATAAATTCAAAGAATGGCATATTATAGGAAGTGTAAATATTCCAATAATGTATACTCCAACAATTAATCTTGAAACAACATTTGCTCAAGTTCCAGCAAATAGTAGTATTATTACAGTTTGTGATGGTTATGTTAATTGTTTTGATGCCAAACTTACTGGAGTTGAGTTGGAACGGAGAGGACATCAGTTTTTGGGGAGATATAACAAGCCTTGGGAGTATGAAAAATAATGTTATTCAACTACAAGACATTGAACAAAATAAACGGTTTTTAGGCAATAAAACAATCAATCTAAAAAAGTTAATGGATTGGGGCTTTAATGTTCCTAAATTTGTCGCACTACCTGCGTATATTTCTAATAATTTATTTGTAGACGACAATTTAAAGAAAGAAATCGTTCAAAAAGTATCTGGAATTTTACAATGCAAAAAATATGCAGTAAGATCAAGTGCTTTGGTTGAAGATGATAAAAATCAATCATTTGCCGGACAATTTAAAACAAAATTGAACTTATCTGAAAATGAAATAATTGGAGGAATAGATGAATTATTGATACATGCAAATGATTTTTTATATGGAGAACTTAATAAATTTTCAATAATAATTCAAGAATATATCGCTCCAGATATTTCTGGTGTTGCATTTACAAGAAATCCAAATTGTAGTAGGGAAATGATAATAGAATATGGCTTTTGTGCCGGAGAAAAAATAGTTAGTGGAGAGATAAAACCAGAAAAAATGTCATTCTATTGGAATGAGCTGAACATTAAACTCCCAAAACAATTTTTAAAAAATCACATAGTTGAAAAATTTAAGGAAATTGAAAGAAAAAATAAATTTCCTCAAGACATAGAATGGTGTATTAAAGGCAATCAATTTTATCTCCTACAAGCAAGACCTATAACTACAATATTGAGTAAACAATATCAGCAAATCAGTTTTTTAGAAAAAAACTTATCAGAAAGTAAAAAATATTTTTTTGAAAAAACAGAAATTTCAGAAATTGCACCAAGACCGACAGAGTTTACTTGCAGTCTTTTGAAGCTTATTTACTCCCAGCATGGTCCAGTTAGTGAAGTTTATAAAAAATACGGCGTTGATTTAAATGATACAGATTTTTTATATACCATAGGAAATGAGCTTTTTGTAGACAAAGAAAGAGAAATACAAGGTATACTTCCAGCTTATAGTTATTTACAAAACAAGAATTTTATTCCGAAACTCAGCAATTATTCACATATTATTACCACAATGAAAAACCTGTTTTTTTTGAATAAAATTCAGACAAATGGGTATGAACAAATATTTCATGATTTAAAAACCAAATTAGAAAAATCTCGCTCTCAACAAAATTTTCAAGAGAAAATAGAAAATTTTTTAATAGATTATAAATTGATTTTTGAAACGAATCTTTTGTCAGGTATATCTATAAAAAAAATTGATTCCCTCCTAAAAAATGAATCTATAAAATTACCAGACATATTAAATGAAAGTGACTTATTTATTGATTTAGAGAATTATAAATTAGTATTACCGAAAAATTTTAAAGGCAATTCTTTAGAAATTTCTGATGAATCAATTTTTTTAGCTACAGAAAAAATTGAAAATCATTCAGACGGGAAAGTGTTGCAATGGTGGAAAAAAACATCGGATTTTAAGAAAAAATTACTTCAAAATAAAATTCAGGAAGCAATTATTTATGATCGATTAAGAGAGATCGGACGATGGCTAACAATAAAAAATATTAATGAAATAAGGGATTTATTAATAAGTTCTGCAAAAACCAAAGGATTTGATGATTTGCAGAATATCTATTTTTCTAGGATCAATGAAGTCCTCGAAGATCATGCTGATGAAATAATTTGCACAAAAAGAAAAGAAATATATAATCAATATAGTGATTACCACTTACCAAATTCAATTACTTCGTCATTTATCAAAAAACAAGCGAAGATTTTGGGTGTCTCTGCTGGGTTCGGGGAAGGTATACTACAAAATCGTGATAATATTAAGTTAGGAAAGATGAAAAGTAAAAAATATATTTTATATACAGAAATACTTTCACCAGACCTAGTAAAATATTTCGGGAGGGTTTCTGGGATTGTTTCAGAAAATGGTGGTTTATTATCACATTTAGCAATCGTTGCTCGTGAAAATAATATTCCAGTTATAGTTGGATTTTCGCTATCAAACAGTGGATTTAAATTCGGTGATTTAGTGCAAATTGACGGTAGTAATGGTAAAATAGAAAAAATTTAATTTAAATAAAATATATGAAAAAAAGATATATAATTTTAGGAGTAGTACTATTTGTTTTAACTATTTTTGCTTTGAACATAAGTGTTTATGTTCATAGTTGTGATGGGGATATATGTGGTGCGGAACCTAACAAGTTAGTTTACATTTTTGCAAAAAGCAAATTATTATGTAGTTTGGTAGGTGGAGAATATCAAAGGCATGTTCAAGGTTGGGGATCTGGTTTTTGGTTTGATTGTGAAGTTAAAAATGAATGGATGTGTCACTTAAGAGGTGGAGAAATAGTTGATTTAAGCACTTTCGCTGATTTAAACGGTCTCCTCGTAACATCAGGTGGTCCCAGCTACTGTGCAAATAAACAAGACTTGGATAAGTATCAAGAATCACTTTTTTATGCTGAACAAAATTTTCTGAATAATTATTATAATAAATAAAATTTTTTGAATTACCCGAATTAATAAGACACTATAAAATTTTTAGAAACATACAAAAAAACGCCAAATGGCGTTTTTTTTTAAATCATTTTATTGTACCTGTATTTTCCTCTCGTTCTCTGTACTGTGTTCAATGTGTATAGAAATGACATTTTTTGTTTTGAGAATATTTGGTATTTTATCTGGCCATTCTATGAGGACAAGGGTATTTGGATCTTCAAGATAATCTTCAACACCAATATCTCTCAGTTCTTCTTCACTGTTCAGTCGGTAGGTGTCTATATGAACAAAAGTAGTAATGGTATTTTGTGGTTGTTTAAGTTCATACACGTTCATGAGAGTGAAGGTTGGACTGGTAATGGTGTCTTCTATTCCAAGCCCTTCCGCAAGCCCTTTTGTAAAAGTTGTTTTTCCTGCGCCAAGATCACCGTAGAGAGCGAGTATTTGTCCACCATGAAGATCTTTGGCTATAGTTTTTCCAAGTTCTTTGGTTTCTTCTTCACTGTGAGTGGTGTAGGTATTATGCATACAGTGGAAATCTTTTTGTGAGTTCAATTACTTTTAATTTTACTTCTTTCAGTTTTTCTTCATTCGTATAATTTGTAAGGGCTTCTTCCATAAGGTCTGCAACAATTTCCATTTCTGCTTCTTTCATTCCTCGTGTAGTCAATGCTGGAGTTCCGAAACGAATACCTGAAGGGTCCATTGGTGGACGTGGGTCATCTGGTATCATATTTTTGTTGAGAGTGATTCCTGCTTTATCCAAGGCTTCTTCTGCAATTTTTCCAGTAAGTCCTTTTGATGTTACATCTACAAGAAGAAGATGATTATCTGTCCCACCAAAGACAATGGTATATCCAAATTCTTTGAATTTCTTCTCAAATATTTTTGCATTCTTTTTAATTTGTTTTGCGTATTCTTTAAATTCTGGTTCCAGTGCTTCTTTAAAGGCAATTGCTTTTGCGGCAATGTTGTTTTCGTGAGGTCCACCTTGAAGTCCAGGGAAAACAGATTTGTCTATCGCTTTGGCAAATTTTTCTTTACACATAATCATCCCACCACGTGGTCCACGAAGAGTTTTGTGTGTGGTTGTGGTGACAACATCAAAAATTGGAACAGGGTTGTTCATTTCACCTCCAGCAATAAGACCAGCGATATGTGCAATATCTGCCATGGTAATAGCTCCTACCTCATCTGCAATCCTTTTTACAGCTTCAAAGTCTATTTCACGAGAGTATGCGCTATATCCAACAAGTATTACTTTTGGTTTATGTTCAATTGCCATTTGGCGGAGGTTCTCGAGGTCAATAAGTCCTTCTGCATTTGTTTTGTAACGGACGAAGTTAAATACCTGTGCAATACTTGTTACTGGATGACCATGTGTCAGATGTCCACCATGAGAGAGATCCA
>Ga0074198_1000546_pt2 | contig 15915 bp, 19 predicted proteins | sample EPASupsiteSAE323_FD_64527 | JGI IMG/M metagenome (GOLD analysis project Ga0074198, IMG submission 64527) | Bioremediated contaminated groundwater from EPA Superfund site, New Mexico - Sample SAE3-23 | ecosystem: Environmental > Aquatic > Deep subsurface > Groundwater > Contaminated ...
TTAAAGATAGTGGTGATTTTCCACTTTCAATTTCCAACTGTTCTTGTTTTGTTCGATAAAAACATTCTTCTCCGTTAATAAATAGACCTCTGATGGACCACCCGCCAACACCATAGAAAATACGTGCGACATTGCCTATTTCTGGTTTTATATCCCATTCTTCATCGATTGGAATACATGAACCGTCTTCTGTTACAAAATAATCGTCGGCAACATCTGTGATAATTTTTTCTACAAATTCTGAGTCTGATTCCTTTTCTTCATTTCTTTGAAGATCTATTACTCTTACTTTTGAACCATCATTTGTCACTTGTTAATCACTCCTTAAATTTTTTTAAACTACTTAATTAATTTTGGTTTTTTAATTAATATTAATCAAAATTACCTCCATTCTTTTGTAATTTTCAATTTTTTTCTTAAATTTTTTCGTAGCCGAAGTTTCTGAATTGTGTAATAAATTTCAAACAAGAAAATTCCTATTATTATAATAGAGTTAATTGTTTGAAATTTGGGGGTTTTAAAGAGAGAATAACAAATAGTAGCTAAAATAGCAGTGGTAAAAAACCAATCTCCAAAAATCTTATAAAGTTTTCTTCTATCAGCCTGTCTTAAAGAAAGCTCTTGTTTAAAAATCTGTGTTTTTTTACAAGTATCTTCTAAAAAAAATTGCTTATATTCCTTTTCTATCCTTTCCTCTTCTGCTTTAAAAAAATTGGTTTCCTCCATTAATAATCATTTCCTTCCAAAAAAATATTTTATTCCGAGCAAATGCTCGGACTAGATATAAATTTTATATCCAAGCCGAGCATTTACTCTTAGTTTTATTGATTGTTAAGGAACAATTTATTAAGTTAATCCGCAGTGGATTAGTTAATAAAGTGATAGGATTGTACCAAAAAATGAGAGAAAAATCAAATTATAGGATATAATTTAGGATGGGTGTAAAATAAATTATGGAGATTTTATCTTACAATATAATGAGTGGAGGTTTTAATGATTATGACAGTCTATCAAAGACACCAGAGCGACTTGATCTTTTGGTGAAAACTATAAAAAATATTAATGCTGATTTTGTTAGTTTAGTAGACACACACAGATGGACGGAAATATTTTCAAAAGATGATTTAAAAAATATTTTTGGTTATAAAAATGTTTATTCAGTAAAATTAGAAGATGATAGATTAGAAGCGATTGGACGTGATAATGGGGTTACTGTTTTGACGAGATTACCGGTAGAAAAGTTTGAAGCAGTGAGACTATTTAATAGAAATGCAATTAAAACAACATTGGATGGGATGGATATTTTTACGACTTATTTAGATGATTTAAACGAAGACACACGATTGCGACAAATTGATTCTTTATTGAATCAGGTGGTTTTAGGGGTGCCAACAATAATCACTGGAGACTTAAACGCTATAGATGAATTTGATTTATTAAAAACTGGAAAAATAATTGATGAATTATTTATTCAGCACCCAGAGGCTAGTGATCTGGGAATTATTTTGAGAGGAATGATGCGAGGAGAAGTGACTAGAAAAATTAGAGAAAATGGTTTTATTGATGTGGGAAAAGATAAAGGAAATACATTTCCAAGTAAATTGTTTCCAATTAAAATTAAAGAACCAATAACTAGATTTGATTATGGTTTTTGCACACCGGATATAAAGGTGGAAAGTTTTGAAGTATTAAAAGGTGTGGAATTTGATCAATTATCGGATCATTTTCCAATTAAAATGGGGGTTTCAGTAAAATAATTTGAGACGCGGATGGGAGTCGGACCCATCTACGCAGTTTTGCAGACTGCTGTCTAACCGCTTGACTACCGCGTCAGATTGAACTCTAAAGAATTCTTAATTTGCAATTTTAAACTAATTTTGGCTTTTCCGCCAGACTTTAGATATTTTTCTCTATTTCTGGCGTCAATTTCATTTAAATATACTTCGTAATAAATCAATTTTAAAGGAATTCTATTTTTAGTTGATTTAACTTTTCCTGAAATATGTTGACTAAATCTTCTTTTTAAATTTGAACTAAAACCAGTATAAATATTATTATCTTTTAGACTTTTTAGGATATAAACGTAATACATATTACAATTATATCAACCTATTTATTCAGTTTTGCACCCCGCCGTTGCGGGGTAACCGCTTGCCCCGCAGTCGCGGGATTAAAAACTACCGCTTTTTATCAAAAAACCCTCCAATTAAGGAGGGTTTTAATTGATTAAGCTTTAGTTTACATCATGCCGCCCATACCTCCCATTCCGGACATGTCGGGAGTTTGATTACCACAGCTACAAGATTTTTCTGGAGCATCGGTGATTAAAACATCAGTAGTTAAAATCATTTGACCAACAGAAACAGCATTAGTTAAAGCTGATTTGGTAACTTTGGCTGGATCAAGAATTCCAGCGGCGATCATGGAGCCCATTTGACCAGTGGCAGCGTTGTAACCATAATCTGATTTGGAATCGGCAGAAACTTTATCTTTAATTAAATTAAAAATATAACCACCGTCTTCGCCAGAATTTTGGGCTAACATTCTGACTGGTTGCTCGAGGGCATATTTTAGAATATCAATTCCAACCTGTTCTTCGGCAGAATCAGTTTTAATAGAGTCGAGTTTAAGAGAAGCTTTAAGTAGGGCTACTCCACCACCAGGAAGAATTCCCTCTTCAACAGCAGCTTTGGTGGCCTCGATGGCATCTTTGACCCTTTCTAGTCTTTCTTTCATTTCGACTTCAGTGGCACCGCCGACTTGAATAACAATGGCTCCGCCAACTAATTTGGCAATTCTTTCTTGGAATTTTTCTTTGTCATAATCGGAATCAGTTTTGCTGAGTTGGGCGCGAAGTTGAGAAACTCGAGCTTTCACATCAGCTTCGGAACCAGCACCACCAATAATTCTGGTTTTATCTTTATCAGAGGTAATTGAATCAGCATGACCACAATATTCAGCTGGTTCGGCAGTGTCGAATTTAATACCAAGATCTTCAGAAATGACCATGCCACCGGTTAAAACAGCAATGTCTTCGAGCATGGCTTTTCGACGATCGCCAAAACCTGGGGCTTTGACAGCTAAAATATTGAATGTGCCTCTGATTTTATTAACAACTAAAGCAGCTAGGGCTTCGCCGTCGATATCATCGGCAATAATGACAATATTTTTAGTTAATTTAACTAATTTTTCTAAAAAGGGTAAAAATTCTTGGAGAGAACTAATTTTTTTATCGGTAATAACGATATGGGGTCGTTCGATGACAGCTTCCATGGTTTCGGTGTTGGTGGCAAAATAGGCCGATAAAAAACCTTGATCAAATTCCATGCCGGAAGTTTCTTTGGTTTCGAGAGCCATACCTTTACCTTCTTCGGCAGTGATTAAACCATCTTTACCAATTTTAACCATAGATTCGGCAATTTTTTTGCCAATTTCGGAGTCGCTGGCAGAAATGGTGGCGACTTGTTCAATTGATTCTTGATCGTCAGCTTTAATTTCTTTCTTCATTTTATCGAGTTCTTCGATAACGACCTTAAGACCTTTTTCTAGACCTTTTCTGACAATCATAGGATTGGCACCAGCAGTCACATTTTGAAGACCTTTATTAACAATGGCTTGAGCCAAAACAGTAGCAGTGGTAGTGCCATCACCGGCAGCATCGTTGGTTTTGGAAGCAGCTTCTTTGACTAATTGAGCACCCATATTTTCGTATGGATCTTGGAGTTCAATTTCTTTAGCAACAGAAACACCATCGTGAAGAACAGTGGGGCCACCCCATTTTTTGTCGATAGCCACATTGCGGCCTTTTGGACCAAGAGTAGTGATAACAGCATTGGCCAAAGTGTTAACTCCGTTTAAGATTGATTGACGAGCATCTTGCCCGAATTTTAGTTGTTTTGACATAATTTTTAAAATCCCTCTCCCCGCTTTGCGGGGCTTCTCCCTTTGACAAGGGAGACTCTAATTAATAATTTATTTAATGATGGCCATGATGTCGTCGAATTTTAGTAATAATAATTCGACATTATTTTCTTTGTATTCTTTACCACCCCATTCACGATAAATAACAATATCATCAACTTTACAGGGAGATAAAATTTCTCGGCCATCAATATAGACAGCACTACCGACAGCCAAAACTTTACCCTGTTGAGGTTTGTCTTGATGGGATTCAGGAAGAACGATTCCGGAGGCAGTGGTTTTTTCTTGTTTTTGCGGCTCGACTAGAATGTAGCCGGCAACTGGATTGATTTTGGTCATAAATTTGATTAAAAATTAATAAATAATATTTATCAGTCAAAATGACCGACTGCTAATATTATACATTTCCTTCTTTACCATTCAAGTGTTAAGTATAAATATAAAAAAATTGATAAAATTAGCCTATGAAAAGAGTAAATAATTGGTTAAATTCAAAAATAGAGCCAAGAAAATCTAAAAAAGAAGGCAGTGGTGAATTTGCAGTTGATGATATTAAAAAGGGTGAGATTTTGGCAATTTTTGGTGGTCATATAATGACCAGAGAAGAAAGAAATAATTTACCTGAAGATGTACGATATTTACCAATAGGAATAGATGAAGAAATGTTTATTGGACCAAAATCAATAAACGAAACTGATGATGCAGATTGGTTTAATCATTCATGTGATGCCAATGCTGGGTTACAAGGACAGATATTTTTGGTCGCCATGAAAGATATTAAAAAAGGAGAGGAAATTACTTTTGACTATGTTATGTCGTGTGCACAAAGAGGAAAAAAAAGAATTTTGTTTAAATGTAATTGTGGATCAAAACTTTGTCGGAAAGAAATAACTAATTTAGACTGGAAAATTTTGGGGTTGCAAAAAAGATATAAAGGATATTTTTCTCCTTATATTCAGAGGAATATTGATGAACTAAAAAATGAAAAAACTAAATAAGACAAAAGTTTTTGGAAAATATATTTTTAATTATTTGCCGGATGATAAATTTGTGGGGCAAAGAATTGCCTTGGGAAAATATGAGCCATATTTGACAAACTTAATGTTGGAAAAAATTAGTAAAGATGATGTGGTTTTGGATATTGGAGCGAATATTGGATATTACACAGTTTTGATGGCTGATAAGGTAAAAAAAGTGATTGCAATTGAGCCAGATCCGATTAATTTTGAAATTTTGCAAAAAAATATTAAAGAAAATAAATTAAAAAATGTGGTGGCAGTTCAGGCAGCGGTGGGAAGTGAAAATAAAAAAATGGGAATTATAAATTCAAAGGAAAATTTTGGAGATCATAGGATGTGGGGAAAAGGCCCAACTGTTTCTGTGTTTTGTCGAAGGTTGGATGATTTATTAAAAGAGTTGGATTACCAAAAAATTGATTTTATTAAAATGGATGTACAAGGATTTGAACTATTGGTGATTGAGGGTGGAAAAGAAATGATTGAAAAAAATAAACCGACAATATTTTTTGAATATTGGCCATGGGGAATAAAAAATGCTGGAGGCGATTATAAAAAAATGATGGAATTTTTAGAAAAGATTTATAAAAAAATTTTTTGGATTGATGAATATATTCAGATCCACTTCCCTGTTTCACAAAAATTTTTAGATAAAAAATATAGTGATAAAAATGAGAATGATTATGGAAATTTGTGGGTGAAAAGTAAGATTGATTTTAATGACAGAATAGGTCAATTTAGTAGTTTTTGGATAAAAAAGTTTATCAAAAGAATATTAGGCAAACCAGAGACGTAAATTAATTAATAATTATGAATTAAAAATTAATAATATTTATGAAAATAACCAAATATCCTCAGTCGTGTTTATTGATTGAAAGTGGTGATAAAAAAATTTTGATTGATCCTGGAGTTTTATCTTATGAAGATTCTTTTTTGAATGATTGGAAAAATGTTGATTTGATTTTAATTACTCATAAACATGCTGATCATTGTAATGTTGAAGTGATAAAAGAAATTATTAAAAATGGAAAAACTAAAATTTATTCTTCAAGTGAAGTTAAAGAAACATATTTTGATTTACCAATAAATATAGTTAAATACGATGATTTTTTTAAATTTGAAAATATTAAAATCGAAGTGGTTAAAGCAGTTCATGGTTACCTCCCCCATCTAAAAGGCAAAAATGAAGTTTTGGAAAATATAGGATTTATTTTGAATATAGAAGGTAAAAGAATCTATGTGACCAGCGACACAATTTGCTTTAATAACGATTATAAATGTGATGTTTTGGCGGTTTCGATATCTGGACATGGATTGGTTATGGAACCATTTGAGGCGGCATTATTTGCTAAGGAAATTGAAGCTGATTTAGTTTTACCAATTCATGGGGATAACCCACTTTTCCCGATAAATTTTGACGAATTGGAAAATAATTTTAAAAAATTAGAGTTGAATTATAAGTATTTAAAAATTAAAGAAATTTTAGAAATATAAAATGAAATTAACAAAAGAATATTTAGAGAAATGGCTATATGGTTTTAAAAAAGTCTGGCTAGACAAAAATCTTGACGGATTGGTTCCTATATTTGGGAAAATTGAAAAATATTATGAAAGCCCGTTTTTAGAGCCAGGTAAAAATATTAATGATGTTATAAATTTCTGGAAGGAAATTGAAAATCAGGAAATAATAAAATTAGAAATGGAAGTTGTTTGTATTGAAAACAATACTGGAATAGTTTATTGGTTTTTTGAAGATACTTTAATGAAGTATGATGGAATTTATTTGATTAAATTTAATGAGGATTTAAATTGTGTTGAATTTAGACTGTGGAGTGTTAAAAAAGAAAAATAATTTATTTTTCTTTTGCTTTATAGCAGGTTAATTCTGCACCTTCGATCTGAAAAGCTTTGTCAAAATTAGCAGTATTTGATTTAAATATTTCTGGACTATCATCTGATGGATCACGAAAAGTGATTTCGTCACCATTAATGTCTGTAATAAAAACTCGATGAAGTGAATAAAATTCTGGTTCTTCTCCATAAATTAACCATGGATCTAACATAACATCACAAACATAACCTTTAGAAAAATATTCTTTTAATAGATCTGTTGATGGTTTTTGGTTATAAAATTTAAATTTTTCATTTTGAAATAAAAATTGAAGGTCTTTTTGATAGTCGCCAGAATTTTTCATTCTATCATTTAAAAATTTGATGACTTTTGGATCGATATTTTGAGAAAAATCAGTAAAGCCATTTTTAGACCAGGATTGAAGATTGTTTTGACTAAAATCAATAATTTCAATATTCTTTTCTTCTACTAACCATTTCCAAAATGGAGCAAAACCAATTTCTGATTTGGTAACTTTTAAAATATCATCTAAAGAACTGTTAATTTTTAAGGCATTAGACACCATCGTATAATCAGCCGAAGCACAGGATGTTTCACTTATCTGTTTAACGCAAGGTATTTCATATCTCATAGTTTCACGCATGCCGGATTTTAATTTAAAATTAAAGTGAAGTCAATTAATTTTTAAAATTAATTTATATAATGATTTGAAGTTTTGATAAAGATAAAAATTGATTTTGGGTGGATTTGTTGGTAAAATTTAGAGCATTTGATTGCAATCAGACAATTGCGTCTGTGTTTTGTTCTTTCAAAAACAAAAAAAAGAAAGGTGATGTTTTTAGTGGAACTTAGGTATTTCACACGAAGAATTACTACCATTTTAAAAATTTTTATATGGGGTGTGATGATTGGCTGGTGGTGGTTTTTGTTCAGGCTTCTTGGTGCATGGACATTTTTAAGGTTTGTTTTAAGAGATCCGGATCTGGTGCCAATTTTGTTGACAATGGTTGTATATTTTATATTTTTCGAACTGGTTTATGTTAGTAGTGATCGTTTAATTAAGCTGGGATACAAGAAAAAATATTTTAGTTTAAAAAAGGAGGTTGATATAAGTTGGAAAGTTTCACTGTTTGTAATTAGCTTAGTATTAGTGATCTGGATAATATATTTAGTTAATAGATAAGATATTATGATTCCATAGAGATGTTTGATATTTTAATATCAACACTTTATGGAATCATACTAAAATTTTTTACGAGATGGATTGAGATATAATGGGTTATGAGTAAAATAAAAAATATTTTGGCACGAGAAATTTTGGCTTCTGGTGGAGCCCCAAGTTTAGAGGTTACGGTAACATTAGAGTCGGGAATGAATGGAGAGGCATCGGTGAGTTATGGTGCTTCGGCGGGTTCAAAGGAGGCAACAGTATTAGTGGATGGTGATATGAGTCGATATAACGGTAAAGGAATGTTGAAGGCAATTGAAAATATTAATACTATTGTTAAAGAGAATTTGGTGGGAATGGAGGCCGTTGAACAAAGAAATATTGACCAAAAAATGATTGAGTTGGATGGAACTGAAAATAAATCTGTTTTGGGTGGAAATGCAATTTTGGGGGTAAGTTTGGCTGTGGCTAGAGCCCAAGCAAATGAAGAAAATTTACCACTTTATAAATATTTGAGAAAAGTTTATGGAATTGGAGAGATTGGTTGGATTTTACCAAAACCAATGATGGTGATGATTGAAGGCGGAAAACATGCTGATGAAACGACCGATTTACAGGAATTTATGATCGGAGCCATGGGAACGAAAACAGCGACCGAAAATGTGAGAATGGAAATGGAAATTTATGTGGCTTTAAAAAAGATTTTGAAATCAGAAAAATTATCAACTAATGTAGGCAATGAAGGAGCTTTTGCCCCAAACGGAATAACTTCGAATGAAAAACCGATGGAATATTTTGTTGAGGCAATTAAAAATGCTGGTTATATTCCAGGAGTTGATGCTGGAGTGGGAATTGATGCGGCAGCGTCGGAATTTTTCAATGAAGAATCGAAAATGTATGAATTAAAATTGGAAGGAAAAATTTTAACGAGTGAAGAACTGATTAATTATTATTTGCCATGGATGGAAAAATACCCAATTGTGACAATGGAAGACATGTTATCGGAATTTGACTGGGATAATTGGCCTAAATTAGTAGAAGCCATAAATGGGAAATTTCCGTTAATTGCGGATGATTTAACAGTGACTAATACAAAATTATTACAAAAAGCGATTGAAATGAAAGCAGCGACAGCAATTTTAATTAAATTAAATCAGGCAGGAACTTTAACGGAAACTGTTGATTGCTGTTTATTAGCCCGCCAAAATAATTTAATGACAATGCCAAGTCATCGCGGTGGTGGTGAAACTAATGATACTTTTATGGTAGATTTGGCGGTGGCAGTTGGATCGGCTTATATTAAAGTTGGGCCGACTCGAGGAGAAAGAGTTTGTAAATATAATAGGTTAATGAGAATAGAGGAAGAATTGAATAATGGAAAATAAAAAAGTAATTTTGATAATTAGAGACGGATGGGGTTATTCAACTGATCCTTATGGGAATGCTGTTATGGCAGCTAAGGTGCCAAATAATGATAAATATTTACGTGAATATCCATCGGCATTACTGAAATGTACTGGCGAAGATGTGGGGAATCCTAAAGGATCACAAGGTGGAAGTGAAGTTGGTCATTTGACGATGGGAGCTGGGCGAATCGTGTGGCAACCACAGGAAACAATTAATAATGCGATTAGTGATGGTAGTTTTTTTAAAAATCCATCTTTATTAAAAGCGATTGAAAATTGTAAAAGAAACAACTCGACCTTACATTTGTCAGGATTATTGTCAGACGCTGGAGTTCATTCGGATATACATCAGTTATATGCTTTATTAAAATTGGCCAAAGATAATGGTTTGGAAAAAGTTTATATTCATTTAGTTTTGGATGGACGAGATGTTCCCGAAAAATCGGCAAAAATTTATGTCGAGCAATTAAATGAAAAAATAAAAGAAATTGAAGTAGGTAAAATTGCCACAGCAGTGGGAAGGTATTATGCCATGGATAGGGATACTAATTGGGAAAGAACTGAGAAAGCGGCTGATTTGTGGACTAAGGGTGAAGGATATGAAGCAACGGATGCAATTGAGGCCATAAATAAGGCTTATGAACGGGGTGACCAAACTGATTATTATATACAACCAACGATAATTGATAAAAATGGATTATTAAAAAATGGCGATTCATTTATTTGGTTTAATTTTAGAACTGACAGATCTCGCCAAATTACAGCAATGATAACCAGACAAACACTTTGCCCGACTGAACTACAAAGTAATTTGGATTTGGTTTGGGTTTGTATGGGAACGTATGATAAATCTTGGGATTTGCCAGTCGCCTTTTTATTGGAAAACGTAAAAAATAATTTAGGTGAAGTTTTGTCGAAAAATAATAAAAAACAAATTAGAATTGCAGAAACTGAAAAATATGCTCACGTGACTTTCTTTTTTAATTCTCAACAGGAAACGGCATTTACCGGTGAGGACAGAATTATGGTGCCCAGTCCAAAAGTGTTGTCTTATGATTTACAGCCAGAAATGTCGGCACCGCAGGTGGCAGAAAAAGTATTGGAAGTGATTGGTAATTATGATTTTATTTTAGTTAATTTTGCTAATGCTGATTTGGTGGGACATAGCGGTAAATTTGAAGCGATTAAAAAGGCTTGTGAAGTGGTAGACGAACAAGTCGGTAAAATCGTAGATATAGGAATTAAAAATGATTATGTGGTGATTGTGGGAGCTGATCATGGTAATGCGGAAAATATGCTTTATAAAGATGGTGAGGTTGATGTGTCTCATGGTTTTAATCCGGTTAAATTTTCATTTATTGGAATTGATGGTCAAGTTAAAGATGGTGGGTTAAAGGATGTGGCCCCAACAATTTTAGAATTAATGGGAATTAAAAAACCGGAGGAAATGACTGGAGAGAGTTTGATAAATTGAATTAATTACTGCTGATACTTAATATATCCGAAGTTTCTCTCTCTAAAGTGGTGCTGTTAATTATTTCTGATTTATTTGTCGCCAGATCTATTTTAATTGTTTTATCAATATTTAATCCTTTTTCTAAATCATTTTGATTAGTATTATCACTATCAGTGATAAATAAAAAATTTTTAGAAAGAGAGTATGCAATTATGTTTCGAGACCAATACAAATAACCTCCTCCAATTGTATTGTCAGCATATCTCTGCGTTAATTTACCAGAATTAATATTAATTGTATAAACGTATCGATCAAAACCAAGAGCTATTTCTTCTTCATTTGGAGACCATGCTTTAGAAATGATAAAACCGTAATCTTTTAACTGTGATATATCTAATTCCTTTTTAATATCATTAAAATTATCAGTATTGTATATAAATATTTTTCCTTTATTTGTATCTAAAACTGCAACCTGTTTATAGCTTGGACTTAGTAAATAATTTGAATCTATTGTTCTATCCGTTTTAATAAAAGTATTTTTGTTCAAATCTAAATTGGCAAAAACTGAACCGTCGTAACAACTAATAGAAGTCGGACAATACTCAACAAATAAAATATTTTTATTGCTATCCCAACCAACTATACCTCCTTCTACATTTTCAGTTAATTTTTTAGCTTTTTGCGAAATATCTGAAATAATAGTTTTATTTTCGCTAATATTGTAAATATATTCTTGATTGCTCAATGGACTAGGTCCACCGCCAATTTCCGGACCGGGATCATTTTTATCATAATTATTAACTTGGAAAATAACGCTATTTTGGTCTTTTGAAAAACTAACTATATAAATATTTTCTTTATAATCTTTATCTTCTTTAAGACTAGGTAAACTCGTTTTTGAAATTTTTGACGCAGAAATATTGTAAACAAATATTTGTTTGTCTTTGATTAGAAAAATATTTTTATTACTAGGTAAATATGTTAGAGAATGGTCAATTATTTCGTATCCATCAAACGGTAGTTTTTTAATAGAATTATTACTAATGTTATATTGTAAAACTTTTTCAGTTTCTTTAGATCCATCATTAGGGTTATAAGTGTAATCATATATAAGGACAAGATCGTTTTGGTTTGTACTTCGATTATTTAATATTTTTTTATTTTTTAATAAAGTAAAAGAAATAATAATTAATAAAATAAAAATAATAACTGTTAAAAAATATTTGTAATTATTTTTATTTATTTTTGGTTTAATGTTTGATCTAAGTGTTTGAGTTTTGTATTCCATAACTAATATTATATGTTTTTACATTAAAATGTAACTTTTATAAATTTCTGGGACAAAATGATTAAATATTAAAAAGAGAATCGTGGAGTAGTTGAATTTGTTATAATAAAATCCCTTTATGAATAAAATAAAAATATTAGCGCCGGCGGGAAATTTTGAATCATTGATGGCGGCAGTAAATGCCGGAGCCGATGAAATTTATTTTGGAATTGGAATTTTAAATATGAGAACGGCGGGAGCCAATAATTTTTCGATAGATGATTTGGAAAAAGTTAGTCAAATTTGCAAAAAGGCAAAAATAAAAAGTTGGATAACTTTGAATACGGTGGTTTACGATGAAGAAATTGGAGAGATAGAAAAAATTTTAAATAAAATTAAAAAACTTCGAATTGATGGAATTATTGCCTCTGATTTGGCAGTGATAAAAATGGCAAATGAGAAAAAAATAGAAATTTGTGTGTCGACCCAAATGTCGGTGTCGAATTTGGAAACAATAAAATTTTTGAGTAAGTGGGTGGATAGAATTGTGTTGGCCCGAGAATTAAGTTTAGAACAAATTAAAAAAATAGTTGAGGGAATTAAAAAGGAAAAAATTATTGGACCAAAAAAGCAATTAATTGAAATTGAAGTGTTTGGGCATGGAGCGATGTGTGTGGGAATTTCGGGCCGATGTCAAATGAGTTTATATCATCAAAATTTGTCGGCTAATAGGGGTAAATGTGTACAAATGTGTCGAAGAAAATATGAAGTGACAGAAATGGAAACCGGAAAAAAAATGATTCTTGATAATAATTTAATTATGAGCCGAAGTGATTTATGTACAATCGGATTGTTGGATAAATTGGCGGAAACAGGAATTAGTACGATTAAAATTGAGGGTCGAGCTAGAAGTGCTGATTATGTGGACACAGTGATTAATGTTTATAAAAAGGCATTAAAATTGATTGAAGAAAAAAAATATAATAAAGCGACCAAAGAAAAATTATTGGAAGAATTAAAAACAGTTTTTAATCGAGGATTTTCTGAGGGTTATCATTTGGGAAGGAAAGTGGAAGAATGGGCTTTGGGAGAAAATAGTTTGGCGACGACGACAAAAATATTGTTGGGAAAAATTGATCACTATTATCCAAAAATTAAAGTTGCCGAAATAAAATTAACTACTGACAAACGAGTAGATAATGGCGACAATTATATTATAATTGGGCCAAGCAGTGGGGTTATCAAAGGTAAGTTTTTTTACATAAAAATGGATAAAAACATATTAACTTTTAAAGTAAAACAAAAAGTTAGAATTGGAGATAGGTTATTTGTCTTTTAAATAAATTTGAGTGGCGGCCCTAACAACGGTGGTAAAGATAATAACTCCAATAAAAATCGGATCAGTGATTTGTTTGATAAAAGCCCAAACTACTAGACCAAATAATAAAAACCATAAAGCATTTCTGTCGGCAATAGCTTCGTGAAGTATTTCTCTCTCATCTTTTTTGATTTGAGTCATTATATGGAGAGTGTCGATTAATAAAATTCCAATTACTATAAAAATAAAAATATTTTTATAGTTTGGATTTATGTTTAGATTGGAAATTATAATTATCGGGATAATGTAGGCAAAAATATAAACGGTTCCCTGCCAACAATTTGGAGTTAAACCCCAACCAGTATATTTTCTAATGTTGAACCATTTTGGATTAGCAATCATAGTTTTAAAAAATAAATAAATTAGTAATAGTTGTTTTTAAAGCGACAGCGACATCGTGGGCAAGCTTAAGAGACGGATTATATTTCCCTTGCTCGAGAAAAACAATCGTTTCTCTTCTGACTCCAACCAAATCAGCCAACTGTTCTTGCGTTAGATTTAATTTGGCTCGATATTCTTTAATTTTAGTTTGCATATTTATTTACAGATAGTTTTTGGAGCAGGAAAATCCGGATGACCATGTTCAATCCATTCCCCTTTTTGACAAACCCAATTATCTTCACCAGAAAATAAACGAACAGTAAAAATTCCTAAGAATATGGCTAAAATTATAATAAAAGCAATAAATTTGCTTTTGTTTGGAGTGAATTTAATTTTATTTATAAATTTAAAAATAAGACTGTAAATTAGCATAAGGGCACAAGTGGAATAGGCTAAAGTTAAAGCAATTGGCTCGTAGCTAGGATTTAAATCTTTAAAGGCATATAAAATAAACATAGCAATAACGGCAATCCAAGAATAAATTTGAATAGTCCAACTAGCAGATTTACCAGCAAGAGCATAATCACGCTCATCAGCTAAAACTTCCTTAACTTGATGTCGAAGTAAAATTAAAACAAGAGAACTGATTACTAAAGTAGCAATCGGAACTAAATAATTTTGAAAAACAATTGACTGACTGAAAATGATAGCGATGACCACAACTATGGCCAATTTGATTTGTTGATATTTTTTTAGAGTCATATTTAGTATGTTAATTATTTCTAACTGTATGTTAGATCTAGTTAACATATTTGTCAAGGGTTTAAATATGGTTTACAAAATAAATAAAAAAGTTTACTATTGAGTAATGCGGAAAATGTTATTTTTATTACTGTTTTTAGCTGGTTTTTTGGGATTGATAATTATAAGTCAACCGTGGTGGCCGCAATATCTTTCTTTCCAAAAAGAAATTGATCCGAATACTATATCTGAATATTATGATCCTCTGGCACGAGTAGGGATATTTGATAATAAAGAAGTGATAGTGCCACAAGATCAACAGCAAGTTTTAGGAGAGACATTTATGGCTATGGCTAATAATTCGAATAAATATATTGAAGTGGATTTAACTTCTCAAAAAGTTTATACCTATGAAAATGGACAAAGAGTTAAGGAATATACTATTTCTTCGGGAAAATGGGGAAGAACACCGAATGGAATTTTTAAAATATGGACTAAAATTAGATCACAAAAAATGGAAGGTGGGTCTAAAATAACAAAAGATTATTATTATTTGCCGAATGTTCCGTATATTATGTTTTTTTATAATAATAATTATCCAAAAAGAGTTGGTTTTAGTTTACATGGCACTTATTGGCATAATAACTTTGGAGTGCCGATGAGCCACGGTTGTATTAATATGAGAACGGCAGATGCAGCGGAAGTGTTTCATTGGGCGGAAATTGGAACTGAGGTGAGAATTTATGGAAAATATGAGTATAAAAAAACAGCAATGAAATTATGAACACAAAACCATTTTATTTTCAGGTAAGAGAAATTTTCGGGAAGGTTTTAATTCGTCAATAAATTCTGGGGTGTGACTGACGATAATCATGGCACCTTTGTAGAATTTTAGAGCCTCTAAAATTAATCTTTGAGAAAGAACATCAAGATAGGTGGTAGGTTCATCAAGAATTAAAAGATTGTAATTTTTAGCCAAAAGAGTGGCAATAGAAAGACGAGTTTTTTCACCTCCAGATAAAGTGGAAATTTTTTGAAAAACTTTTTGACCAGGAAATAAAAAACGACCCAACAAACAACGAAGTTGGGGCTCGGTCATTTCGCATTTATCTTTGACTGTTTCTAAAAGATTTTTATCCATATCAAAAGTTTCAAATTCTTGGGAATAATAACCAACACTGATTTTTTCATCTTTAATAATTTCCCCAGCGTCAGGGTTTAACATGCCCATCAAAATTTTAATTAAGGTACTTTTACCGGCACCATTTTGTCCCATCAAAGCAACCCTTTCACCTCTTTTAATATCAAAATTAATATCGGTTAAAACTTTTTTTTCGCCATAAGATTTATATAAATTTTTGACAATAAAAGGGACCTCCCCTACCCAAG
>Ga0074198_1001410_pt1 | contig 15875 bp, 8 predicted proteins | sample EPASupsiteSAE323_FD_64527 | JGI IMG/M metagenome (GOLD analysis project Ga0074198, IMG submission 64527) | Bioremediated contaminated groundwater from EPA Superfund site, New Mexico - Sample SAE3-23 | ecosystem: Environmental > Aquatic > Deep subsurface > Groundwater > Contaminated ...
TTATCTCATGGGCATTCTTAAAGATATTTTTTCGCAAATCAAAGACTATGTCTTGGTTTTGCCCTGTAATTGCTTGGGCAGCACTCCGCGCCACTTTAATAAGATTGTTTTCACTATCATCATTTGTATAGGCATACACCGAAAAGAATCCCTTAAAAATTCGAATGCCAATACCAAAATCCCGCCCTGAAACGGCTTTATCAACAATACCACCAATCATATTTAAGGAATTGCTTATTTTGTCTTCGACAAAAATTTCTGCAAAATCTCCACCTGTTTCAATAGCGGCGTTCAGTACGTTTTCTATTGTTCTTTCTGCTAACAAAATCGGCCCCCCTCTCAAGTACACCAGCGTTCAACCATTTCATAGAATTCATACACATTCAATGGTTTTGATAAATAATCATCCATCCCTGCTACCAAGCATTTTTCCCTATCGCCCTTTAGTGCATAGGCGGTCATGGCAATAATCGGGATATGTTGATTGGTCAGCGTCTCCCTTTCTCGAATCATTCTAGTGGCTGCATAGCCATCCATAACAGGCATTTGTACATCCATGATGATAATATCAAAGCCTTTTTTTTCTACCGCCGCTACAGCTTCCTCGCCGTTTTTAACCACTTCAATTTTCCAGCCCTTGCTCCGTGCAATTCTTTCCGTAACAATCCTGCTGACTGCATCATCTTCTACAATAAGTACTCTGCGTTTTCTTGCTTGTTGATATTGTACTGGTGTTTTCCCTACTGGTTCTATACACTCTTGATTACAAAGCAGCTCTAAAATACAGGTGAAGTAAAAGTTACTGCCCTCTCCTTCCCTGCTTTCTACACCAATATTACCGCCCATTTTTTCTACTAATCTTTTGGCGATGGCAAGCCCAAGTCCCGTTCCGCCATAATTACGAGTATTGGAATTATCTACTTGACTAAAACTTTTGAAAAGAAGGCTGATTTTATCAGCGGCAATTCCAATTCCCGTGTCCTTTACTGCAAATTCTAATTTTAGCTTACCATTCGTAAATTCGCCAATGTTTCTGATAACAACATCAATTCTTCCCTGATGGGTGTATTTGACAGCGTTCCCGATTAAGTTAGATAGAACTTGTCGGATTCGAAAGGGATCACCAATAAGTTCCTCGGGAACGTCTTTTTCTATGTTTGTTTCTATTATTAGTCCTTTTTGTGTGCTAGAAACTTTAAATAAGGCAATCGCATCGCTAAGCAAGGCTTTAATATTTAAAGATACTTTTTCTAGTTTCATCATGCCTGCTTCAATTTTCGAGTAATCAAGAATATCATTAATAACGGCCAATAGCAAATCCGAGCTTGTGCGGGAAATTTGAATAAGCTCTTTTTGTTCTTCTGTTAAGTCTGTCAACTCTAACAGCTGCATCATTCCAATGAACCCATTCATTGGTGTTCGTATTTCATGACTCATATTCGCCAGAAACTGGCTTTTAGCAGCATTTGCTCCTTCTGCTAGTTCTTTGGCTTTAATCAGTTCCTGTTCACTATTTTTGCGGTCTGTGATATCTTGAGAAATAATTTGGATTCCTGCAATGACACCATTTAAATCCATAATCCTATTATACGTACTGAGCAGCCATATTGGCTTCTTATCAAGAACAATATAATCTTCATATTCTTGTGTCCACTCACTCACGATTGCTTTTTTAATCCTTTCCATATAAACATCGGCACGTTTTTTAGGAAAAAGTTCATAAATCGACTTTCCTACCAAGTCCTTCGGCAAAATTTTAACATATTCTGCGGCTTTTTTATTATAGGAAATTACGGAACCGTCAGGTTTGCAATATCCAATGGCAACGCCTGAAAATTCAAATAAATGCTTATAGCTTTCTTCCTTTTCTTTTAATGCTTCTTCCATGTTTTTTTGTGCAGTAATATCAACGATTGTCCCTACCCAACGATAAGGAGTTCCTTCTATATTTTTCAAAACGCCACCGCGATTAACAAACCATCGCCAATTTCCATCTTTGTGAAGCAAGCGATAGGTAACTTTATAATGTTTTATTGTCCCAGCAAGATAATCTTTCATGACTTTTTTCATATCTAAAAGATCATCGGGATGACATAATTCTGTAAAACCTGAGACATTTCCTGTTAGTTCATCCTTCTCATAGCCAAGCATATCTAAACACCGGGCCGAATAGGTAAGCCGATCATTGACCATATCCCAATCCCACAATCCCGTTTGGGTTCCTTCAATAGCAAGAGCAAATCTCTCTTCGCTTTCCTTGAGTGCATCCTCTGCTAACTTCCGGGCCGTGACGTCATGATAACTTGCTAGCACTCCTTTGATATCGGCATGTGATAAGAGATTAACCGCACTAATTTCCACCGTCAAGTAGCTTCCATCTTTACTTTTATAGCGACATATCGTATTGATTGTCCCACGATTACCCTTTTTTATAAGTTCTTGAAATTCCTTTTTTAAACGTTCTCGATCCTCGATATGGATGGCTTCTAAATAACTCCTACCAATGAGTTCCTCTTCTTTCCAACCAAAAATCCTTTCACTATTAGGGCTTTTGTATTGTGTAACGCCTGTTTTATCTACAATGGTAATCACATCTGAAATATTGGAAAGCATAGCGGTTTGCTTAGTTTGTATCTTTCGTAACTCTTCCTCATCTAGTTTCCGTTGGGTTATATCAAGCCCAATCCCAGTAAAGTAAACTTTTCCTCCTAAGAGTAAACGCACTCCATTTACAGAAATGGGGAGTTTCTTGCCGTCTTTCATTCGTAGGGGTACCTCTACCTTCCCATACCCAGTCTCAAGCACCTCTTTAATGGCGGCAGTAGCTCTGGTGAAATCTTCCCCCTCAAACCATCTATCAATGGTCATATAAGGTAACTCTTCTGCCGTGTATCCCGTCATTTCTTCCAGCTTCTTATTCCAACGAATCAGCTTGTCGAATTCGTCATAAACATAGAGAAATCCTGGAACGCTTTCTAGTAAGGCCTCGATAAAAATTCTTTCTTGGTGTAGCATATCTTCTGCTCGTTTACGAGCAATAAGCATGCCTAATTGTCTGGTATATAAATTCGCCAGGACCTCTTTATCAAAGCTTTCTCCTTTTTCCATTATTATAATAAAATTACCAAGTAAAATATTATTTTTCTCAATTTTTATGACAATAACTTCTCCAAGATTAAACTTTTTCTCCAAAAAAATAAGAATTGATTGGGGAACATCATTATCTACTATGTCTTGAAAAGAAGAAAACCGAGTAACTCTAGCCCCTTTAAATTTTAAAGCCCGTTCCGGACTGCATCCCCATTTATTCCCTTTTATTTCATACCCGATAATGCCATTCACTTTTTTTATGAAAGCTTGTTCTCCAGAAACTGCCATAGTCGTAAAATTTGTTCCATCCTCGGCAAATAAGTTAAATACCGCACATTTAGCACCAGCTATCTTAAAAAAATCATCGGTTATTTTTTGATAATCAATTTCCGGTTCGTTAAGCTGTAAAAGATTTTCTGATAAAAAGACCATACTTTCCATAGCTGATAATTGCAGTTTTTCTTTTGTAATATCGATAAACTGGGTTACAAAATAGTTGGTTTCAGGAGAAAATACGGTTCCCCGAAACCACTGCTGACAAGCTTCTGAATAATATTCAAATTCCTTTTTACCACCATTTATCGCAATGTCACCAAAATATTTTATACTATCCATTTTATACCCTTTTATATTGGGTATAATTTCAGTAAAATTCCGACCAATTATATCTACGGGCTGTAACCCTATAAGCACTGAAAAGGCAGAATTTATTTCAATAAATTCATAATCACAAGCACGCTTCTCAACATCACATATAATTCTGTGATAGGCATAGCCCACTGGTGACTGATTCATTAATTGTTTATAAAACTCTTCATTCATAGTGTATCAGCCTCCATTTTACTCTTCCACGGACTTACGGTTATCCCCATATCCTTTCTTGTTAGAGCTAAGATAGAATTCCATTATTTGTAATTTGCGGTTTAAAATTAAAGACCCATGAAAATCCAATGTGTCATGCTTATCAGCTAAATAACAATACTGCCATTGGAAAATTTATGAATCAGAATAATTATACCGTAGAAATCTTAAAAAATAAACATATAATAGCATTAAATGTTATAAAATGTTAATTCTAGAGAGAACTAACTTTTAACGACATAGAAAGCTTGGCCTCAGCCAAGCCTTAGTTGCCTTTGCTTGGAATCAAGAAAGTGTTATACTTTCTGATTCCGTAGGAAAAGACTGTTACTCCTAAGGAATGTAACAGTCTTCTCAAGATTTACTGTTTAGTTGTATCATAGAAATTCTATTTTTTCTTTCTAAAATCATCTAATAATGTGTATACAACAGGCACAACGATTAAGGTCAATATGGTAGAGGTAACCAAACCGCCGATAATGGCATGGGCCATCGGAGCACGCGCTTCAGCGCCTGGACCAATGCCTAATGCCAAGGGAATCATCCCAAAAATCATCGCCGCGGTGGTCATAATAATAGGTCGCATGCGCACAACGGCCGCCTCTACCAAGGCCTCATTTCGCTCTATACCTTGGGCCATACGCTGTTTCGCAAAGTCAACCAACAAAATAGCATTTTTGGTTACTAAGCCCATTAGCATAATAATCCCAATTAGCGACATCATACTTAGCATACTATGAGCAAATAACAGTCCCACGATTGCCCCAATGATTGCCAGCGGCAAGGCCAGCATAATCGCAAAAGGATCAATATAGCTTTCAAATTGAGCTGCTAATACAAAAAAGATAAAGAGTACTGCCATCGCTAGTGCCATGATAATCCCTGTAAAAGCATCCTTCATTTGCTGAGATTGACCAGTGGCTACAAATTGATAACCATCCGGCAGTTTTATTTCTGCTAATTTTTTGTTAAATGCCGTATTAAAATCACCTAATGGGATTCCATTTAAATTGGCTGAAATAGTAATCTGATTTTGACGATCATACCGTTTGATTTGGGTAGGACTTGTTGTATATACCGTCTGAGTAACTTGTGGTAAGGGAACCATAATAGTTTGTCCATTTTTGCCTTTATTGGAACTTGCTATATATATATTATTTACATCCGAGAGGCTCTTACGATCACCGGGTGCTAAAATAAGTCGTACATCATAGGAGTCATTTTCATCCCGATATTGGGTGACAATGGTGCCATTAAACATAGTTTGCAACGTACTTGCAATGGTGGCAGTGGATACACCAAGATCTGTAGCTTTATCCCGCTGGATTACAATTTGTGCATCTGGCTTTCCTGCTTCATAGCTTGAAGAAACATCAATGGCACCAGGTGTACTAACGATAAGTTCCTCTACTTGCTCTCCAATGTCCGCCAAAGTCTCTAAGGATGGCCCTTGAATCACAAGGGATACTGGTTTTCCCCCTGACATACCTGATTTTTTGGTAACACTGACCTGTACTCCAGCAATTCCTTGCAATTTCCCCCGCAAATCCGTAATAATTTGATTATCGCTGACTGTGCGATCACCTTTGGCTTTTAGTACGGATAAAATTTCAATATTACTACTGTTGGCAGTACTATAAGTCAGAGTAACCTCGGGTACATTACGGATAATTTGGGACATATTGTCTGCTATTTCACCTACCCGCTCTGGACTCATCCCAGGATCAACCGTGGCCGACACAGTAATTTCACTATTATCCGAATCTGGAACAAAAGTCGAACCAAGAAAGGGCACTAGGGTCAAACTGCCAACAAATAAAGCCAGGGCGATTATCATTACTTTTTTTCGTTGTCCAAGGGCATAACGTAAAAAATTTCCATAACCTTCTGTCCAATGGTCAAATTTCTTATTCCAAGTATCCCATATTTTCCTTAGTTTATTATTACTTTTTTCATGGTCAACGGTTAAATACTTTGCTGATAATAAGGGTGTAAGGGTCAGAGCAACGAATAAGGACACTAATACACTGACGGCTACAGTAATACCAAATTGCTTAAAAAATTGCCCCACAATGCCCGTCATCATACCAACCGGCAAGAATACTGCCACTAAGGTAAGAGTGGTTGCTGTAACGGCAAGACCAATTTCTTCGGTTCCTTCTGCTGCTGCTTTTTGTTTATCTTTCCCCATTTCTAAATGACGTACAATATTTTCAATAACCACAATAGCATCATCAATTAATAATCCGACTGCTAAGGATAAGGCCAGCAATGACATGGTATTTAGTGTAAAGTTCAAAATTTTCATTGCTAAAAAAGAAGCAATAATGGAAGTAGGAATGGCAATGGCTGCAATCATGGTACTCCGCCAATTTCCCAAAAATAAAAAGACAATAGCAACTGCCAAGAAACCACCAATCACTAGGTTAAATAATACATCATGAATGGATTCATTAATTTTTTTGGAATTATCTCTTACCATTACTAGCTCTGTCCCTGCTGGTAATTCTTTTTTAATTTTTTCTAGTTCTAGCTTGGCATCTTCCACTACTTTTACCGTGTTACTACCAGACTGTTTCATAATATCTAAGCCAATAGCAGTTTTATCATCTAATTTTGTAATGGTAATGGCATCTTTTCCTGTATCCTCGATGGCCGCAATATGGCTGACATAAATTTGTACTCCACTTCTTTGGGCGACAGGCAGCTTTAATAATTGATCTGGGGACGATAGATTACCTACGGACCGTAAGCTAGTCTCATGTTTACCATCCGTGATTTTACCGCCTGGAGTGTCCATATTTTCACTGCGTATACTACTTATAATTTCAGGAATGGTAAGATTATAAGCTGCAATTTTATTGCTATCCATATTAATTTTTATTTCTCGTTCTATGCCCCCCTGTACATTGACAGCGGCAACCCCTGCAATTGCTTCTAGTCTCTTGGCTACTATGTCGCTCGCGATAACCGTCAGTTCTCGTGGACTAAGATTGCCCGTAAGAGCAATGGAAGCAACTGCCGTTGCCGAAGGATCGTATCTCATAACAATGGGAGCGTCTGCCTCATCAGGCAAAACACCTTGCATCCTCCCCACTTTATCCCGCACGTCTTGGGCAGCAGTAGCCGCTGAAGTTTCCATGGTAAACTGAATCACCGTTGTTGATGATCCTTCTTTTACCGTTGACGTGATATGTTCAATACCAGCCACAACACTCACTGCTTCCTCGACCTTTTGTGTGATTTTAGAGGCAACTTGTTCCGGCGATGCCCCAGGATAAGTAGCCGTCACAGAAACAACTGGTATTTCAACATTTGGATATTCATCTACATTTAAGGACATATAGCTAAATAAGCCTAACACGACAAGGGCTACTATTGTCACGGTGGCAAATACCGGACGCTGTAAGCTAATCTCCGTGATTTTCATGACGTTCTCCTCTACTCTACGATTTTAACCCCTTCATTATCTTTAAGCTGGCTTACATTGCTAATGGCTACCTTAGCCCCTGGCTCAATACCAGATTTAATCTGAATGGTCTGTCCGGTAACAGCACCAATTTCAACTTGCTGGCGTATCACTTTATCCTCGTCAACGACAAAAACATAATAAATTCCTTTTGTTTGAATAATAGCTGCTTGGGGTACCGTTAAAATTTGCGCTGACTGTCCCGTTGCCAATTCTACCTGAGCAAACATTCCAGCTTTTAACAATCCATCAGCATTATCAATTTTGATCTTAGTACGAAACATTCGATTCCCTACCCCGGCTTCCGGATTAATGGTATCAATCGTCCCCTCAAATACTTTATCGCCATAAGAATCAACAATGATTTGTGCTTTCTGACCTGTTTTAATTAGGCCTAAATCTTTTTGCCCAATATTAACAACCGCATATACTTGGCTAATATCCTGTACGGTCATTAGGGCAGCACCAGGAGAAACTACTTGGCCGATTGTCGCCGTTACATTGGCTACGAGTCCATCAACTGGGGCAGTAATCACGCCATAGCCATATTGCTGCTGTGCACTGCTTTGATTGTTCGTTGCACTCGACAACTCCGCCTGAGCAATTCTCACCTTAGCATTAGCCGTATCTAATTGTTGCTGGGAAATAGCTCCAAGAGATTGCAACTTTTGATAGCGGTTATAATCCGTCATAGCTAAGTCATAATTAACCTGGGCTTTATTTACAGCATCCTGAGCGGTACGCACAGAGTTAGCTAACTCAACACTTTCGAGCTTAGCTAATATCTCACCTACTTTTACAGATTGTCCTTCTTGTACCATCACTTCTTCAATGCGCCCCCCTAGTTTTGCACTAATGGTTGCTGAAGTTTGACCTTCCATTGAACCATTCAAAATTAATTTGGGCACAGCCTCTATATACTGGGCTTCTGCAACTTTTACATTTATGGCGGAATTATTAGCTTGGGGCGAGGTTTTGCCGCTAGAAAAAGCTCCACTGCGAAATACTACGAACATACCAATCAGTAACACTAAGGGAATGACCCAATATTTCAACTTAAAGCCTTTCATTATTCCTGCCTCCTTATAAATTATCTATCACTTGCTTAACATACCTACCAGTCGGTATGTTAAGCAGAAAAAGAAACAGTTCTTGTTTCTTTTAAGCAGATTATGCCCCAATCAATCGCCAAACACTGTCAATGATTTGCTGACGCATAAGTGGAGTATTTAAGTTTCTGCCTAATACATTTAGTCCGCTCGATGTAGCCAATACAAGGGTGGCCAAGTGTTGTGCATCAAGGTCTTTTCTAATTTCCCCTGTTTCTTGTGCCCTTTGCATTTTTTTTGCTATAGTATCGCGAACTTCTAATTGGCTGCGATCAATTTCTTCTTGAATATTTGGGAAGTTATGCATAATTTCCAGTGCAAGACTTGCATTATTAGCGCGATAATCCCCTTGCTTAATATTAAGTAAACCTTCAATATAAAACTCCAACTCACCACCAAGTAAAAATCGCAACGTCTCCCGGACACTTTTCTCGGCGCCTAAAGCTTCTACATACTTGGTTTCAAATTGACCAAATAAATAGCAAATACCAACCTGAAACAAATCTTCCTTACTGCCAAAATAATGGTATATTCCACCTTTGGTAATACCCATCTCTTTTGCCACATCTACCAGAGAAACATTTTTGTATCCTCGTAATAAAAACAAGCGTAGTGCGGTTATTATTATCGTATTTTTTGTCATATTACATTGCATCTCCTTGCACATACCTACCGGACGGTATGTATGTATTATTACAAAAGGCTAGTGGATTGTCAATAGATTTTTCTTGCTAGTTACAGCGCCTTACTGTAGTTCATTGTTTAGTTCTTCAATAAATGCTCTAACCGCATCTTCTCTTGTAGCCCACGAAGTAACCAGCCGAATGGCCGAATGCTGTTCATCAATCTTTTCCCACACATAAAAAGAATAATTTTCTTGCAGCTTGGTAATTAATTCGTTGGGCAAGATAGGGAATATTTGATTGGCAGGTGCGTGGGTTAGGAAAGAAAATCCTGCCTTACTAATAGCATTCCTTAGTAAGCTAGCCATAGCATTTGCATGCCTTGCCAGTGTAAAGTATAAATCATCGCGAAACAGCTCGAGAAACTGGATCCCAAGAATTTTGCCTTTGGCCAGCAATGCCCCTTTTTGCTTCATATGAAAACGAAAATCCTCTTTAAGTAGCTCATTGCAAATAACCAGAGCTTCCCCCATAAGAGCACCATTCTTAGTTCCGCCAATATAAAAGGCATCTGTTAATAAACCAAGATCTTCAAGGGTCATATCGTTTTCTTCTGAGCACAAGGCGCAGCCTAAGCGAGCACCATCAACAAATAATAATAATTTCTGCCCTTTGCAAAACTCACTTAACTCCTGTAATTCACTCTTACTATAGATAGACCCAATTTCCGTAGGATTTGAAATGTAAACTAATTTGGGTTTTACCATATGTTCATCCGTGTGAAGATTGACAGCAGCTTTAATATGCGCCGTATTTAGTTTTCCATCTTGTACTTCTATGGAGATAATTTTATGTCCTGTAGCTTCAATGGCTCCTGTTTCATGAACCAAAATATGTCCCGTGCTTGCAGCAATAACCCCTTCGTGAGGTCTTAAAAAAGCTGAAAGAGCGGTAAGATTGGTTTGTGTCCCTCCAGATAGAAAATGAATATCAATATCTTGCCGATTGATTCTTTGTTTTAATCCTTCAATTGCTTGTAGGGTATAATAATCTTGTCCATAGGCTTCCACCTGTTCCATATTACTGTCGAGCAAAGCCTGTAATATTTGTGGATGGGCTCCCTCACTGTAGTCATTTTTAAAACTATACATTTTTTGTTTCCCCTTTTATTGTAATTAGCTGTACCAATCATTTTTATACTTAGCTAAAATTATACCATAAAATTCTCTCCCCTTTACTAGAACCTTACCACTCCTCTTTCCCTTGATTACCAGTATTTATCACTATATAATATACACACTAGGCTAATTACCCTTATTTATGAACATAGTATTACATTTAAATAGAAAAGGAGTAATGATTATGGAAAGCAATCCTTTTAATATTGTTGTATCGGGAGATATTTGTATCAATTCCCTTTATTGGATAACAGAACCCCAGAATAATACAGGTCTAAATTGGCAGAACAACTCCAATGTGCATACCGTCTTAATGCCAGGGGAAGCACTTCTCCTGGCCAAACTTGTAACCTTAGCAACAGGTTCTTGTGTCCTTTCACCCCAATTGCCGGATTTAGATTCCATCCCTGCAAAGGACTTCCTGCGGGCGATTGCCGAGGTAGATATGTTCCCTGTCTTCCCTAATAACAAGACTAAGGATAAAGTGTACCGTGTAAAAAGGTTTCTTGGCTTTGCTGGGCCATCTGCTGGTGCATCCAAATCCTTACCCATTACCAATGATGATGAAAATGCGGATATGGTGATTATCGATGATGAAAACAATGGATATCACTCCAATGAAGACTTTTGGCCCCTAGCCATAAAAACACCTGGCAAATCACCGATTGTATTGTATAAAATGAGCAACCCCATTAACTCTACCCTCCTTTGGAAACGATTAGAAGAAAATCATATGGATAACACCATTGTCATTATTAATAGCGATGATTTGCGTGCCAAGGGAGTAAATATCAGCCGCAGTCTTTCCTGGGAACGAACCGCCCAAGATTTTGTCTGGCAGATTAACAATAGTCCAAACCTTTCTTTTCTTGCCCACTGCCGTCATCTCATTGTTCTTTTTGGCCTGGAAGGAGCTATTTATTATAAGAATGACGGTGTTCCTGAATCTCATTTGTACTTTCTCCCCTATGAATTTGAAGGAGGTTCTATTACTGAGAGTCAAGGAAAGATGTCTGGCTTTACCTCTTGCTTTGTGGCAGGAATTGCCCGCAGCATTGTTTTAGGCCAGGATAATAATGATGACATTCCTTTATCCATCGGTGAAGGCATCCGGGAGGGAATTGTTGCTTCGCAAAAATATTTTATTGAAGGCTTTGGTAACTATATTGAAGATTCCTCTTTCCCAAGTCCCCGCGTCTTTAGTGAAGAAGAAAATGATTTTATCTTTAAAGAGCATGTACAGGACGTGGCAATCCGTCTTTCTGAAAATACCAATTGCCAATCTTGCTGGTATATCTTAAAAGAAAAAAGTTCTACGAATTTAGCGGAGATAGCTTATGATATTGTCAAAAATGGCGTCCAGCACGCCCTAAAATTTATCCCGATTGCCCAATTTGGAAAGCTACAAACCGTCGACCGAGGTGAAATTGAAAGCTACCGCAGCATTAAAAATCTCATGTGGGAATACATTTCCACAACAAATCCGCCTCGTCCCCTGTGCATTGCTGTCTTTGGAACGCCTGGTTCTGGAAAATCCTTTGGCGTAACGGAAATAGCCGCTAGCATTGCACCGACCTTGATTAAAAAGCTGAATTTTAATTTATCTCAGCTACGTACCCCCTTGGATTTAATCAATGCCTTTCATCGGGTAAGAGATTTTGCTTTAGAAGGAAAGCTGCCCTTAGTATTTTTTGATGAATTTGATTCTGCTTTTGAAGAAAAGCTTGGCTGGTTAAAATACTTTTTAGCGCCTATGCAAGATGGGGTCTTTCGAGAAGGCGATTCTCTTCATTCGTTAGGAAAAGCTATTTTCGTCTTTGCCGGCGGTACAAGCAGTACCTTAAAAGAATTTTGCGGGGAAGACATTGAAGACGAGAAGGAACATAAGAAATTCTTATCAGGCTTTAAAGGTGCAAAAGGGCCGGATTTTTTAAGTCGCCTGCGAGGTTATGTAAATATTTTAGGCCCAAATCAAACCAATGAGCATAGCGATCAATTGTTTATTATTCGCCGCGCCATGCTACTGCGGGCACTACTAGAGAGAAAAGTACCTCATCTACTTAATGATAAAGGCAAGGCACAAATCGATAATGGGGTATTACGCGCCCTGCTTAAAATCCCAAGGTACAAACATGAATCACGCTCCATGGAAGCAATTTTAGAAATGAGCCTGCTCACGGATGCAAAGAAATGGGAGCAGTCTTATCTGCCATCAAAAGAACAAATGAGGCTGCATGTGGATGAAGAAGAGTTTTTACGTCACCTTATGCATGACACCTTCTTTAGTGAGAAAATCGAAAATCTTTCCATGGCTATTCATGAAAAATATCGAGAATTGAATGAGTCCGCTGGGAATATCGAAGCTGACTTTCTAAAAAATTGGGAAGACCTTGCAGAAGATCTCAAAGAATCGGCTCGCAGTCAAGCAAGAATTATTCCCAATGCGCTGCTCACCATTAACTATGATGTGGTTTCCGTAAAGGAAACTCCAGAGGTACTAGAGTTTACAGAAAAAGAATTAGAAATACTTGCCGCCTACGAGCATACCCACCAGTGCCGTTATTTAAAAGGGGCTGGCTGGAAAAAAGGCCATGTCTTAGATAAAAATGCCAAAACTGATCCTTCTTTGGTGAATTGGATTAGCCTGCCAAAAGATAAGAAATCTAAAATCTGCCAAATGGTCAGTATCTGGCCAGAAATACTGGCCCATGCCAATTTTAAAATTGAGCGGCTAAAGTTCTTATGCAATTGTGAAACTAAGGTGTAATATTTTTCCTAAAAGAATACTGGCTATTTAATATAAGGAACACCTGTCAGGTTTCTCACGAAACTTGCTAGGTGTTTCTTGTTTATCCTTAACTAGCTACTCGCAGCCTATATAGCGCCAGTCTACTTTTCGGAACAATAACTTTTATTACTAGATTATTAAAGCAGATTATCTAAAAAACATGTCATAAAAAGCAGGAATTTATAGGTAAATAGCGAAAATAACTGCTAGTATAACTATTTTTAGGTAAAAAGAACAACTGATTTCAAAAAGAAAGAAGGCTTTTACATGAGGCGTATGCCGGTATACATGCTGTTATTATTATTCCTCTGTGTTCTTTTTACAGGATGTATGAATCATAAAATTGAAAAACCGCTAGCTACTGATAGCAAGAAAAAAATAACCCTTTTGCATTATTTTTCTGGTACCCTCAGCGGTGGATTACAAGAGATGGTTCAAACTTTTAATATGAATAATAATTCGTATGAGTTAGTGGCTACTCCTTTGGATCATGAGGCCTTCAAGACCAGTATTGGTGATACCATTGCTTCCTCCCGTTCACCTGATTTATATTCCTATTGGGGCGGCACTCGAGTGGCATCCATCTTGGAAAAAATTGAACCCTTTGATGACGCTTGGAATGCGGCCCACTTGTCTGATACCGTTTCCAGTCCTGTGGCCGCTGCTTGCACCTATAATGGTAAAAAGTATCTCTTGCCGATTACCCAACATTACGTCGCCTTTTTTTATAATAAAAAAATTTTTACAAAGGTTGGTATTGAACCTCCTACTACTTGGACCGAGTTTCAAATGGCCTGTGAAAAATTAAAAGCAGCAGGAATAACGCCTATTTCCCTTGGTGCCAGAGAGAAATGGCCTGCTCAATTTTGGTTTGATTATCTTCTCTTGCGAACAGCAGGTTATGACTATCGCCAGCGTCTCATGGAAGGAAATGCTTCCTACGCCGATGCACCCGTCCGCAGAGTTTTTAATTTATGGGCAGACCTAATTGAAAAAGGTTATTTTAATACCAATCCTCTCCACACTTCTTGGGATACGGGTGCTACGGATGATGTCTTTAAGGGCCAGGCCGCAATGACACTCATGGGCACTTGGGTCATTGGCCAATATTCTGATGGAAATCACAAGTGGCAACCTGGGGAAGATTACGATTATTTTCCATTTCCAATAATAGATGAAGGCATCCCTCGCTATGCCCTCGGCCCCATCGACGGACTAATTTTATCAAAAAATGCTGTTCAAAAAGAAGGTGCTAAGGAAGCCCTTACTTATTTGGCTTCTCTTACTTCTCTCAAGGCTATGAGCCGTGGCTCGGGAGGCTTCGTCCCTAATACAAGGGTCGAGGAAGATTTTTATTCTCCCATGCAGCAACGAATGAAAAAGGATATTGAACAAACCCCTCAGTGGGTGTTTAATTATGATTTGGCAACACCACCACCAGTTGCCACCGTTGGCCTCAACCTATTTACTGAATTCTTAGAGTTCCCTGAACAACGGGAAGATATTATTACGAATACCGCTGTAAAAATTGAAGCATTATGGAAATAAGGTTTGAGAAAGCAGGAGGAAAGCCATGGGAAGAAAATTTTCTTTTCGCCAAAAACTTGGTGGGGCTTTTGCCCTGCTTTTATCTTTAATCATACTCCATGGCATAGTAGCCTGGTTGGCCTTACAGGAATATAATAATCTATTCGGCGATTTGCGTGTTGTAAACCAAATTGTAGAGACCACTCTTCGCGCTCATCTGAGTGAAAAAAACTATGTGTTGCGGGAAGACCGCCATTCTGCAATTATTGTACAAGAAGAATTGCAACAAGCACAAAATTTAGTAAAGGGAATTCTCCAGAATAACTCTCCCGTAGAAAAATCCATTTTACATGATATGTCTAATTCTTTAACTAATTATATGGATACCTTTTCTCAATATGTAATTTACGAGGATCAACACCAAGCCTTAGATAGTGAAGAAAAGCGACTGGCAGTCACTCTTTTAGAAGACATTACTAATTTGCAGGAAATGAGTGGAATCTTCAATAGCAAGGATATTAGCCGCATAAATTGGCTATTAACTATAAATAAGAATAGCTTGCAGACTAGAGATAATCGGCATATTTCTTTCGTGGAATCTGAACAAGAGCTAGCTTCCCTTGTAGCAGTATTACGCCAAGATCAAGGTAATATTGACAAAAAGCTACTCCTTCACCGCATTACTAGTAACACTGATAATTACCTGCAAATATTGAAAAAAATAACTGTTTTACATAAACTGCAACAGGATAATCAATCTAAAATGGCAGCAGCCGCTGAAGCAGTACAAGCATTAGGTAAAACAGCCGCCATGAATCAGCAAGTGCAAGCAAAACAAGGTCAGCTACTGATGACAAATGTCATGATAATGGTGTTCTTCTTATCCATTGGGGTGGCCTTCTGGGGTACTTTTTATCTAACCAATCGTTTGACTCGACCGCTTAAAGATTTGGCGTTAGTTACTGCCTCTCTTGGGAAAGGAAACTTTAATGAGCGCATTGCTGTAGAAGGCGATGATGAATTTCATACTCTCTTAACAAGTATAAATCAAATGGCTGAAAACATCGCAAGCCTTAACTCTAATATGGAACAACTTGTCGAGGAACGAACGAAGGCTCTGGAGATAGAAAAAATCCGTTTTCAAAAACTATTTGAGAATAACCCTGAAGGAATTCTTATTTTTGATAGGGATACAGGAGTACTGGCCGCTAATAATGCTTTTACCACTAT
>Ga0074198_1001412_pt1 | contig 15863 bp, 13 predicted proteins | sample EPASupsiteSAE323_FD_64527 | JGI IMG/M metagenome (GOLD analysis project Ga0074198, IMG submission 64527) | Bioremediated contaminated groundwater from EPA Superfund site, New Mexico - Sample SAE3-23 | ecosystem: Environmental > Aquatic > Deep subsurface > Groundwater > Contaminated ...
TAAGGTTTTGCCTGATCAAAAATAGTTTTTTCAGATTCATTTTCTGAATATACTTGAATATTTATTCTGCTTGAAACAGAAATATTAAGTGACTGTCTGACATTTCTTATACTTCTTATAGATTCAATGATTAAATTCATTGAGTTTTCTGCATCTTTATTTTCAAAAGAAAGATTTTCTTCAGGGAATTTTGATAGCATTAATGTTTTATTACTATCTTTATAAGTTTCACCCGGTATAAGCTGCCAGATTTCTTCTGTTATATGAGGCATCATAGGATGTAGAAGCCTTAAAGTTCTTTCAAGGACATACCTTAATATTCGCTGGGTATTAAGTTTCTTTTCTGAATCCTGAAGCTGTGATTTAGCAAGTTCCACATACCAGTCACAGTATGTATTCCAGAAAAATTCATATAATTCCTGAGCAGCTTCTCCAAATCTATAGCTTGCTAAATTCTTATTAACTTCTTTTATAGTTTCATTTAATTTGTGCAGTATCCATTTATCTGCAACTGTAAGAGAATTGAAGTCAATAAGCTTATCGTCTGCTCCTTCCAGGTTCATTAACACAAATCTTGAAGCATTCCAGATCTTATTGGCAAAGTTTCTACCAAATTCAAACCTTTCATCACTGACTTTTATATCCTGACCACCGTATGTAACAAGACTTACAAGTGTATATCTCAGAGCATCGCAGCCATATTTATCAATAATTTCAACAGGATCAATGGTATTTCCCTTTGACTTGCTCATCTTTTGACCATGTTCATCCCTGATAAGACCATGAATATAAACATCCTTGAATGGTGATTTTTCGGTAAACGCATACCCCATAACAACCATTCTTGAAACCCAGAAGAAAATAATATCAAATCCTGTTACAAGAGTGCTTGTAGGATAGTATTTTTTAAAGTCAGGGCTTTCGGTATTCGGCCATCCCATTGTTGAAAAAGGCCATAATGCTGAAGAAAACCATGTATCAAGAACGTCTGTTTCCTGTGTAATTTTTGAACCCGAACATTTTGGACATTTTTCCGGTTGTTTTGTAGCAACAATCATTTCACCGCAATCATCACAATAGTAAGCAGGAATCTGATGCCCCCACCACAACTGTCTGCTTATGCACCAGTCTCTAATATTTTCCATCCAGTCAAGATATATTTTTGTCCATCTTTCGGGAGTAAAATTCAGTTCACCGGTTTTAACAGCTTCTATTGGTTTTTTAACGAGCGGCTCCATCTTGACAAACCATTGTTCTGAAAGATATGGTTCAACTGTTTCTCCACAACGCTGACAATGACCAACATTATGTTCATAATTTGTAATTCTGACAAGTCTGCCCTGTTTTTCAAGCATTTCGACAGTTTTTTTTCTGGCTTCAAATCTGTCATACCCTCTTAGCTCATAAGGCACAGCCTGATCATCCATAAGTTTGCCGTCAACATCCATAATCCATACAGGCTTGAGTCCATGTCTTTTACCTATTTCATAATCATTTGGATCGTGTGCAGGAGTGATTTTTAAAGCTCCTGTTCCAAAGTCCATCTGGACAGCTTCATCAGCTATAATAGGCAGCTCTTTACCTGTAAGTGGCATTATAACTGTTTGTCCAATCATATCTGAATATTTTGGATCGTTGGGATTAACTGCAATTGCTACATCACCGAACATTGTTTCCGGCCTTGTTGTTGCAATAACTATTGCGCCAAATTTATCTTTGAAGGGATAGCTTATTTCCCAGAGATGTCCCTGTTCCGTAATATAATCAGTTTCAATATCACTGATTGCACTGCGGCATCTTGGACACCAGTTAACTATATACGAACCCTTATAAATTAATCCTTTATTATAAAGTGTTACGAACACTTCTTTTACAGCTTCTGAACATCCTTCATCGAGTGTAAATCTTTGCCTGGAAAGATCAAATGAAGCACCTAGTCTTTTAAACTGCTGTAGAATCCTACTTTTATGTTCATTAGCCCAATCCCACACAACTCGTAAAAATTTTTCTCTTCCAAGATCATGTCTTGATAGACCTTCTCCTCTTAATTTCTTTTCAACAACATTCTGAGTTGCAATTCCTGCATGATCTGTACCAGGAAGCCAGAGAGTGTTATCTCCAAGCATTCTGTGATATCTGGTCAAGATATCCTGAAGTGTACCATCAAGAGCATGTCCCATATGTAACACTCCTGTAACATTTGGAGGTGGAATTACTATACTGTATGGTAATGCAGGGTTACTTGCATCGGCTTTAAAAAAACTGTTTTCTTCCCAGAATTTATATATTTTTTCTTCTGTTTCTTTTGGATTATATGCTGTTGGTAAATCTTTCATTAGACAAACTCCGCTTTGTATTTAGCCTATGATTAAAGATACCATAAAATAAACGTACAATTAATGAAATTTCGTTTATTTAAATATTCTTATATTGAAGAAAATGCAGAAAAATTTATTTTCCAAGAAAATCATAATTTTTTCGCACCTTCAAATAGTAAATTAAATTTGTAACAAAAAATTAATTTTTTTTAAAAAAATAGCAACAAATTGTATGTTTAAACCTTATAATTTTTAGAAGCTGGCTCAAAAAAATCTTTTTTTCGTACGCTTCCATCGGCCAGTGTCAAAACGTCGAAAACTCGTCGTTTCCGCCGTTTTTCACTTTTGTTAGGTCGTAGCCCCAAAAGCCTCAAATTTTAAAAATTTGGTCTTTTGAGACCACTTCTAGATAAAAACAATATTTCCACGAAGAATGAGAGAGGAAAAACAAATGATCCAGAACATTAGACGCGGGACTTCGTTTGAAGTAAGAGAGGAAATATTTAAAAAAAGAAATATTCAGGTTTTAGAAAAGCAGATTAATGAAATATTTCAAAATAAATCACAGGAATATGCTCAAAAAGATTTAGTACTATTAGCAAAATAAGAACTTACTATAAAAAAGTATAAGCTGATTCGAAAAAATTTATCAATCAGCAGAATTTGAGTTTAAATATAGAATTTTTTCATAATCTCATTATTGTTATTAGCCTATATAGTGTGGTATTCTTAATAGATTGGCTAAAATTTACAATTCCGCTTATGAGTCGAAATTTCAATGCTGGATAAAAATAACAATAATATAGTGCAGAAAAATATAGAAAAAACAGAGTATTCTCATATAAAAAGAACGGATTCTCAATTTTATTATGAAAAATGGGGAACCGTCTGGCTTAAATCAATACAAAAAATATATTTTGAAAATGGTTTTGAATTTTCAAAAATTTCTTCCAGTGATATTACAGCCGTTAAAGGATTAAAAATCAAAGGACAGGAGATAACGGCAGAAATTAAAGGAACAGATTCCTATTTATATGCCGTTAAACTTAAATTTGAAAATGTTGATGAAACTGTAAAAGAACAAATTAAAAATCTTATATCTTCAAATCCTTCAATAGCATTAAAAGTTAGCTTAGGACATCTTCCCGATGCTCTTGTAACTTTGCTTTATGACAAAAATTTATCTGTTTTTCCGCATAGTTTAGATGAAATAAAAACACAATGTTCCTGCAAATGTGAGCTTTTTTGCCAGCATATTGCAGCAATTTGTCATACTCTTGAAAGTGAAATCAATAAAAATCCGTTTCTAATGTTTAATTTAAGAGGAATTCCTACTGTTGAATTAATAGAAGCAGCCGGTCTTATAAAGGGATTAGATGAAAAAATTGAAAAAAATATCCACAACAAGTTTATGCAAATGACAGAAATTTCTGCTATTTCCAGTGAAGAAAATTATTCCTGTAAAAAATCATCTGAGTTTATTTTTCCGGTAGCCGATATCTATTCTTTATTCAATCTTCTACCTTCCAATCCGATATTTTTTAATCGAAAGGATTTTAAATCCAGATTATTAAGCATATATGAAGCTGTTGAAACTGAATTAGATTCTATACTCGTTAAAGAGGAACTGCCTCTTTTAAGAGATACAGAATTTTATTTATATTATTCTCAGGATAATATTTTAAAAGCCTTTATCAGCCCTGCAAACAGTTTTTTGTACTATCTAAAATCAAAAGGTTCACGGGTAAGATTTTCTAACGAGAGATTAACTGTTCCGGTACTGGACGGACAAAAAATTATTTTGCAGGAAAAAGAAGGCATTACAACATTAGCTGAGAATATTTTTGATTACTTTTTATACCATGCATTAAATGATAATAATGAAGAAATTTCTCCTTCTTCATTATTTTTAAGTGAAACAGCCTCATTGGCAGTCGCTCTGGTCAAGGCTCTTTCCTTTGTGCCTGAAGTTATTATGCAGGATAGATTAAATTTTAGTATCAGGTACGTTCCTCTGACAGATAAAGCCTGTATAGCCGATGCTCTTAGTTATCATGAATCCCTTATGCCTGTAAATCTTGTTTTTAAGGATAAAGGCAGCAATATTTTATTCAGGCAGGCTTCCTATGATCTTTTATCAATATTTTTAACTCATATTATTCATAAATTGACCTTTTTAAAGTCATCTAAAATAAAAAAAGGTGATGTTACAGCTATTTTTACAAAACCTCAGCTTTTTAATGCGGTTTCTCCAGAAGGAAAAAATATTGCGGCAAGCATTTCTTGCTGGCTTGATATTCTTTCTGCCAAAAATAAAAATATCAGGCCTGTTATAAGAATTGAATCGGGAAATAATAATTGTTTTGCCATACATATAGATATTATTGATTATAAAAATAACGATATTATTTCTCTTTCCAGACTATTTGAAAGTAACGAAAAAGAGCAAATTATAGCTGATATATCAGGCCAACTTATGAATGCATCTAATTATATGCCTATATTAAAAAATATCCTTGATTCAAAAGGATTAATATTTCCTGTCATAGATTTGAAAGAAATATTAGAGCTGATTTCCAGCATATCGATTATTTTAAATACGCTTGGGATTGAAGTAGTTATTCCAAAAGAACTTAAAAACCTGTTCACTCCGCGTATTTCATTAAAAGCAAGAATGAAAGATTCTAAAAATATCGATATAAATTCATTTTTTGATGCTGATAATAAGTCATCAACTACTACTCAGAAATTATTTGATTTTTCTTACGAAATTGCAATTGGTGATAAAACTGTTTCAAGAGAAGAGTTTTTGGAACTGGTAAAAGTAGCTGACGGTATTGTTAAATATAAAGATCAATACGTTATTTTAAAGCCTGATGACATAAATTCAATACTTGAAAAGCTGAATAAACCTGTACCTGAGATTTTATCTTCAATGGAACTTCTTCATTCAGTAATTTCAGGTTCTTACAATGATATGGATTTTGATCCAGACGATGCATTTAAAAGAACCGTTGATAATTTTATTAAAGTTGAAGAAATTGCAGTTCCGGCTGGCTTGAATGGAACACTGCGCCCGTATCAGGAAAGAGGATTTAGATGGTTATATTCAAACAGAATGAGGGGCTTTGGTTCCTGTATAGCTGATGATATGGGACTTGGAAAAACAATACAGGTTATAAGCCTGATTCTAAAATTAAAAGAAGAAGGCAAACTTAATAAACCGGCTTTAGTTATTTGCCCCACAACTCTGGTAGGCAACTGGCACAAGGAATGTGCAAAATTCGCTCCATCCTTAAAAGTATATATTTATCATGGAACTGGTCGCAGCCTGGAATTAGATGATACAGATATTGCTATAACCACATATGGACTTCTTAGAAATGATCTGGAAGAATTTAAAGATAAAAAATGGGATATAGTAATTATCGATGAGGCACAAAATATAAAGAATCCTGATGCAGCTCAATCTATTGCCGTAAAATCTATAAAAACAAGGACATATATAGCTATGACAGGTACGCCGGTTGAAAATCGACTGAGTGAATTATGGAGTATCTTTGATTTTACCAATAAAGGATATCTCGGGAATATAGGCAATTTCCAGCGAAACTATGCTCTGCCTATAGAAAAATATAGAGATACAGATAGAATAGATAAACTAAAACTGGTGACAGAACCTTTTGTGCTGAGAAGATTAAAAAATGACAAATCAATCATAAGCGATCTGCCTGATAAGATTGTTTTTGATGAATACTGTTATCTTACAAAAGAACAGGCTGCTCTTTATGAAAAAGTATTGGAAAATTCTTTTAAAACAATTGAGAACAAAGCAGGAATTCACCGAAAAGGGCATATTTTCAAGCTTATTACTTCATTAAAACAAATATGTAATCACCCCGCTCAATATACAAAAATGGACAGATTGTCAAAAGACTTATCCGGTAAAGCCGAAAAGACTTTTTCTATAATCGAGCAGATACTGGAGCAAAAGGAAAAAGCTATAATTTTTACCCAGTACAAGGAAATGGGCGATTTACTGGCAAGTATGATGAAAGATGAATTTAAAATTGATATTCCATTCTTTCATGGCAGTGTTTCTCGCATAAAAAGGGATCAAATGGTGGAAGAATTTCAATCTGATGATAATATAAAGCTTATGATTATTTCATTAAAAGCCGGAGGAACCGGACTTAATCTTACTGCTGCAACAAACGTAATTCATTACGACCTGTGGTGGAACCCGGCTGTCGAAGATCAGGCTACAGACAGAACTTATAGAATAGGTCAAACTCAAAACGTAATTGTTCACAGATTAATTACACTTGGAACTTTTGAAGAAAAAATTGATGAGATGCTTAAATCAAAAAAAGAACTTGCTGATCTGACAGTTTCTACAGGTGAAAAACTGATTACAGAACTATCTAATCATGAATTAAAAGAAATATTCAGCCTGGCAAGATTTTAACTGGAGAAGTAAGAAACAAATAAAAAATTTTTACATATTGTGTCATCCTGAATTTATTTCAGGATCTCTGAATTAATAGATGCTGAAACAAGTTCAGCATGACACATACTTTATCAGTTACAATTTGAACATTATCAAAATTTTTTTTATCACTTATAATTCTGAAATATCCGATGATGTTGTTGAATCCGAGACTGAAGAATCAGTGCTCATATCGTATGAAGACAAGCTTGAAAGATCATCTTCTTTATACATAGTGTTTCTGACCTGAGTGGAAACTTTAGATACTATATTCCGAAAAATTTGATCCTCTAAGGCAGTCATTTGCAAAGGTATACTTTGTGCACCTGTCAAAGCCATAATTACACTTTCTTTATCTCCGCCATAATTATCCAGTAAATACTGTGCAACCTTTTCTTCTGTGCTGTATACCGGATTATCATCATCTTTAATTTTCTGAGCAATAGCACTTATACTGGGCGTAGTACCTATTTTATTTTTATAACTGGAAGTGGAAGCAAAATTACTGTACGAACTTGTACTTGTTTGGGGACTGTCAAGGTTTCTGTTTAGCTGGGCAAGCAGAGCTGCAAAGGTATATTTACTTGCATTTGTTGACGCTGCGGACGATGTATTTTTTTTAAGTAAATTACATATCTCACTTATACTATTGGTATTTGATGAATAGCCAAGTGCCTGAATTAAACTATTCTGAAGATTACTCATATTAAAAACCCTTCTCTTTTTTCCTTCTCTATATATTAGATCGGCTGATTTTACTTAATACTTTAATAAAATTTTTAGCAAAATCAACAAATATAAATTTAACTTTTATTGAGAAAAGCAAAAGTTCTTTATTTTCTAATCATTCTTTCTATTCATAAATAGTTTATTTATTTTTAATAATTTTAGCTAATTTAGCCAATTAAATATCTCCTTTTCAACCTTAAAATATAATAATAATCCAATTTTAAAGGAGATCAGGAAAGATGAAAAAGATGAAAATGTTGGCTTTATTCGGCATCGCAGGATTACTGTTTCAAGTTGCCTCAGTTCAGGCAGCAGAACTGTATTCAGGTTACGGATGCGGTATAACTACTGGCGGAGCAGCAACATGTCCTACGATTCAATCAATGCCGGCAGTACCACTAAATAAATATCTGGAAAATAACGGCTTCAAACCCAATGATATCAAACAGATAGTTCCTGTTCCACCTGCACAACCTGTAATAACTGGCGGAGCAGCTTCAATTTCAGGAGTAACACTTAAAGAATATACAAGGGATAATGGTTTTAATCCGGATAAAATTAAACAGTATGTACCTGTTCCACCTGTAAAACCATGCCCGACCGGTTGTGCTGCACCATGCCCGATAATTATGCAGCCTATAATAACTCCTGCTCCACAGATTAAAATAACTCCTGCTCCTACAGGCGGTGCTGCATCGCAAGGTAAATATGTAAAAGGCTACTGGTAATTTAAAACCTTATAAAATCTAATTTATTAAAGAAATACGGATTTATAAATCCGTATTTCTTTTTACATGTAAAATAGCAACTTTTTTGATTTACCGTTTTTAATATTATTGATAAAAATAATTAAAAAGGAGAAATTATGAATATAAAACTGTCAGAAGGTGGCTACAAGCATGTAAAGTACCCTGCAAATGCAGCTAAAGCTAGATTTACCCAGTTAAAAGCAAATGATAAATTTATTAATCAAGGCATGATACCAGTTGCAAATGATACATATACAACGCTGTCTGAAATGATGCTTACAGGAAAAATCGGTTTTAATCGAGGAATTAACAGATTATTCAAAAGTCTTAAGCTTAACTAAATACTAGAACCAGCTTATATCAATTTCATTTTATTAAAGTTTAACTCTTGACATTTAAGAAATCATCTGTGTTATAATTAGCATTGTTATTAGTATTTTTAACAAATTTATAACGTGTTAAAAATATTTAACAAGATCCTCTTGTAGGATGTTTTACAGATAGATTAGTTTTTGAAGTAAGCTGTTATAAGTTTCCATTATCTCGGTCTCATTCAAAACTATCGCTAAACAAAAGGAGGCCAGTATAATGGCATACGAAGACATCATTTTACAGTGCGTAGACTGTGGTTGTGATTTTGAATTTACAGCAAGCGAACAAGAATTTTATGCTTCAAAAGGACTGACAAATCAGCCAAAGAGATGTAAACCTTGCCGTAGCGCAAAAAAAAGCCAGAGCAGAGGCGGCGGATACCAACAGAGAAGAATGTATGAAGCTGTTTGCTCAGAGTGCGGAGAAATTGCACAAGTACCTTTCCAACCATCAGGTGACAGACCTGTATTATGCAAAAGTTGTTATTCTAAATCTTATTAACAGATTTATAATAGAATTTAAAGAGAGCCCTGAAAGGCTCTCTTTAAATATATAAAGTTTCTGTTTTTAGCAAAAATTAGTTAAAGGAACTAATAATGGTAAATAATAATGTAAAAAGATTTAAAAAACAGGCTATTATAGGATTTATCTTTCTTATATTTCTTATCGGAGGACAGTTTTATCCAATTTTAGGTCTTATGATTCCAGCATGTATGCTTTTTGGCATAGGTATTGCTTTTTCAAATGGCAGAAAATGGTGTGACTGGTACTGTCCAAGAGGCTGTTTTTACGATTCAATGTTAAAATTTACAAGTCCTCAAAGGAAAATACCAAGTTTTTTCAAAATAATGCCTCTCAGACTTGCCATACTTTCTTTTTTAATAACAATAATGACTTTACAAACTATCAAATACTGGCCAGATCCTGTCCAAATCGGGAAAGTCTTTATGGTTATTCTTACAACAACCACTGTTATCGGCATTATTCTGGGGTTGATTTTTCACCAGAGAAACTGGTGTTATCTTTGTCCCATAGGAACTATGACAAATCTTTTTGGTAAAAATAAATATCCATTAAAATTTAATTCAAATAATTGTGTTAACTGTAAGTTGTGCGCAAAGGCATGCCCTATGCAAATAGAGCCTAATGTGTCTTTAAGTGATGACTGTTTAAAATGCAAAACTTGTGTAAATGTTTGTCCTCAAAAAGCGTTAAATCTGTAAAAATTATTTTTTTATTAAAGTAATTTTTTATCATTAATAAACAGTTGATCACCATCTGCAATATGTATAAAGCTAAAATAATCAGGCAAATCAAGCGGGGAGTTAATTTTGTTTTTTCTATACAATACATTACTGGAATTTAAAAACCATGTATCTTCTTTAGTAGAATAAGCAATATCGGTTATTTCAAAATTTGTACTGTTTTGCTGGCCGTATATAATAGTAGGCTTAATTTTTAATTCATCAAATAAATTTTTAAAAAAATTAAATGTTGTTATGGATATTTCCTTATATCCCCCAACTATTATTCCTCTTAGTTTATCAGCAGATTTTAATTTATTTATTCCTTCTAAAAAATAGTGTTTATTGTATTTACATTCATCAGAGTAATGAAAAACCATTACTCCTCTATTGTTGTAAATACCTCCACCTATGCATGTAGCTAATGCTTTAGTCCCAACATTTTCTCCTTGAATAGGCCGCCCGTTCATTCTGACAAATGTAAATTTTTTACTATCAATGAGGTTATCAAATTCGTATAAAGGAATAAATTTAATCCTCGAGGTAAAAGATATTTGTGTCATATTTATTCCTTTATATTTTGATGGACTTATTTATTTTTGTGTTGCCTGTGATTCTTTTTGTTTGGAAAGTTCAGCCATACTTTCTTTGGTGATTTTCTTTCCTTCTTCAACAGCCGGCTGGAGGAAGGTATTTAGACCCAGTCCCTGCAATTCTCCAACAATAGCCGTCTGGAACATAAACATCTGCATTAATTGTCCCAGATTATAAGCGTTAATTTTTGGCATTTCAACATTTATTACAGGTCTTTTATCCTGCTGTAATACCTGCGTTGTTGCTTTGGCTTCTTCATTAATAAGGTCATTGATTGAGTTATGTTTCATATAACTGAGAGCATCAGGAATATTAGCCTGATTATTTGTTATAGGAACATTTTTGTTGAAATTTTTAACAGTAATAAATGTAAATACTTTGTCATTCTTGCCTTCTCTCCATAGCTGAAGCTGTGAATGCTGGTCTATAGCTCCCAAAGCTTTAATTGGGGAATAATTGGAATGAACAGCCTGACCGTCTTTATTGTCTTTCTTGCCAAGTGATTCAGCCCAAAGTTGGGCATACCAATCGGATACAAGCGCTAATTTATCTGAGTAAGGCATTAATACGCTGTATTCTTTGCCTTTTTGATACATCATATATTGAACAAGAGCTTGATTTGCAGCGGGGTTTTCTTTGAGATTTTTTGTATCACTGCAAACTTTTGTCATATTGGATGCGCCCTTTAAGAGTTCTGTAATATTAATACCCACCATAGCAGCAGGGACTAAACCTACGTCTGACAATACAGAGTATCTTCCGCCTACATCATCAGGAACTTCATAAGTTTGATAGCCATGTTTAATGGCTTCCTGCTTTAATATACTCTTTTCAGGATTCTTATCAGTTACAGCTACAATGTGTTTTTTGAAATCTTCTTGTGATATTTCTCCTTTTGCAACAGCATCCTGAAGTCTTTCCTGAGCGTTTAAAAAAGTAGCAGAAGTTTCAGGAGTCTTGCCGGATTTGGAAATAGTTAAAATTAAAGTATCTTTAAGATTTAACTTGTCCATAACTTCACTAAATCTTTCAGGATCTATATTTTCTATAAAATGTATTCTTGGATAACCGTTTCTTTGTTCTTTGTTCATCAGATTCCATTGTGAATCTACAAGCGCATTAACAAGTGCTTTTGGTCCTAAAGATGATCCACCTATACCTAAGACAACTACATCTTCAAATTTATTTCTGACATTTTGTTCGACAAAATTTTGGATTTCCTGAGCTTTTTGCATTTGTTTATCAGGTAAATCAATCCATTTTAACCATTGATTATCAACATTTTTATCTTTAATAAGCCTGTTTAAAGAAGTTTTAAGCTGATTATTATAAGTTACAAAGGCTTCATTCAGATTAACACCGTCTTCTCCGATTTTGGAACTGTCAGTCCCGTTTAAATTAACTTTTAAACCATTTTTAACAATAAAACTGAGTATATAGCTATTATTTATCTGAGATATTGTAGCTTTTTTGGGTGTTAAAACAGTTTGTTTATTTTCAGGTTGGCTTGCAATAGAATTATCAATTTGAACTGCTGTAGATTCAACTGAAGCAGGTGGTATATAATGCATTTGTACAGGACTGATAAGCATAAAAAACTCCTTAATATTTTAGTACTTATTCTTATATATTAAAGTCAAAACATGGAAAAAATTGTCTTATTTATAGTAAATAAGCTCAATATTTTTACAAAAATATTTAATAATCTGGAATAATTAAATTCATTGGTATATTATTAAAATGAAATTTTTTGTTAGAGCCTGCATTGTTAAAAATTGGAAAACCATATAAACAAATATAAGAGGCTCGTGCGAAGCGGGAGTGCTGACAAAGCCGAAACGGCGGCGTTGAGCCGGCGTACAGGCTTTAGTCAAACTCGTTCTTAATTTCGGGATGTAGCGCAGCTTGGTAGCGCACTTCGTTCGGGACGAAGGGGCCGCAGGTTCAAATCCTGTCATCCCGAGTTTTAATTATAATCAAGGGTTTAGCTTAAAAGCTAAGCTCTTATTCTTTTACCTTTTTTAAGGTCTGCGACTGATTCTCGACGGATGAGATTGAAGTACGCTAGTATATCTTAATATGTTTCAAGAACATTAACTGCGTCCATAATATTTTTTCTAGGCGTATGCGTATATAACTGTGTTGTTTTTAAATCTGCATGATCCAGTATTTCTTTAATTGTAAGTATATCAATACCTTTTTCATTCAGCCTTGATGCAGTTGTGTGCCTTAATTCGTGAAAAGTAATATGCGGAATACCAGCTCTTTCAACTGTTCTTGAAAAAGTTTTTTTAATATTTTTATATTTTGTTTTAGTCAAAGGGTTAGAAAATACATATTCACTGATTTTCTGCAATTCTTTGAGTTCATTTTTCAGGGTTTTATTGAGTAAAATTTTTCTAGGCTTTCCATTTTTCGGGTTTAAAGCAACTAAGTAATTTTGCTGAAAGAAAATATGCTCCCATTTAAGATTAAGTATTTCACCCACTCTCATACCTGTGTTAAGTGCAAGAATAATCATTTTTCTCATTATGGGGTTTGCAACCTTGAGTAATTTTATTTCTTCCTCTTTTGTTAGAAATCTTTTATTCGGATTATCGATTTTTAATTTTTTGAGTTCTGAGCAGGGGTTATACCTTATTCTTTTATTTTTCATAGCAAGGGAAAACATTCGCTTTATATTATCCATTTCACGATTAATAGTCGAATTTTTTACTTTACCCTTCCGAAATGTCCTATATTTTTCCAAATCTGCAAGTGTAACCTGTTCTGCTGCTTTATTACCGATAAGCGAGTAAAATTTATTGATAACATAGTCAAATTCTTTGGGGTTGGCATAATTATTTTCTCGATAGGCTTTATATTCAGCTATAATTTGAGATAAAGTATAATTATGCCTGTCAGAAGCAATGTCATAGTTGGATTTTCTAAGTTCTGATTTTGATATACATTCAAAACCAACAACTTCATCTTTTGCTGCTCCTTTAAAGCAACGATGATACTGAACACCGCCATATATAAATTTATAACACCAACTATTTGTCCTTTTATCTTTATATACACTCATAATTAAAAATATACTCCAATAATTTTGTCTTGTTAAAAAGCCAATATCTACCATGCTTTCCGCAAACACCTTTGGGGTATTCTCCTGCCTCAGCTCTTCTTTGTATTGTCCTAATGTCTGCTTTTATAAGTTTTGCAACTTCTTTTGTATTAAGTATTTCATCATTCATTTTGAATCTCCTTGTCCTGTAACTTTTTATGGTTATACATTTATTTTATTTATTACTTTATTACCAAAAAGCCGTTTATATTATGGTTGTTGAATTTGATGGGTAATAAACTCTGTAAAATATTGTTTTTAAACTATTACAGAGTTTATTACCTAATTCCCCGTATATCATTTTTTAGTTCAATGTGGCTTTCTAAAATAGCTTCGGCAGATGGATGGTTGGTTATATCTAACACAACGCTATGATAGCTCTCATTTCCATCATATTTCTGAGGTTTATTGAAAATTATAAACCTATAAGTTTCAGTATTTTTATCCTTAATGCTTCTAGAATCTATATGTTCACTGTCATCTAGTGTAATAAACTTATTGTATGCCAAGCATACAGCTTTTTTATGTAGAGTAAGTTTGGTAAGACCTTCGTCAGTACTAAGCTTATAATGATAACCTTCTTTGATATTACCGTTCCATATCATTATTGGGAAAGATTCTAAGAGCTTATCTAAAGGACTTTGAGCTGTTTTAAACCGTTGCATGCAGGAGTTTATATATTCATGGAATTTATCCAGTGGTATTTTTAATTCTGATTTGGCAATATGACCAAAAACATCCATTCCTGCTAGTGCTATTGCAATCTGGCTTGCCATCCTATCTGAAATATCTGGGTAATTTTTCAACAAAAAGTTTTTTCTATTAGTATGAAATTCATTAATCCTGTCAGAACCAAAATTCAGTATATAAGGCAATATGCAGGATAATTCTTCAATGCCTTTATCAAAATATTTAAATTTTTGCGGATTAAAAACCACGTTATCAGTGTTCAGATAGAGGAGTCTGTTCATTATCTCCGGTTTTTCAACAGGTAAATAATTCGTGCTAAACCCAAACGTACTACAAGGAGGCAATGTGCCAGACTCTTGACCATTTTTACCTTTTTCTCTAGCCATACCATTCATTAATCTTTTTAATTCATCAGTAAAATTATTTCCGCTCATTTTAAATTTACTGATATCATCTATAATTACAGGAACACAGTTCACACTATTCATTTTTTGTTCAACACCTACAAGGGTGTTGCGTGTTGTTCCCATGAAGAACTTGTCAAAACCATATATCCCAAGCCCTAATGATGTAATTTCAGTTTTTCCTGCTTCTGTGTCACCTATGAAGGCGATAGAACCAAATCCCTCTTTTTTCCAAAACTCAGGACAATATGCTGATAAGGCCATAAAACATATCGCTAAGAAAGGTTCTAAGGCTCCATCCCAACTTTCATAGATGTTTTCAAATAATTCCTGTATTATCTGTTCGATTGGTTTATTATTTACTACGTATTCAGGTAAAATACGTCTTGTACTTTTTGAAACCCTAACATACTTGTTTTCAGAAACCTTTATGTTTCCATCACTATCTTCAAAATAAATTTTGCCATTATAGTATGAAGCATTACTCCACAGCCAATTATTTTCATCTAAACTCATTCTGCCGGAGTTTATGTATTCTTCAATCTGTTTAGGGTCACTTTTACTGATGAATGTTGAAACAAACTCTATACACTCATCATTTTTCAAGGTAGAGAAGGTATTTACTTTTGTTTTAAATGTTCTATTATCGGCTAAATCTTCATATCCAATCGACATTACAGTTTCTCTGTGGCTAATAGCCTCTTTAATTTTTGCTTCATAAAATATATTAGGCTTTTGGTTAGTTCGATTGTTAAAAATTTGATTTATCCTGTACGTTGATTGGATTGTTCCTGCAAGTTTAGCTTTAACAGTAGTCTTTGTATCTTTAAAATCGATGTCAACCCTTGCTATATAGTCATTAATTTCCATAAGTCTGCTACGATCCCCTTTTACATTAACTGTTTCGTCGTATTTAATAATTTTAGACGTAATAAAACTGGTATCTTTAAACTTTGGGCACTGTTCGTTTAAAAACTCACTCAGTTGCACTTGCCCTGCTTCAAGCGGGCTATGAGAAATATCTTCAGGTGTAAATTCGCTATCTGGCATTATTTTCCTCCTTTTATTTTTTCAGCTTTAGGACAGCCTTTACATATTTGGTAATACTTGTTAGCAACATAATTACAGCCGCAGAAACGACCGCTATTGAGTAAACAGGCTATCTTTT
>Ga0074198_1001417_pt1 | contig 15809 bp, 12 predicted proteins | sample EPASupsiteSAE323_FD_64527 | JGI IMG/M metagenome (GOLD analysis project Ga0074198, IMG submission 64527) | Bioremediated contaminated groundwater from EPA Superfund site, New Mexico - Sample SAE3-23 | ecosystem: Environmental > Aquatic > Deep subsurface > Groundwater > Contaminated ...
TCGGCTCGTCCAGTATGAGCACCGACGGCTGCATAACCATGATGGCCGCCAGATTGAGCAATTGCTTCTGCCCGCCGGACAATGCGCTGACATTTTGGTGAAACCAGGTCTGTATACCGAAAAACGAGGCCATTTCGGCCACTCTTAAGCGGGTGGTCGGCGTATCGAAGCCCAGACTCTCCATTCCGAAGGCCAGCTCGTGCCACACCTTGTCGGTAACGATCTGGTTATCCGCCGATTGCATAACAAAACCGATCCGGCTGCTTTGGGTGCGCTGGTCCAGGTCGGCCAGGAGCCTATCTTCAAAATAGATCTCGCCGCTCCGCTCCCCCTGGGGTGTAAGCACGGTTTTAAGCTGCCGCAGCAGAGTGGTTTTCCCGCAGCCGGAGGGTCCGCACAGCGTAACGAATTGTCCCGACTCGATGGAAAAAGAAAGGTCGTCCAACACCTTTCGCTGCTGCCGAGGATAGGAAAAAGTCAGATGCCTGATTGCATAGCTTTCCATTTCCGATCCTCCATAAGGTTGATAACGACGGGAGCAACGCACAGGGCCAGATAACAAATATACAGACTCAATGAATAGGGCTGCAGTCCCGCTCCCTTAAGCGTGGGATAATAACGGTAAGCCAAGCCGCCGGACAGAGCGCCGGCGCTGATATAACCGGTACAGGACAAAATGAATAACAGGGCATAGCTATCCCGTTTATCAAAGCGGTAGATGGAAAAAGCGGTGCGCCCCGGCAGACCATAGCCGCGGCTTTTCATGCTGTCCGCCGTTTCAATGGCGTTCTCCAGCGCCCAGGTCACCATAACGGATAGAATGCGTATACCATGCCTGGCCCTTTGCATAGGGCTGCCGCTGGCGACATCCCGCCCTACTCCCCGCTGGGCATTGGCCACCAGGCCCATCTGGGCCTTAAAACGCGGCACAAATCTCAGCGTCATGGATAAAACCAGTGATAAGGAGGGGATGACCCGCCCAAAGAGATATACAAACTTGTCGGAGGTCATCACCACATTGTAGCAGGAAAACAAGCAGATAACGCTGATCAACATAATCGCCGCGGCGATGCCATAGATAATGGATTCGAGCGTCAGGGGATTGCCGCCGTAGAGATAGGTCAGGATGGTTGCCCCCTCGTGATTAAAGGCGGGATTGAGCAGCGCGGTAATGATCAAGAGGGGCAGCAGGTATATTAAGTTGAAACGAATGGCCTTTTTCCCCTTGAGATAAACAGAATAGGCGATGGCACAGCCCAGCGATACACCCAGACAGACTGGATGCATAAAACACATGGAAAACAGCAATACGGCGGCAAACCAGGTGAAGTTCACCAGGGGGTGAAAGTTGGAAAATGCATCCTTCATCGCTTGCCGCCACCGTTTGCTGCATAATCTCTGCCTATATCACGGCCTAAATCGCAGGTATAGACCCATTCGACCGTATCGCCGTCCTTCAGTTCATAGCGGGAACATCCGTAATTGGGGAACCAGCCGTTGACCCGGTACATCCAGCCGGAGAGCTCGCCGCAGTCAAATTCATAGATGTTGTTAATACCCTCAATATAATTGGAATTGTAGATGGGCGTGGCCTCAAATTCCATCTGGATCCCGGCCTTTTTCATTTCCCGCTGCAAGACATTGAAGACCGACTCGCCTGCATAAAAAGTGACCTTCGTGGCAGGAAAAATTACGCCATCCTGGGGCAATACCTCCAGCTTGTCCTGGTTAAAATCCTTCATATTCCGGAGGATCGTGGTGCATTCCACCGACAAGGTACAGGTGCATTTTTTCTCGGTAACTTGCGCATTCTGCGGTTCCACCGGCTCTGGTTTTCCCGGTGTCACCGGATCGGTCTGGTACTGGTCCACGGTCTTTTCATGGTCGGCAAGCACGAAGCGGGCAGCGCTGACTGATTCGATTTTAGCCGGATTATCCGAATGAGCCTGCGATCCCACGGCTTTTTCCTGAGCCTGACTATGAGCCCGGAGGGATGAGGATTCACTGGCTCCGGCTTTCATCACACTGGCTGGCTTATGGTACGGTGCACTACTTTTATTACTATGGTGGTTACCGCCATAAAACCAGGCAACGGCCAACACACAAAGGATGACCGCCGCGGCCAGGACTTTGTTTATCTGCCTCTGGTTATTCATAACCGATTCCGTCCTTTAAATCGCAATTGTTATAGTAGCTTGGCCTTTTGCAGCATAATATAAATCATCTGGGCGATCTCCGCCCGGGTAACCGCTTCCTGGGGTTTGATATTCACCGCCTGCTGGGAAAGCATATCTTGCTTATAGCAGAAGACCAGGGCTCCTCTTGCCCAGCTGGAACTCGTCATATAATCTGGAAATTGCGCCAATACATCGCGAATCTCCCCATCGGTCAATGCGATATCCATCCCGCAAAGCCGGTCGGCCTTGGTCACCATGACCGCCGCCTGTTCGCGGGTAATGGTGGCCTCCGGAGAAAAATTGTATGGAGACGTACCGGTTATGATTCCATAGGCATAGGCCGTGCCGACATAGGGCGCGTACCAGCTGGCCGGTTTCACGTCGCTGAAGACGGTTTTTGCCACCGGGGCAAGGCCCAAGGCCCGCACCACCGCCGCCGCAAACTCCGCTCTGGTCATAGTGCGGCCCGGTTCAAAGCTGGTATCGCTGACGCCGTTCAGTATTTTTCGAGCGGCCAGGGCTTCTATCGCCGTTTGTGCTTCATTCCCGGCAATATCAATAAAGGTTTTGCCCGGAGAAATCAGCGCACTCCCTTTTACCGCCGGGTTTTTATCCGGTAGGCCGCTCTTTTCGCTGCTTTCCCCCGCCGTCACATCCGCCGCGCAACTCATATCATACAACCCAGTTTTGCCCTCCAGGAATCTTTCATAGGCCACCAGTGCATAAAAACCTTGTTCAGTCGCCATACCGTTCGGTCCCGCATCATCCGCAACATTTTTAAAGCCGCCGCCGGCTACATAAAAGGTCATAAGATGGTCGAGCACTGAGCAGCCGCGCTTGATAAAGCGAGGGTCAGCCGCGGGATCGATCCCCAGCGCGGTGAGCGCGACCAGCACCTGTACATCACTTTCTGAATTATTCAAGCCATTATTTGAGTAGCCTCCGGCGCTGTTTTGCAGATTGGAGAGGCAGTTAAGCGCCCGGTCGATCACCGCTTTTATGTCCTTCTGACTCTTATACGGCGCTAGGGCCTGTAGCGCCATGGCCGTAATATCGGGGTCAGCTGTGTCGCCCCCCAGAGCAAAACCACCGTCAGGGAATTGCTGCGAGGTGATTTTATTGATCAGCAATTTTCGGGTGGTCTGCACCTCTGCAACCTTGCACAGCTGAATTTCATAATTTCCGGAATTCAAGGCAATCAAGGCATAAACCGGGCCGTTTATCCCCTGCCAAACCACCTTATTGTAATCGCCCAGCTTTTCGAGCAGATTATACCCCCCCACATCCGTGGGATCGCGGCCTATAGCGGTAAGGGCGAGAATTACCCGGGAATACTCGGTGTACTTTTTCTCATGCAAAACACCGCCATTCTTCCGGACCGCAGCGGTCAGATTTCCATAATAGGTCTCATACCAGCTGGCCGGTACCGGGGAGCCCGAACGGGCCAGCCCGATCACCGCCCATTCGCCGCCGATGGAGCCAACCTGCGGATTATCGATCGTTTTCAGCAGATAAGCCCCGGTATCCTTAACCGCTTTTTCAACGGAAATACTGGACCGACCGGTTTCGGCCGCCCAGGCTGCTGGCGCACATTGCAAAATGATACAGACTATGAGTAGAATAGCCCAGGCCCTTCCGTGTTTTTGCATCATATCTTCATTCCTTTCGGATACGGGATAATATAATCATTCCAGAGAAACCCAACTGCCTAACCTGCGTGAGGGAATGCCATGCCATAACGGCATTCCCTCATTTTAGGGCAAGAGATGTTTTAATTATACATGTCGGGAGAGGATATTATACAGGATCTGCGCCATCTGGGCGCGGGTAGAACTGCCGCCGGGATTGATTTTGCCATTTGCACCGGATACTATACCGCTTTCCACCAGGAGTATCAAGGCGGGCCGGGCATAGTCCGTAATCTCACGGGTATCGCTATAGCTTCCCAGGGTGTTGTTGGTCCCGGCGACTGGCAGCGCGCCTCGCACATCCAAGGCCCGGTAAAGCAGGGTGAACATATCCTGCCGGCTTATTGTGCTGTCCGGCAAAAATTGGTTATTGCCTACGCCTTGGGATATCCCCAGTCGTTTGGCCGCGGCCAGGTAGTTGGTATAATAGTTGGCCCCCGCATCGGCAAAGTTATTGGCCGGGTTCTGGTCCGGCTGTATTCCGTAAGCCCGCATCAGCATGACGATGAATTGTCCCCTCGTAAGCGTGTCTTCCGGGCCGAACCGGCCCTTGCCGGTGCCGGCTGTAATGCCGCGCGCGGCGCAGAAGGTCACGGCATCATTATACCAGGCATTATCCGCGACATCGGCAAAGACTACCTTATTGTAACCCACGGCATATCGAGAAAAGTGTTGGGCCTGGAAATCCACCGTTTTCGTGGCGGAATTATAGGTTCCCTGCACCGGCTGCGGGCTGCCCGAAGCATCGATATAGTAGACTACCACCGCATTTTCATTCTCGCCCGGTGCCATTGTATACGGGATGCTTATGCTTGCACTGCCGCCACCGAAGTTTTTAATATTGGTTGCGCCCGCCTTCATTGAGAAGTCATAAACCGGTCGGTCGCCAACTATGGCCTGAGCCCCACTGTTCAAGCTTGACGCATTCACCTGGGCGATTGATAAGGTAACCCCCGCACTTCCCAAAGCGGAATTGATAGCAGAGATCGCTTTCGAGTCAAAGGTTAGGTTGCCCAGGTCGGTTTTAACGCTCAGGGAGACATCCCCCTTCTGGTTCAGCGCAGTAAAGGGGGCTGACGGTATAGTAAAATTCAAGGCATTGGCCCCAACTGGCGTGTTTACGTAAACGGTAACCTCAGAACCTTTCCCAGCGCCGGCAGCCGCGATCGCTCTATTCAAATCGCTCAGCTCAGAACCGGAGAGTGTTGCGCTGGCGATGCCGGTGGTTTTATCCAGGGTTCCGGTCAAAACCGTTCCAGCCACAGTCAATGGACTTGCGGCGGGCAAATCGTTGGAAGAGTTGCTTCCGCCCCCCCAATTAGTCTGCTTCTGGTAATTGTCGGTATAGTAAAGAGTTATACTATCTCCAGCTTTCACTATATAGGAACTGACTCCGACTGTGGCATCTGTACCGTTAACCGAGTACAGCCATCCGGAATTGGGGCCGTTATCCATTTCAGCCAGGCCATTGACACTGGAAATGTATTTGCCCAGGGAAGTGTCAGTCGCCACATAAGGTAAGCCGGAACTGTCCAATACATTTTTGATAGCGTCCCAGGCGGAGCTGCCGGTTGCAATAGTTGCTGATTTGCCATTGACCCAGGTTTGATACGCGCTATGCGCATTGCTCCCATGCTTGCTGTCGCCGATAACGCTGACGGTAACGGTGATGGTGTTGGCCGCCCCTCCGCCTGAAGGCGTGGAAAGCGTAATAGGTATCGTTCGGCTGCCAGTGATTATATCGTCTGCTGTGACGGTAAACGTGCCATTAGCGGTGGTGTAACCGCTGAGACTAACGGTGTAGCTGAAGCTGCCCGTCCCCAGATAATAGGTGCCGGGTACAGCAGTTGAGACTGTCGCGCCGCTGCTGTCTTTGACAATTATGGTGGGATGGGTGGTAGTCCAGGTAGCAGAGTCAAAGACTGAGGCCGGTGAAACGCTTATCATTAGCTTAACTTTGTTTACATTTGACGTATTGTTGTTCACAACTGCATAAAGATATCCGGAATCGTTAGTGGAATAAAGGGTGCCTGCACTGTCGGCAATCAGACTGGTCAGACTATATTGGGCATGCGCAGGAATAAATAGCGTATCATAAGTAATATTCGTACTGTCGTCGGCAAGCACTACTATTTCGCCTTGCGGGGAGTTTACCGTGAAATAGGCGTAAACGGTACCGCCGTACGCAGTGGTCAGCAGGGCCGACGACTGTACCGCTGCGCTGGTCTTATAATAAGAAATCTGGGTAAGGTCGTCCGCCTTCAGAACATATACGCCATCGCTGGCCCCTACGTATATTCTGCCGTTATATACCACCGGCGTGCTGCTGCTGCCAGTGGCAAACTGGCGCGAAGTCGCGCTGGTCAGCTGCCCGGCGTTATCGATGGAAACCTTATAGATGTATCCGCTCTTGGTAGTGAAATACAGATAAGTGCCGTCATAGGCGATTGAGGAATCGATTTTGCCTGTAACAGCCAGGGTACCGGCTGCGGAAGCATTGCCAGTAGCATCAGTTTTTACCGAGGTCAGCGTTCCGCTGTCACTACCGAAAACCACATAATCTCCAACCAGCACTGCTCCAGCCCAGTAGCGGGCGTCCGTCGCTCCGCCGTACATGATCCATTTGCTGGTCCCGTTGTTGGCATCCAGGCAGGAGTATCCGCCGTAGGTTCCCAGGGTATAATTGCCGTCGCCATAATCACCGACATAAATCGTTTTGGCAGTATCATCGTAAAGAATCGGTGTAGCCGCCATATAATTGCCATATGGGGAAATGGGGGCCGACCAGAGCCGTTCCATGGTCAATGCGTCGAAGGCGTCTATGCCGGAAGCGTTGGTAACAAATATCTTGCCATTGCCGTAAGCAATCTGCGGTGCATAGCTCGGCCCGGTGGACAGAGCGGTGGTGGTCAGCAGGGTTCCGTCGCTTTTGTCGATTTTGCTTAACCCGTGTTCGGTGGCGACATACAGGTAGCCGTCATACAGTATGATGTTGGAGGTTGACAAGGTTCCCCAGGAGCCGAGAGCGCCCAGCGATGCGGCCCATTTTTCCTCCGTCTGCCAGGAACCCTGAGCAGTCGGAGCGGCAACCGTCGCCATGTTGTCGCTGCTATCCCGGAATGCGCTCCATTCCGCACTGCCTGCCCCGCTATCGGTCAACGCGGCGGTGGTTATGGCCTGCCCGGCTCCATTAACGGTGAAACTGCCGAATGAACTATGGTAGCCGCTCCGGTTTATGGAATAGTGGCAGCTGCCGTCTGCCAGGTCGTAGGTATAGACTCCGCCGGTCACCGAAAGGGGGGGTTGTGCGCTGCCGCTGCCGTTCCTGACTGTTACGGTTTCATTGGCGCTGTCAGCGGGTGTTATAGTTACTGCGTAACCGGGCCGGGCCGTCAGCACCATGTTCTGAGCTGCGGCTCCGCTCACCGTAAGCGTGCCGGCAACAGGCTCGTATCCGCTGAGGCTGGCGGAATACTGGTAGGTCCCATCGGTCAGCCGGTATTTATAGGTGCCACCCGTGACCTCATAGGGTGAATATGGACTGTTTCCTGTGCTGTCGGTCAAGTTCAGCAACGCATTGGGAAGATTATTGGTTCCGTCCGTCACATTGATGCTGATATCGTTTAGGGTAACGCTGGCACCGGTTATGTTCACAGCACATTCGGTATAGATGTAGTCGGACGACAATGTCAATCTATATTGGCCTGCATCGGGAAAAGTGATGTATGCCTTACCGCTGCTGTCCGTTACGGCGAAGGGAGTCGCGGCAGCCAGATTCGGACCGGTGGCGTAAATGGTGGCACCGGGCAGCGCGGCGGGGGCAATATTCCAATTGGCGTCATATCCGGTGGTTATTGGTTCAATGGTTGTTACACTATATGTAGCACCGGAAACAGTATCTTCTTTAAATCCAGCATAGGATTGATAGCCGTAGTTGGTAGCGGAACCGGTGTATTTATCGTAATATACGATATAGGTATCACCCGCCGCCAAGGCATGGGTGTTTAAGGCGTTGCCGTCGTAATCGCCGGGCGAATTGACCGCCAGCGTGCCCCAGTAATCGGAACCGGCTGGTGAAACGCCGGCCAATTGGCTGATGTAATAAGATCCGTAGGTCGAATTATATGAAATACTATAGCTGTCATTGGCGAAACCATTTTGCAGCGTAGCATAAATAACGGCGTCCAACGCATTTATATTGCCGTTGCTGTCGTTGGCATCCGTTGTGTAATCAGTAACATCGCTAATATTGACCGCTGTATTGAGTATTACGTTGTTGGTTCCTACTATTTTGACCATTGCCGTTACCGGGGCTGCTGATAAGGCCCGAGCCGGCCACAGGCAGGTAACCATGACCAGTGTCAGCAGCAGCATAAGAAGATTCAGGTTTCTTGTTTTTTTCATTCCAGCTTCCTCCATCATTATTTTGTCGATAAATATGTTTAAGGCTTTCGCCGTTTGGGGCTGACCGGCTTGATTCCCGCTTTTTCCATGAGCCTCGGCCAGTTACCCAGACGATGCTTAAGATAACCAGCACCAGGAACCTCCGATTTCTTAGGTATCCGCCCCAACTCCGCCGCCGTTTCGCGCAAGCGTTGATAGATCTGTTCGTCGCTTTCCTTTTTATAGAGTTCAACATAGGCTTTTTGCAGATCCTGGGGAGATTGACCGCATTCCACCGTACCTTCAACTACATCTGTATGTATCGATGACCCGATGTCAGTCGATTGTAGCCTCGTTGCCAAATTTGCTCCCCCCTTTGAAATAAAGTTACAAGCAAGGGCACTTTATTCCTTAGCCCTTGCCATAAACATGGCAAGGAGCATAATCTCTAAAGTAGAAACAAAATATCCGCCAAAACATCATAATGTTTTGACGGATATTCACAAAACAGATTAATAATGTCCTATCCAAGAGACTTATAACGCAAAGCAAGTATCCTGACTCAGCATCATCGCAACTTTTCGTCTTCTCAGCATATTTTCATGCCAATGACCTAATGAAAAGCGCTCCGCATTAACAGTGGCCGGCCCGTCCGGGATTCTCACCCGGTTCCATAACTTTGCGAATATTCAATTAGCATTTCTGTAGGATTAAGTATTACTTTGGATGATATACCTTTTTGGCTTAGTCTAGCTTAAATGTTAATACATGAGCTTGAATTTGTATATACATTTATAACTATGTCAAGCCATATAAATCAAATATTACGCTATGGCTAAAATCTCATTATATATTTTTACCAATCTATAGTGAAAGGTGAAGGGTATCATGAAAACGACCATCAGTGGCTACCCCAGAGTAGGGGCTTTACGGGAATTAAAATTTGCCACCGAGAAGTATTTCGCCGGGGTTTTGTCAAAAGGGGAGCTGCAAAATGCAGCCGCCCGGCTCCGTGAAACCCATTGGCAAACTCAGATTATAAACAGCATCGATATAATACCCTCCAATGACTTTTCTTTATATGACAATATACTGGATACCGCGGTCCTGCTCAATGTGGTTCCCCAAAGCAACCGCGCTTTACAGCTGGATCCCCTGGATGAGTATTTGTACATGGCCCGAGGTTATCAGGGCGTAAATGGTGATGTCAAGTCCCTAGCCATGGAAAAATGGTTCAATACCAATTACCATTATATAGTACCAGAAATCGATGACGATACCGCTATAGCACTGGTTGGCCGCAAGCCGTTCGACGAGTTCTCCGAGGCCAGGAACATGAGGATTACTACTAAACCGGTTGTAATCGGAGCCTTTACCTTTTTAAAGCTCACCAGATTTTACATTGAGACCGGTTTCGAGTCCGATATGTTCCTTCAGTTACACAAAACATCGTTCTACGCCCGTTCTCTTATTGTACAGGTTTTGCCAGTTGGCGTACTATCCATCATCAGTAATATGATTACGCATCCTTGCCGAATATTCATAGGTGAACTCCTCCTCGTGTTTGTTTGGTTTTTTGGTTTGGTCACCCTATAAATTCGGCAAATATGGGGGTGAATTCCCTTTTTTATCTTCTACAATCCCCATTTCCCCCAGGTTCTTAGTATGCAAAAGACTCAAGTAATTAAGCGATACTTTTCAACCATGGGTATTTTGTTTTAATATACAGGTTGAAAGGAATCGCTTTTTATTTGTGTATAATCTAATTAATTAGAAAGGAGCACCGCTAATGAAAAAGAAACAGTATGTCGTCATTGCACTGGTCCTTTTGTTCGGCTTTGTTTTAGGAGGAGCCGTTGTCGCCAAAAATACCGGTGTAGGGGTATTATCCGGCATTACCGGTTCGAAAACCTCGAACCCCTTGCAAACACCTGCTATAGCCGCTTCGGCTCCTACCGGCGGGGTTGCTGATCTGGTCGAGAAAACCGGTCCCGCCGTGGTCAATATTGAAACCCGGGTTAAGGTGAGCAACGGGCTTAACGATCTGTATTTTAACGACCCCTTCTTCCGGCAGTTTTTCGGCAACCGGATCCAACAGGCCCCTCAATACGAAACCGGTATCGGTACCGGGTTCATAATCTCCCAGGACGGCTATATCCTGACCAATCAGCATGTGATAGACGGAGCCGACCAGATAGCCGTCAAACTGTCCGGCAGCAGTAAAGGCGTCAGTGCCCGTCTGGTCGGTCAGGATTACGAACTTGATCTGGCGGTATTAAAGATAGACGGTAATTCCTATTCCACGCTGCCGCTGGGTGATTCAGACAAGATGCGGGTGGGCGATTTTGTGGTAGCTATCGGTGAACCTTACGGCCTGGACAATACGGTAACTACCGGAGTAGTATCGGCCAAGGGCCGTCCGGTAACCATTCAGGACCGTAATTATAAAAATCTGATCCAAACCGATGCCGCCATCAATCCCGGCAATAGCGGCGGGCCACTGCTCAATCTCTCCGGCCAGGTAATCGGCATCAATACCGCGGTCAATGAAAGCGCTCAGGGCATCGGCTTTGCTATTCCCATAAACACCGCTAAGGGAGTTCTCCAGGACTTAATGAACGGTCAAAAGGTAGTACGACCCTACATGGGCATTAGTATGAGCGATCTAAATGATAGTATAATCCAGCAATTGGGCTTAGCGGCCAATACCAAGGGGGTTTTAATCCTGCAAATCGCCTCGGGCAGCCCGGCAGCCAATGCGGGATTAAAGTCCATGGATATCATTACCCAGATTGACGGGAAATCCATAACTCTATCCAGCGAGGTCCAGACCCTGGTTGAAAAAAGTAAAGTCGGACAAAAGCTCGCGGTTAATGTTCTGCGCCAGGGTAAGGCGCTCAACCTAAACGTGACCCTGCAGGCCAAGCCATAGTTAGCCTATATCAGGGACCATAGTCGAATATAATAAAGTAATAAGCAGGATATTGACTATCCGATGGCGAAATATATGTATGAAATTCCACAAGAGCTGTTAAAATCGGGGGAGTTTAATGTCCAGTATACTTGTTGTTGATGATTCCGCTATTGCCAGGCGCAACCTGAGGACGATTCTGACCAAGGCCGGTCATATCATTGTATCGGAGGCCGAAAACGGGATGCAGGGATACCGCGAGTATGCCATGCACCAGCCAGATTTGGTTACCATGGATATAACCATGCCGGTAATGGATGGCGTAGCCGCTGTACAAAAGATTGTCGGCGACTATCCCGATGCAAAAATAATTGTTATAAGCGCTATTGATCAAAAACCGATGGTCATGAAGGCAGTTGCGGCGGGAGCCAAACACTATATACTCAAGCCTTTCCAGCCCGAGAAGGTCATTGCCGCCGTAAACCTGGTATTAGGCAAGACACCGGGTAAGGTGCAGGCGGCGGTTGGTTTTCAGAGCAGAGCAGGCTCAGCGGTTCCGGTCGAAGACACCGAACCGTTCCGTATAGAAAATCGTAATGGGGCCTATGTGGTTATGATCAGCCAGTATTTTGTCAGTGATCATCTGCCGGTGCTAATTTCCCAGACCAATCCACTGTTAGAAGCCAAGCCTCTGCGCATGATCTTTGACTTCGGCAATATCGAGATCCGGGACTCCACTCTAGTTACCCGACTGGCCCAGTTAATCAATTCCGTTAAGAATGCCGGCGGACTGGTCCTGGCCAAGACCGCCGACCAACGCTTCGCTTCCTTCTTGAGTAGTCAGGGGATCGACGTCAACTAAAATTACCAAAAATAAAGCCAGGGTGACTAATGCCCTGGCTTTGTTGTTTTTGGCGAGCTCCGATGCCCGTCATCTGATCGTGTAGTTACTGAGATAGTACCATAAAACAATTAGGGTGGGCACTACCCCGGCGGCGGTTCCCGCCAGCATATTGCCGACGGTGTGACGATCTTGCCGGATCCGCGCCCAAAATACCAGGGGCAGCAGCAAGAAGAGATACCATAGCCTGCCTCCGGTAACTACGGCCATAAAGGTTATCGGTCCGGACAATCCACAGGCGTGACCACTCGCTTTGTAACGAAACACCACATTGATTGATGCCAGGGTACCGCCGGAAAACAGATAGCCCCAGAAGAGACCCTGTATCAACCAGGGTGCCCCCCAATACTGACCCACAATCACTCCCGCTATGTAACCAAGAATCGAAAGCACAAAGGCCAGTTTCCGTTGACCATCTCTTCCCTGCTCCTTTATCCTGGGTATCAACCAACTCAGCGGATAAGCCAGGGCCGGAACTACCGCCAACAGTCCCAGTGTAATGAGATACCAATACAGATTAAACCCGCCTATACCGCCTTTGAGCCAGAGCCAGGAAACAACCATCAATACAAATAGTGGCGGTATGGTAGCTATTCCGATTACCTTAGCCGCTTTGTCAGGCATAAATTACCCCCGAAACTTTTTCAACAGACGATTGAAAAGCTTATATTTTTACAGAATATGCTTCTGCCCAATTTTAATACGTTATGCTCTATTCGACAAGGGCATTTAGCGCGGCATCTTCCGCCTTGCTCAGCTCGTTTTCAGCCCAGAAATCAACGGAAACTTTTGCTTGCTTTTGCCCGGATTTGTGATTATAATTTCAACCAGAAAGGTAACCGAGAGGCATCTTCTGATCGGTTTACCGCACAACCTGTTAACCCTGATAGAATGGTAGTTACTTATTTAGAGGGGTAAGGACATAAACGCTTTTGGTGATTATGCCGCTTGCCCGCTCAGGACAGGCGGCTTTTGATTGGAAAGGAGATGGGTATGGATTCCAAGCGACTCGGAGTGATAGGGATTGTGATAGAGGACCGTGAAGCGGTGGCGCGGGTCAATCATATACTGCATGAACATGCCGGTATGATGGTAGGGCGCATGGGCATCCCCTACCGGGAAAAAGAGATTTCGGTGATATCATTGATCGTAGACGGCACCACCGATGAATTGGGTTCCCTGACTGGAAAACTGGGTAAGATCCCCCACGTTACCGTGAAAAGCGTCCTGACCAAAACCCCATAGAAATGGATAAGACCAGTTGAAACATTTGAATAGGTTTACGGCCCTGATAATGAGGTTTTCGCACTGATTTAAAGGGGAGCAAGAATAAATGATGAATCTTTGATGACCGCTTGCTCCTGATCGGGGCAGGCGGTTTTTTAGTTGAGTGAATTGATCGTTAAACATAATTAAGGAGGATGATCTTATGGAAAGCCTGGCAGTGAAACAATGGATGGACAGCGTGATCAAACCTGAACAGATCGAGAAGTACTACAACCACGGCAAGGATTTTATCGATGAGCCCTTTATCCAGGAAACCCTCTTGAAAAACCAGCAGCCGGACCAGACCCGCATCCGGGAGATCATAGCCAAGTCGCTGGAACTGCAGCGTCTGGATTTCGATGAGACCGCCGCCCTCTTGAATTGCACCGATGAGGACCTCTGGCAGGAGATGTATGCCACCGGGCTGCAGATCAAGCACAAGGTCTACGGCCGCCGCATCGTTTTCTTCGCCCCCCTTTATGTCAGCAACAACTGCGTAAATAGCTGCGTTTACTGCGGCTACCGCCACGAGAATAAGGAGACCATCCGCCATCAATTGACCATGCCGGAACTGGAGGCGGAGATCAAGGCCCTGGTGGCCAAGGGCCACAAGCGGCTGATTATGGTTTACGGCGAACATCCCAGTTCGGATGTTCACTATATCGCGGAAACCCTCAAGGTCGCCTATGCCACCAAGCTGGGCAACGGTGAGATTCGCCGGGTCAATGTCAACGCCGCCCCCATGTCCATTGAAGACCTGAAAATCCTTCGTGATGTAGGCATCGGCACCTTCCAGGTCTTCCAGGAAACCTATCACCATGCCACCTATAAGAAGATGCATCCCCGCGGATTGAAGGCTAACATGGGCTGGCGGCTCTACGCCTCACACCGGGCCATGGACGCCGGGGTGGACGATGTGGGCATCGGCGCCCTGTTCGGCTTGGCCGACTGGAAGTTCGAAGTTATGGGCCTCTTGGCTCATACCATTGATCTGGAGGAGAAGTTCGGCGGGGTAGGTCCGCACACCATATCCTTCCCCCGCATGCAGCCGGCGGTGAATACCCCCTTCGCGCAGAAGAGTCCTAATTTGGTGGACAATGATACCTTCAAGAAGCTAGTCACCGTTATTCGCCTGTCGGTTCCCTATACCGGCATGATCCTGACCGCCCGGGAAACCGCTGAGGTACGCAATGACGTCATCAATGTTGGCTGCACCCAAATTGATGCCGACTCCAATATCGGGATCGGGGCGTACAGCAAGGACAAGGTGGAAACCAACAGCCAGCAATTTATGTTGGGCGATCAGCGCAGCCTGGATGAGGCCATTCGCGACATGGCCAAAATGGGTTATATAACCTCCTTCTGCACCGCCGACTATCGCTGCGGCCGCACCGGCGGGTGTTTTATGGGCATCGCCAAGAAGGGTAATATTCATAATTTATGTCAGCCCAATGCCATACTCACCTTCAAAGAATACCTGCTGGATTATGCCAGTGAAGAAACCCGTAAGGAAGCCGCTTATCTGATCGATAAGGAATTCGCGGCCCTGCCCAACGAAAATATCAAGCAAACGGTCCAGGCCATGCTGGAGCGGATTGAAGCAGGTGAACGCGACCTCTTTCTATAGGAGATGAGCGATATGTCGGATTTACAATTATTATTCAATGCTGACCAGGGCCAAGATAAAGCAGATATCATCCCTTCCCTGGACCTATTACTGAAACAGACCTACCCGGGGCTGCAGACGCGCTGGTCTCGGGTCTATGGCCGGCGGCGCTGGGCACATATCTATGGAAGCACTGAGTTTTTCAGTCTTAACCCGCTTCGGATCGAGCTGGGGCCGAACTACGGCTTATATATAGATAACCCGGAGTTGATACCCCAGCACGACATCGAATTGCTGATTGACCTGCTGAAAAGCGCTTTAGTCTTTATGTAACAGGGGAAACCTTTATAGTACTATTTGTTTCGCGGAGGGCTTGTTATGACAAGTGCAGCAAGGAATCTGACAGTTTCGAATACTTTACCCGGAGGCCCCGGTCAGGAACTTCTGCCCGGTCAGTTTGACCGTAGTACCCTTCTGCGCATCCTGTCCGATGACAGCCCTGACCTGCGCGCGCTTTTGCTAAACCAGGCTGAAGCCTGCCGCCTGGCGACCATAGGCAATAAGGTATATCCCCGCGCCCTGATTGAGTTTTCCAACCAGTGCGCCTTGAACTGTTTTTACTGCGGGCTGCGCCGGGGCAACCTCAATTTGCTGCGTTACCATCTTTCTATCGATGAAATCGTGGAACTGGCTTGGCAAGCCTGGGAGCGAGGCCTGCATTCACTGGCCCTGCAAGCGGGCGAGATCCATGATGAAAAGGAAGTCCCCTTTGTCATTGAAGTGCTCAAACGAATCAAAGATGCCACCTCCCGTGACGGCTCGGAAGGTATGGGGATTACCCTCAGCATCGGGGAACTGAGCTACGCGGAATACCAGG
>Ga0074198_1001418_pt1 | contig 15806 bp, 17 predicted proteins | sample EPASupsiteSAE323_FD_64527 | JGI IMG/M metagenome (GOLD analysis project Ga0074198, IMG submission 64527) | Bioremediated contaminated groundwater from EPA Superfund site, New Mexico - Sample SAE3-23 | ecosystem: Environmental > Aquatic > Deep subsurface > Groundwater > Contaminated ...
AATTTTTTGGAAAAAATACATTCAAATGAGTAAAAATTACAGTCTTTTGGATAAGATTCTTATATTTTCAGAGTGGCATTAACAAAAGATTTTGTAATATGCCTAAAACTCCGGGAACTCAGGATAACAACATCGCTCATATTTATTCTCAAGATTATACAGTATCCATAAATGTTTTCTCAATATGACTAAACAACACGATTCCAATAAATAATATTAAAATTGTCATTCCCACACTTACTCCGAGCATCCATGGCTTTATCGCTCCGCTTCCAAGAAAGGCATACCGGAATGTCTCAACAATTGCAGTCATAGGATTTAAAGTAAATAACCATTGCCATTTTGCCGGGATCTGTGAAAGTGGATAAACTATAGGCGTAGCATACATCCAGAGCTGAACCCCAAACGCCAATGCAAAAGTAAGATCCCTGTATTTCGTTGTCATACTTGAGATTAAAATCCCCATACCGAGTCCAAGTGCTGCCATTTGAACAAGAAGTAATGGGATAAATAAAACCCAGATATTTATATGAACCGGAGCACCGGTTAGATAATAATATATCAGAAATATTAAAAATAATGTAAATTGAATGGCGAATGTAAGTAAATTCGTAATTACAACTGATATTGGAACAACCATTCTTGGAAAATATACCTTTCCAAAAATAGGAGCATTGGTGATAAAAGTATTAGAGGTTTGAGTCATACAACTTGAAAAGTATGTCCAAGCAACTATACCTGACATATAAAATAAAACCTGTGGCAGACCATCTGTTGAAATCTTTGCAATATTTCCAAAGACTATCGTAAATACGATGGTTGTGAATAAAGGTTGTAATAAAAACCAGATTGGACCGAGAATTGTCTGTTTGTAAATAGCAACAAAATCACGCCGAACAAATAGAAGTATTAAATCCCGGTATCTCCAGAGTTCTTTAAGATCAATATCAAACCACCCATTATGGGAGTGTATCTCCATCGTCCAGTTTTCATCAGGATTGTCTGCTTCCATTATAATTCCAATATTTTATTAATTTTCAATAATCGCACTAATTTTATTTGATAAGGAATATTATTTCTAAAGACATATCATCTTAAAACAATTGATCAATATATCTCCATCATCTAATTTAAGACACCACCATAATTACTAATTTTTCACTACCAATGACCACATTCTCTTCCAATAACAATCTCTCTGTTCTTTTTATATCAGTCAATCGTAGCTCTAAGGCCTTCCTCAAAACCAGTATTTACGTCAAACCCAAATTCTTCCCTGACCCTGTTCACATCAAGACACCGCCGGGGTTGCCCGTCCGGTTTTATGGTATCCCACCGGATCTCATCTCTAAACCCGGTTAAATCAGCAATAAGATTAACCAACTCTTTAATACTAATTTCCCTTCCGGCACCAATATTTACCGGATCAGACAGGTTATATCTCTCGGTTGCGAGCATAACTGCTCTGACACAATCCTCAACATATAAAAACTTCCGGGATGCATCACCGGTTCCCCATATCTCAACAGGTTTGTGACCAGTCTCAACATCTTCAACAAACTTTTTTATCAGGGCTGGAATTACATGTGAACTTTCAGGATTGAAATTATCACGCGGGCCATAAAGATTAACCGGGAGTAGATATATTGAATTAAACCCGTATTGCTGCCGGTATGCCTGGGACTGGACAAGGGCATCTTCTTTGCAAGCCCATACGGGGCATTAGTCTCTTCTGGATAACCATTCCAGATATCGTCTTTATGAAACGGAACAGGTGTAAACTTCGGGTAGGCACAGACTGTCCCAATTATCACACACTTCCCGACCCCCCTCACACCTCGCTGCCTCAATAAGCTGGATACCGATAATAGGGTCGTGATCCTATTATGTGAAAATAATAATATATTTAATCAATAAATAATCAATGCAATCCAAATCTTCCCTCAAAAAAGATGATATTCATCTATTTTGCTGTCAAAACCCAGATTGTCCTGACTATGGAAAACGAGGATTAGGAAATCTTACTGTGAGTGGAACATCTGGTGATCATGGAAACCGAATGTTGCGATGCAGGTCTTGTGGTTATCGTTTTTCTGAAATCAGAGGTACTGTATTATTTAACTCAAAAATAGAGCACTAAAAAGCGATTTATGTCATGGAACATATCTCAGAGCGATGTGGTATACGGAAAACCAGTAAATTGACAGAAGTGAGTTTAGGTTCAGTGGCCAGACTCTCACAAAAGTCAGGGAAACATGCTCAATTAACCCATGATGAATTGGTTGGTTTTTCCCCCTCATACAAATGAAGTTCAACTCGATGAAAAATGGAGCTTGGTCGGCAAGAAAGAGAAGAATTGTGATCCATACAACTCAAATAATGACAATTATGGGGATAATTGGGATCACATTGCTTATGATCCAGAACACCGGCTAATCCTTTCAGTCATTCCCGGAAAACGGACTGTAGAGAATACTCACAAACTCGTAAAAGACTTCATTAAAAGAACTGGCGGAAAATTAATGAGGTTGATTACCACGGACAAGTATTTGCCTTATAAAGATGCTATTCTTGTCGGATACGGTAGAATAGTCAATCCTGAAAGAACTGGTAAACGTGGACGCCCAAAAAAGCCATATTGGGAGGTTCCTTCAGGATTGGTTTATGCAATGGTAAAAAAACATCTTTCCAAAGGAAGAATCAGTAAAGTTGAAACAGAACTTATCTTTGGAACAGAGAAAGAACTAAAAACAGCATTAAATGCCTCAAAAGTTAGCAATAAGATTAACACTTCATTTATCGAACGGCAGAATGGTACTGATAGAAATCGGAATTCACGAAAAATTAGGAAAACACTTTCATTCTCTAAAGAACGGATAGAACACGAAGCAATGACGTTCTTTTGTCTATATAGTTACAATTTTTGTTGGCCCGTTCGGACACTTCAACTACAAGATAAACGAGGAGAGCGATCAATGAAAAGAATACCTGCAACGGCGGCAGGTTTAACGGATCATGTGTGGACTATCGAAGAGTGGATCCGTTTTCCAACTGTGCAGTTATGTTAGATCACGACTGTTATTGTAATGAAACAAAAAATGTTAATTTGAGAAATAAATATTACATATCAAAAGGCTGAAGCATACCTACCCGGTTTCCTTCTGAATCTGTAATTGCAACATATTCTCCGATACCTGGAATTGTCATAGGTTCCCCAAGAATCTTCCCCCCGGCATCGACAACTTTCTGCATAGACACCATAATATTTTCAACGGCAATTACTACCGAAGGACATTGAGGCATATCAGGAGTCTTGGGATAGAAACCACCATTAATGGCACCCGGCTTTTTTACCATCATATTCTCATCAGTATCAGTCGTTGCGGCAACAACGTATTCACCCATATCCTTGCCGAGCTGCTGCATCTGCCAGCCAAATACCCTAATGTAAAACTTTGAGAGGCGTTCACTGTCTTCATAAGGCATTTCAAAATGTACGACCGGATCCATTTTTGTCATGTCTGTTCCCTCCTGCTTTTTGAGAGCAGAATAATGATAAGTTAAAGGCAAAATATATAATCCTTTCATAAACCCTGTACCGTTACCGTTATGAATAGGGTTTATCTTAAAACAAAGATCCAAATATTGGTATAACCTTGTTTAAAATGGTCCTCACTGGTTCAGCCTAATTCAAATGATTAAGCTGGATACTTTTGTCAGGTGCCTGAAATATATATTGATCAGCCCGATTATTCCCAGGTGAACATACTATGGAATTTGTGTAATTATATGCGAATCCTGAATTGTAACAATAATTTTACGGGTTATATTAAAGTCACTATTTCCAGGTAAAGATCAAATAATCGTAATGATCAATTATTTTCAAAAATTCCTTCCAATAATACCACAAAAAAGAGAAAAACCAGATTTAATCATTACTGGTATATCCCTGCTCCTACAACATATGTCTTTCCATCGTTACCGATCGCTTTCTCCACATAAGCTGATTTATAATACAATCCAGATACATCTGGTTTTGCAAAGATATAATCAACCCATGCAGTTCCGTTACTTATGGAATTATCAATCATCTGGTCCCGGAATAGAGTTCCCGCAACATCAGTCTTGCCCCTGAGATTTTTGCCGATCAGTATAGTACCATCTGCATTTGCCACAAGTACACCATCTTCAGCAAATACAAATACATACAGCTCAGGGTTATCTGCATCAAGGTAAGGTGTTTTTCCTGCATTGATATCTGCAATAGTTCCTGTAGCATTACTTTTAAGATTAAGGACGGTCTTCTGAACCAGGTCAATTACATCCTGTTTCTCAATAGAAGGTGCCAGATGTACGGGTTTAATGTATGTATAAAGAGTCTTTTCATACAGAGTATATCCCAAGTCACTTTTATCTTCTTTTATCTTATCCAGTTCATCCTGGAATGCTTTGACTAATGAATCGGGCGTGTCAAGAGAGAATGCATAATACAGGTCTGCCGGTTCACCGGTGTATACACTTTCATATGTATCTGTGCCTCCGGCTTTTTCATCAAGGTACCATTCAGATTCACTTCCGGTTGACCAGATATCGATGGAATCATTGGCAAGCAATGAGAACAGTTCTTCAGCACCTGAACCAGTGATAAGGTTATTCTCAGGATAACCAAGCCCTATAAGAATAGACTCTGATGCGGAATTATTAATAACTCCTATCTTATACTTTGGAAGATCATCTGGTCCGGATATTGAGAGATTCCTGTCTTTCTTTGCAAAGAGACTGATTTTACTTGTAAAGACAGGGCCGGCCCATTTGAATAGTTCTTCCCGGTCAGGAAGACGCTTGGTTGAGAATAAAACGACATTTGTCTCATTTTGGGACCGGTTATAAGCATCAGGCCAGTCAGTTAAAATAATATCACTTTTTGTTACATTTGCCCCGAGACGATCGAGAACCGTCATTAATAAATCTACTGCAATCCCTTTTAATTCCCCATTCTCAATATAATTTAAAGGCTTCCCTTCTTCGGTCAGGTATGTCATCTTTGAGAGTGCATCCCCATAAGGTTGTATCTCTTCAGCGGCAACCGAAAAGGGAATTATAATTACCATTATTGCAATAACTGTAATTATAATTCCAGTAAATCTTCCTCTACCCTGCATGTTGTAATCATAGTAAATTATCTTATTTAATTATTTTTTTTTAGTTTCATAACTGGTAAACCTACAGGTGAATAAACAAAAAAAATACTGATATAGATTTTTTACAGTATCAGCACAATAGTAAAAGAAGTATGAATAAAGATACCCCTGTACTTATCCAAAATGTTCTGATTTTTAACGGATTTTCTGAGAGACTGACAGAACCCATGAACATTCTGATTAAAGGAGATGAAATCTACAGAATTGCTTCCGGTTCAGTTATGATTCCCGATAGTACAATTATTATTGAAGGAGAAGGGAGAGTCCTTACTCCGGGGCTTATCGATTCACATGTACATATATGCCTTTCTTCTATCTCTCCCCTGATACTTAAAGAGGCTGATACCGGGTATCTCTACTCACATGCCATAATATCAGCAGAACGTATGCTGCTGAACGGATTTACATCGGTCAGGGATGGGGCCGGATACCTTTTCGGCGTGAAACAGGCGATAGATGAAGGTCTAATACCAGGACCAAGAATTTATCCGTCCGGAGCTATGATCTGTTCAACAGGGGGACATTTCGATATCAGGAAAGGGCATCAGATTCCAAGAGGTCTTGGAGGAGCCCTTTCTAGGCCAGAAATGCTAGGAATATCCTGTGTTGTAAATGGGAAAGATGAAGTCCTGATGGCATCCAGGGAGCAGATCAGGCTTGGTTCATCCCAGATAAAAATAGCAACATCCGGGGGAGTGAGTTCCAGGAGAGATCCTCTTGAATTTGTAGAGTTTACTGCAGATGAGGTACAGGCAGCAGTAACAATAGCTGATCATTCAGGCACATATGTAATGTCCCATGCCCTTAATGATCTGTCAGTCAGGATTGCACTTGAAAACGGCGTTAAAAGTATTGAACACGGAAACCTTATGGAGGAGTCCACTATCCGGCTTATCAGGGAGAAGGGGGCGTGGCTGTGTACCCAGGTATTCTCTGGTAATGACTTCCCTTTTGATGATTTAGAAAGAAAACAACGTTTTGAACGTGCAATGAAAGGAATAGACTCAGTATTCTCCTGGGCACGGAAATACAGTATCAACCTTGCATGGGGATCTGACATCATCTTTATTGAAAAGGATGGAAAAGAACAGATAAACAGCCTGTTAAATTTGCTGAAATGGTTTTCGCCAACAGAAATACTGCTGATGGTTACAGGAAAGGCAGGGGAACTTTTAAAGTTATCAGGGGAGAGGAACCAGTACAGGAAACCGCTTGGAGTGATCAGTGAAGGAGCATATGCCGACCTGATTTTATGGAAAAATAACCCCTGTGAAAGTTTTTCTGCGATAGAAGATCCTGACCATAATATACTTCTTCTTATGAAAAACGGAGTTTTAATTAAAAATATTCTGGGTTCCTCATGAATTTGTCAGCATTCCATAATTCTAATACGTGAATAAACAGGTTTTTTATTTATTAAAAAATTACATTTTGAGGATTGCCATTAATAAACCCTACAATATTATCTATTGCAATATCACTTAATTTTTTTATGGCTTCTTTTGTATAAAAGGCACAATGGGGCGATAAAATTACATTGTTAAAATTTAACAAGGAATTATCCTCTTTTACCTTGTCTTCCGAGAGAACATCTATACAGGCTCCTGCAATTTTACCAGAGTTTAGTGCATCCACCAGAGCATCTTCGTCAATAATCTTTCCACGTGCCGTGTTTATTACAATGGCACTATTTTTCATTATATTAAATTCATGATAGCTCACCATATTTTCCGTATCCGGTTTTAGTGGAATATGAAGAGAAATAAAGTCACTTTGCATTAATACCTCCTCAAATGAAAGAAAATTGAACCCATATTTTTCTGCCCTTTCCTTAGAAGGATTGGCGGTATTTACTATAACATTCATTTCAAGACTTTTTGCAATTTGTGCCACACGTTTACCTATAGAACCAGCCCCAATAACGCCCATAGTTTTTCCGGCAAGTTCAGATCCTAAAAAATTTGTCCGATCATAAAAGCCCATTTTTACGTGTCCGTCAGCTGCTGGAATTTTTCTTAACAGACTAAAAAGCATGGCAAAAACGTGTTCAGCTACGGCTACTGCTGAATATCCCGGTACGTTTGTCAGTAGAATGTTGTGTTTTTTTGCAATGTCAATATCAACATAATCATATCCAGTAGTCCAGAGAGAAAGCATTTTTAGGTTTTTTAGACTTTTAAATACATCTGGTCTGAATTCTATCATACCCATTATTAAAATATCAGCGTCATTTAACAGATTAATTAACTCCTGATCTGATTTTTCTGTATTATTATAAATGTGAAGAGTACCGATGGATTCAAGCCGATTGATATGTTCTGGTCCGAGTACGATTGTATCAGGTACCATGATTTTCATGTTTTATAGTTGTTAAATCTTCTTAAAAAAGATTTTTTTATCAATAATTAATAATAATTATTATAATATAATACTCAAATTAGTCACATTTGTAAAGAATAATTATATTTTCAAAAAAAAATCCAAAAAAATCCCTCTTCAAAACCATAATCAGTACTACTAAGTACATCTCACGCCAACTGGCGTTTTACCAGCTCTGCAAAGTATCCCTTACAAGCCATTAACTCATTATATGTTCCTGATTCGACAATTCTACCCTGATCAAGCACCAGTATTTGATCTGCCGAGATAATACTGCTTAGACGATGGGCAATAATAATTTTTGTCAGGTTAAGGTTTTTCAGATTATCTATCACCATCTTTTGTGAGATATTATCAAGGGCACTGGTTGCCTCGTCAAAAAATAAGATTCTCGGTTTCATGGCCAATGCACGGGCAATAAGGATCCTCTGTTTCTGGCCTCCGGAAATGTTTGTCGATCCCTCATTAATAAACGTATGTATGCCCATGGGCATCTGCCTGATGTCATCTTCTATTCCTGCCATTCTAGCTGCATTCCAGGCATCGTCAAGACTGAGAGGACGTGAACCAGCTATGTTGTTAAAGATCGTATCTCCCATTAATTGCCCGTTCTGGAGCACAACTCCAATCTGCTTACGTACCTCCCTGATATTAAGACGTGTGATACTCTGTCCGTCATAAAGAATAGTCCCAGATTCGGGAGTCTCAAATCCGAGTAATATCCTTAGTAATGTAGACTTGCCACTTCCTGATGACCCAACAATAGCAACAAATTCACCAGGATTAATTCCCTTTATATATTTAATTATTATGATTTTTTTAATATAACGTCATTCCATTAATTAGAAATAGGTTTATCCGGACTTTCAATCCTTCTTACTGTAATAAGAGTAATATCATCAAACTGGGGTGATTTTCCTGCAAAATGATCTATTTCCCTGATTACTTCTTTTATGAGGTTCTTATTGGATAAATCCGGATTTTGCTGCAAAATCTTAATAATTTTTTCTATTTTAATTATTTCTCCGGCAGAATTCATACAATCGGTTATTCCATCAGTATAACAGAATAGAAGATCCCCTTTGTTCAATATTGTCTTCTCCACACGGTATCTTTTTCCCTTTTCAACCCCTAGAACCATTCCTGTTTTATTAAGATACTCTATAACACCATTCTCTCGGATTAACACAGAAGGGGGGTGCCCAGCATTTACATATCTTAATAATCCGGTATCCGGATTTAATACTCCATAAAAAGCCGACAAAAACATACCAATTTTTGAATATTCACAAATCAGATCATTTGCAATTCCGATAGCCTTCCCTGGATCAGAAACCCATTCCAGGGAAGCATGAACCGTCTTGCAGGATAATCCCATATAAATTGCAGCAGGAATGCTCTTTCCTGATACATCTGCAATAACAAATCCCAGATCACCATCCCCAAACTGAATGTAATCGTAAAAATCACCCCCTATCTCTCTTGCGGGTCTTGAAAAAGCCTCAATATCATAGCCCGGAATTTGAGGGGATGCCCCTGGCAGAAGATCATTCTGGATATCCCTGGCAATTTCAAGTTCCATCTTTTCCCGTTGTAGAATATCCTTATTCCTCTTCTCAATCACATAATTTTGAAAAATAATTGAAAAACACAAAATTCCTATTACATTTAGTATGAGTCCGCTTGTTCCAAGAGTAAAAATTATATCATTTATATCCGGAGCCTGTCCTGCAATCATATAAACCAGAATTACATGGAGCATTTCAAGAAATATTACCAGGGCAACAGCCTTTTTCAGACCTATAAATTCCTTTTTATTATAATACCAAATAATTCCTGCAGATAGTCCTGCAATTATCGTTGATATGCAACAAGGGATAACAGTCGGACCTCCCAGAGAATACCTATAGAGAACACCTATAATACCTGCTCCGAGTCCAACAAACGGTCCGCATGTAAGACCAGCTATGACGGGTCCAAGATCCCGGACATTGGCAGGTGCTCCAAATATGGATATCCCGGACATTGTCCCATAAACAGACATCAGGCCAAAAAAAAAGATTAGAAAAATTTTATCATATATGGTTCCATGCAAAAAGATAACTCTGCTGAAAATCTTAGTTCTCGAGATAAAATATGATCCAAGAATAATGACGCAGATTAACTGAAATAGTTCGATTCCGGTAGAGATAATCTGTTCTGACATTCATAAATTTCAGGCAATATCAGCCTTTGCGGTTTCCAGATCTGCATATATCAAAAAACTACCGGTAAGATCTGCTATATCCAGCAGGTTATATATAAACGGCTGAAGTGAACAGAGGCCAAAGGGGAGCCCGGATTTTTTTAAATGCTGATGAACTCTGATAAATACTCTGATTCCTGAACTGCTGATATACGAAAGTCCGCCAAGTTCCAGAATCATTCCTTTGATATTGCCAAGATCAAGCGATAAAATTTCATCTTCTGCCTGTTTTGCATTTAAAGTATCCATCATACCGGAGATTGTTATAATCCAGAAGTTATCCAGATTTTCTGATTTTAGATCCATATGTGGGCTCTTAATTATTACAGATATTATTAATGTTCATAATGAATGAGGATATGTGCCATATCTCCTTTCTGGACTGAAGTGACTTTGTCAGCAAGCTGCCGAATCATATAACCTGAAAATGCATACAAGGCTGATTCATCTTCTGCTATCTCTTCTTCTGTCGGTCGTTTATCAGGAAATACTATTTCATTACCCTGGTAACTTATATCCGCATTAAGATTGAATTCATCAAATGATACATTAACCTCCATCTTTTTCAGGTCTTTGTTCTTAATTGATACTGCCTCAACACACTGGTGTATGGCTGAAACTGCCCGTGTAATAACTTCCGGACGAGCTCCCCATACTCCACCCTGTATCTTCATAAAATTAAAAATTGACTCTGCTGTATTAGTTGTTGTGTCAATTTCAAGGGTTGCAGTCTGTTTTACTCCTATCCGTAATATCAGATGAAGTACTACCACAGTTATTGTTGCAAGCGAAAGCGTTGAGGCAAATACCGGTTGAATTGCATCAGGAAAATGGGTATAAAGATCCGGAATAAGAGCAGATAATCCTATAAGAAATGAGAGTCCTACAACAAATGTCCTCCTTATGTCCATCATTCGCGAGGATATAATATTCAGACCGGTTATAACCATGAAACTCATGGAGTATAGAAGTGCTGCTCCCATAACGGGATCAGGGATAATAACAAATAACATTGCAAATTTGGGCAAAAAGGCAAGTACTATCAGAATGATACCGATAGAGTAGCCGATATACCGGGATGTTGCTCCGGTTCCGAGTGACAGCCCGATATTTCCTGAAGATGTTGACTGTCCGTATGTTCCCAAAAGACCACTGATAATATCCCCAATCCCGTCAACAAATATTCCATCCCTGGCATTCTTCATATCCGGTCTTTTCCAGTCAAGATCATTTATTTTCTGGCAGGTTGTTATGTCTCCAACACTCTTCAGAGTTACACAAAGCATGGCCAGGAGAAAAGGTGCAGTTACAGCCAGATCAAATGAAAGTCCGAAATGTGACAATTCAGGAAAACCAAAAACCGGTGCTTCAAGTACCTGGTTTATATGAGTCATATTAAGGACACCTGTAATAATTGAAAGCAGGTATCCAAATACCATCCCTATAAGTACACAATATAATTTTATTTTCCCTTTTGAGTATACATTAAGTGCGATAATCAATGCCAGAGTAAGTATGGCAATTAGTAGATTGATAAGATCTAATGATCCGGTTTGTGGATTGATCTCCAGAATTCTTGGAAAAACAATTGGTAATGCTGCAATACCTACAAAGGTTACGACAACACCGGTAACCTCTGCAGGAAACATAAACCGGAGTTTTGTTATCACTCTGGACATCAATGTTTCAAATATTCCGGCCACAAGTGTCATACCATAAAGTAAATGCAAACCTCCTGCCTGTGCTGCCAATAATGAAGACGAGATATAAGATGGTCCGCAAAGAGAGGGGCAGAGATAACCACAACCAATTCCATGCTTTCCATAAGCCTGAAGAAAAGTACATATTCCCGCAGCCAGCATGCCCATACTAACCATATACATGGCCTCATTCTCACTTCCGCCGACAGTTTTGACAATGAGGACAGGAAGAATCAGACTGATAATTATGAGAAAAATATGCTGAAGACCAAGAAAAAACAGGGGCATAGGTTTGGGTTTTTCATCCACACTGTATATCAGTTCAGGGGGTCTTCGAACCATTAATTTATAATTGTGAGAATAACATTTTAATATTTTGATTTTATCCCGGAATTGAGGCAAAAAATAAAAAATTATTGGTAATTATTGTTATTTACCGGGAATATTACCAAATTTTTTCATCCTGATTATAAAGTTATAATCCCCCCTTTAATTCATTTGGAATATTTCCATTGGTTTCAAGAGGTTTAATTGGTATTTGTCCCAGGTCACTTATCACTTTTTGTCCTTCCTTGCTTAGTATAAGTTTTACAAAATTTATTGAGGCTTGAGGATTTTTGGCATTATCCGGAATGGAAACAATAAATACAACCGGGGTTAAATTGTTTGTCCCTTCAGCAGTATGAATATAGACATTTTCGTATCTTTCGGCATACTTTGAATTAGAGAGATCTATCTCTGACGGGAGATCAAGAAAACTTAAATTGTTTTGATACGCTCCGCCACGGTAAGTCCATGCATAATCGATGGTTCCATTTTTGAGATCTGATATCATAGAACCTGAATCATTTACAAATTTTACTTTCCCTGTACTCTTAATATTAAAAACCGAGATCACTTCTCCATCAGGACTAGGAATTTCTGTGATGTTTGTTTCAGGAGGTAAAAGGCTGGAAAAAACCGTTTGATTATAATAATCATCTGTAAGATAGAGAGTAACCAGGGATCTCATGCCCATGACATTATTTTCCGGGTTTGTAATTGCATATGATACGTTTTTATTATCGAGGATTTTAAACCAGTTATCTGTGTTGATTACTGCTGCATAAGGACTGTTATTAGTATAACTTAATACAATTGCGCAATGTCCAAACCTTATGTCCCAAGGTAAATAATCAGGCATCAGTCTTTTCTCGATTATCGGATAATCAGGGGCGATAACAAGATCAAAACCCGTATTATCCGAAATAATCATATCGATTAAAGTTTCGGTATTATTTACGGATACTTCTTTAATTAATAAATCAGGGTATTCTTTCTTCATTAAAGTGATATAATTCTGGACAAGATGATTGAGTGTATCCTTATATAATACAGTAATTTGCTGAGACTGCGAGATCCCTGAACTATTATCAATATTAGTCCCGGCAACATTACAACATATAATCAACAGGGTTAACAGAAAATTAGTAAGTAATAATTTATTCATAATACATTAAATATTGATATTCCATCGGATAACAAAAATTTCTTTGCTTTTGGTAATAGTACCTTATTAAAATAGGCTTAAATAAAAAAAGAAATATTCGGGTGTTTATTAATGAAAACTATTGGTTTAGTAGGTGGAATGAGTTGGGAATCATCTCTTGAATACTATAAAATTATTAACAATCATGTTAATCATAAGTTAGGCGGATTACATTCGGCGAAATCCATAATGTATAGTTTTGATTTTACTGACTTGGAAAAATTATTGAAAGAAGAAAATTGGAAACAGATTACTACTCTATTTATAGAAGCATCAAGAAGTCTTCAAGCGGCAGGAGCGGATTTTATCATTATTTGTTCTAATACAGGGCATAAAAGTGCAGATATAATTGCACAAAATATTTCCATCCCTTTGCTCCATATAGCAGATGTTACAGGAAAAGAAATACGGCGTCATAAAATGGATAAAGTAGGAATAATTGGTACAAAATATACTATGTCATCTGGTTATATTATTGATCGATTAAAAAATAAATTTGGACTAAAAATAATTATCCCTAACGATAACGATATGAATTTACTCAATGATATAATATATAATGAGCTATGTGGGGGTATTATAAGGGCTGAATCTAGAGAGATTTTTAAAGAGATAATAAATAAACTAATTTCTGCCGGTGCAGAAGGAATAATATTAGGTTGTACAGAAATACCTTTACTTATTTCTCAAAAAGATTCTTCGGTTTTATTATTTAATACAACAGAAATACATGCTAAGGCTGCTGTTGAATATGCTCTCAAAGAATGTGTGTGTTAATTAGTTCTGTTTCCTGTTCCGGGCCCTTTCCACCCCAAGATACTGAATTTTAAGCCATTGATTATTGTAAAAGGTTGTAATGACCGTGATCATCTAAACCTGTGGACAAGTGCTCCAGTGATATACCGGGAAGGTGTTTGATGGCAAAAACATGGGTTTATTGAGCAGAATATAACAAACAAAACATTTTCACTTGGTAAGGCTGCAAAATCTTATTCCTCTGTTGTTTCCTAAGATTGCCACTTTGACATCAGACACTTATTGAGATTATACACTATCGTGATCAATTTTTTTCAGAATTTCATCGGTAAATAGTATTTGACAGTTGATGATTTTCCCATCAATACTTCATGTTATTCTTCAATTATGGTACAAAATCATCATGTTAATGGCATAAAATTAGAGTGAATTAACTTTTTATCTTCCTCATCCGTGAATCAATCGTAACTGTTAAATTCCACGAACATATGATTCCTCATCAATAACCTGATAATTATAGGCTTCAAACTTAGCGATTATCTTGTCATCTCTCTTGTTGAGCCCATATCCGTCAGATCTTAATTAAATTTATATAATAATAAACTATATAACTAAGTTCGTACAAACCAATAATGAATATGACATCCGAGGATGTTTCTTTTGAAATAGACTCCATAAAATCCGTAGATCATCTGGGAATCGTTGCAGGAACATTCCATAAACTAGGATTAGCTCAAATCATCGATCGAGCACTCCCCAAAATCGGCCAACACCATTTGTCCAATTCTCAAATATTATTAGCACTCATTCTCAATGGTCTTGGATTCACTGAGAGACGGCTTTACCTTTTTCCAGAATACTGTAAATATCTTGACTTAGAACGGCTTATTGGACCTGAAGTTACGGCTAAAAACTTAAATGAATCAGTTATTGGCCGCCTTTTAGATCAAGTATATGTATATGGCCCTACCAAACTCTTCACAGACCTTGTCACTCAGATGTTCACTGAATACAAAGAGATCGTACATCTTGGTCATGTAGATACAACAAATTTCAGCGTTCATGGTGAATATGAAAAAGGATCAGATGATGGGTAGAATAACAAGGGAGGGTTACCCCTCCCCCGTCTTCGGCGAACCGTGCTTGCGAATTTCTCCGCACACGGCTCAGATCTCTCACAACCCGATTGCTCGGGCACGGTGAATGAAGGAAAATAGCGACATTTGATATGAGTAATCTCCCGTTTTTCGACCCTTAAAATATCCGGCATCGATGAATGGATTCTTAGTCATATTCAGAAGTCGATGTCTGATGATTTTCGTATCAATAAAGAAATTCAGTCTCTGGTTTTCAGTTCTGAACACCCATTTTCTGGTTCCGGTAGGATGCCAGTATCTCTCAACTACCCACCATTTTCCTTTATTTGGGTGTCTTCTCTTAGCCCAGGAAAATAACATTTCCCAAATAATGTGGTCGAGAAGACGGAACACTTCACTCGCAACTGAGTTCCTATGATACATTGTCCATCCCTGGATGACCGGGTTCAGACGGGCAATCAGGTCATCCTGATCCCAACATTTTGCATCAGAGATAATATCGTGAATCTTCTGAATAATGGCTTTGATTGATTTCCTAGATGGTTTATTCAACATTTTCCCGTTGAATTTACGAAATGCCCATCCGAGAAAGTCGAATCCTTCGCTGATATGGACGATTCGTGTCTTCTCCTCCGACAGTTCGAGACCTCGTTCAAGTAGAAATTCTGCAATTACGTTCCTGACTTTTTCTGCCTCTTCTTTTGATTGAGCAGTCGCAATCATATCGTCGGCGTACCGTACGAGATAGACCTGTGCTCCTTCGAATTCCGATTTAAGACCCAAGTTTGCCACTTTGACTTCAGATAGTCAATGAGCTCACCCACTATCGTGATCACTTTTTTTTAGATTTTCATCGGAAGATGCTATTTGACAGTTGGGGATTTTTCGATCAAAACTTCA
>Ga0074198_1001419_pt1 | contig 15796 bp, 6 predicted proteins | sample EPASupsiteSAE323_FD_64527 | JGI IMG/M metagenome (GOLD analysis project Ga0074198, IMG submission 64527) | Bioremediated contaminated groundwater from EPA Superfund site, New Mexico - Sample SAE3-23 | ecosystem: Environmental > Aquatic > Deep subsurface > Groundwater > Contaminated ...
AATTACCTGCTGAAACCTCGCTTTATCAAATGTCAGACTCATTCGAAACAATTCTTACGAGCAGTCTTACATTTCATAATAATTACATCGACGCAGGAAAAGTTCCTCCGTCTGACGGCGAATGGACCCCGCTTTTAATCCCGATCAATAAGATAATCCCTTCCGGAATTATCTCGTCTTCCGCCGACATTATTAAAATAAAGTCTATCAGCATCGAAACGGCCAACTGCGCTGCTTACTTCGATCACATAGGAAAACTGTCATCGTTTAAGCAAAACGGCGACTGGCAGGGAGACGTTTCACCGGATATATTTGTACAGGATAATTCATATTTAAGCAATTCTGAAATACACAATACCGAACAGTCAATAGACAGTTCAGAATCCGTCAAATTAAAAACAACCGCTGCAGGCGAAAAAAGCTTTTATTTGAAGCTAAAACCCGCCGAAGTGCCTTCTATGGCCAATCCGGCCGGATTCGATCCTTCCGCCCATGCGCTTAGTATTCCTCTCACCGGCGGCGTGGTATCGTTAAATGTTTATATCGGCACGAACGAAAACTACCTGCCGCAAGAAATAATGCTCGAATTCCACAGAGCGGGCGATCCAGAAACAAAATTCTATCATAGGGCTTTCTGGGGAGCGCAGAATATATCCGTCGATGGAATCGTCACTAACGATACATCCCTGCACTATCACATGGGTTCAATACCCGATGTTCGCGGCGGATGGATCGAGCTTCTTGTTCCCACTGAAATACTAAACATGAATACTTTCAATTTCGATGGAATTAACGTAAGAGCGCATTCTAAAAAAGCATCCGGATTCGAACTCTGGTTCGACCGTCTCGGCGTTTCAGGAACTATTCCGCATGCAGGCGAAAACATAAGGCATTCGGTATATGCATGGGACCTTGACGACTACGTCTTCTATTCGATGAGAATTAAGGGCTGGGATAGCGTTTTAAATGAATCGGAATACGCATATTCGAAGTATGTCCGCAGCAAAGACAGAACGCCTCCGATAATAGAAGCGTCAATGACGCCAAGAATCAATTATCAGGGCCTGGGTATGAAAGAACCCATGGGCGGCGTTTACTACATTCATAAATACGCCGATAATTCCACCGCCGAAGTGCCTCTCGTCTTTAAAGACGCTGCAGGCAACCATCTACCCGGACGGGAAGTCGATCTTTCGATCACTACCGAAGATTATCTTAACTTTGAAACAATCGATTCAAGCCGTTCCAAAAACAATAAAGTTTCTATCGGCTATAAAGCGCTGCAGGACGGAACCAGCGTCGAAATTTTATTGACCCAGCCCACAGCGCGCGATCCATTGCCGTCAGCCGAATATATCAGCTCCACCTGGCTTACCAATATAAAAGGACTGGGCCAGGTTCCAGCCGCCGAAGTTTACTTAAACGATACCAACAACGTATGGCTTGCTGATCCGTTGGCTCATTACTCTGAAATTCGGCACTATTACATGAATAATTACAACTATATAGCTCGCCAGATAGTATACGACGATGAAGAAAATTTCGTAATCGGCGGCGACACCTATATTGACGTAACGCCGGGACCGCTTTCAAAAATATCGTTCTACTATCCGGGCGACACTACAACCGTAGAAATAAGAGCTTCCGAACCGGCAACTATAGACGCCGCAGGTAAAGATAAGATCAATAAAGACTCGGGAGCATGGGTGGGCCTCAAAGCCACCGATGCCCAGGGCAACCCTGTTCTTAAAGGACATAAAATCAACTTGAAATGGAATGGCTACTACAAAGGGGCTTCAGGTATAACTCACGACATGAACTCGACGGCGCTTGAAACCAAACGCAGGATCGAAGTCAAACCCGGGACAAATTTAAGCTACGATACGACAAGGGCGCAGAGAACTTACTACGAACCTCCGCCACGGCCATACTTCCATATTGAAAAAGACTCGAACTCGGTTGAACTGGCTAAAAAGCTATTGAGCGCCGATCAGTTTAACTCGCCGGAAATAGCCTATTGCACTCAGGAAGTAGAAATTTATACATACACGGGTTATAACATAAACGGCGAAGCTTACGAAGTAGGCTTAAACGGCAAAGAAATCAAAAATAATCTCGATGGACGCCTGGAATCCGGCGACGTTGAAGCTTATTTCGTTACAACGACCCACGCCGGCGACATGCTATGGGTTACGGCGACTGCTAATAACGGCGAGGTTATCGCCCAATCTTCAAAATTCAGAATAATTCCTGGAATAACATCAGAAATATGCATTGAGCCATCCGTAATCGAGATAGATGCCGAATCAGGCCAGGCCGACTTCGAAGTAAAAAAATACGATTCATTTAGATACAAAATTAATGATAATTTCAAGTATCATAGTAAAGATACTTTCGACACGGCTTATAAAAATGATAACGAATCCGCTACCTATGAATATTTTTCGACTAATGAAATAGTCGTTAATCCTCTATGGATCGTGGGAAGCCATGAAGTCGAATACAGCCCAACGAGCGGCAAATACGCTATAAACAATGCCGAAACGATAGGCGTTTTCCTTGCCGAAGGAAGAAGCAGCGTCAATACATTCGGCGCGGGCTGGGAAAGCGAAACACGTGAAATATATGCAATCGATACGACCGAGGTTTTAATATCCGACGCATCAGGCCAGCGTTACGCGGCAGCGGCGTACACCGGCTCCGAATTCCTTACAAACAGCGTAGAATTAACATATGGCTTGCAGAAATCACCGCAAGGAAAAGACTGGGACATAAATAAAGGCGACGTTTTCATAAAAGCAAGCGCCACAATAATAGTCCGGCCGCTTCTCAAAGGATATTTAAGTTTTAGAAGCCGCGATGAAAAAGAAAAAAATACTCAAGAGCTTAACATGAACGCTGTAATAGGAAGCTCGGATTTAAGAGATACTCTTAAATTTTATGTGCAAACCTATAACGACCACAATCAGAAAACCGATTACGACTCGAACACTGAAGTCGTTGTTAAACTCGACACCAGCGAAGACGAATTTGCAAAACTCTATCGCTGGCCGGTAACCGATATAACGGCCGGAGCCGATGAATTAACGGTAAAACTTGCAAACGGCTCGGCTGAAGTAGGCCTGATAGCTTACAATTCCAAAAACAGGCCCATAATAAAACTATATTCAAAAAATCCCAACTATAAAGATATAACCACACCCGATAAACGCGCAAAAGCAAGGGTCAACGTTTTCCCGAATATGATCGATCGCATATTCTTCGAGCCCGACATTTCAAATTCTGCGACGCCTTATACTGTAGTCAAAGGACGCTCGCTGCCTATTAAAGCGTTCGGCTATGACTGCCGCGGAAACATGATAGCTCCGATCGAATACCGGGATGATAAATGGATCGCCACTATCGGCGAGGTAAAAGAACCGTCGCAATCAACTACTCATCTTCTGGGCGTATATACGGCAAAAGATGTAGCGCCTCCGGCAGGCGGGGGCTTGCAATCGGAAATTACAGTAAAAGCGAAGGCAAAATTCCAGAGATGGTCGGATCCGTTAGGAACGACGACACGCGAAGTTGGCATAGATGTTCCTGCCACCGGTAAAGGGTTTATCAAAATAGTTAATTTCGGCCTGTTCGACTTCCCTTGCGTATACCAGCAATTAGATAAGGACAAGCTCGATAAAACCGGAGAATATGAACTTTCGTTCTTATATACGACCGGCGACTCACCGGGCGACACAAGAGCGGCCCAGGCGTTTATAGGAGTGGCTTATTGCCGCAACGCCGACGCTACAAGCGTTCAGCCCGAAGAAATTCAGGTGCTCTACAGCCAGACCCTTAATTCGGGCGGAGTCATATCGCCGAACCCGTTTAAATTAAGGTTCAGAATGGACGGCAAAGCTGTATCTCAAAGCGGATCAAGCGGAGTCAACGATCTGGATCTTGCCCAAAAGATCATCTTATTCGTCGGCGCTCCTGCATCAAACGACACACGGCCGGCATTAAAGTATGATCACGTTACGATCGAACGAGTGAAATAAATATGGGAAATAAAAAGAGGATGGAATTTATTTCCGTCCTCTTTTTATTACAATTAAATGAATCCGCTCGCTGGATAAGTGTTTTTTATTTACCGGCTTTTAAAAAATAATAAAAAATGTATTTTAATTTCATATGTTTTATGTTATAATTTTATTGCATTAAGTCTTTATTTTATCGCATACAAGCAAGTGCCAATTCATAAAAAAATCAAAATCGCCTTACGGACAAAATAACATATGATAGAAAAAATTTCCAAATTTTTAATAGAAACCAAGTTTCAGCCCTATCCTTTTTTAAAAAAAGTTTTAAATATAATAGTCAGCGAATTCGATTTCAACGGGGCTGTAATTACGTTAATAGATGTCGGCAGCGCGGTTCCGATTCCGGCGTATATCGCCATAAATTCTTCAAATTGCGGCGATATTTATAAAAATTACTCGCTAAAAGACGAAATGCTGCAAGACGCTATAAATTGCGGTTCCGTAATACATTTCAAACGCAACATGAACCGCGTCTCATCATCTACGCTTAACGAATATCTTAAAGAATTCCAGGAAAGAATGATTATCCCGATCAAATACGAACTCGAAGTAATAGGCCTTATCGACATAGTTTCAAGCGGGCACATAAAAGATCGCGCGTTTAAGATAGTCGATGAAATCTTGCCTCAATTTTATCCTTTAATGCATCAGTGGGTTAAAAATTATCATGCGCAGGTTTTCAGCAATGAATTATTAATAGTCAATGAAATATATCAAAAAATAAATTCGACGATAAGTCTCGAAAAACTTTTAAAGCTGATTGTAATGCACGCCAAAAGACTTATTCCATGCGATTTATGTAACATATTCCTTATAAACGACGACAAAAACGAATTAATTTTAAAGGTAATATCGAATTTCGACGATCCGGGCTTAAAAAAAGTCCGGTTTAAAATAGGCGAAGGCATAGCGGGCCATGTTTTTCAAACGCAAAAAGGCATTATAATCGAAGACTGCGATGTCGATAAAATTTTCGTCAAGCTGAAAAACAGCCTTCCGGAAATTAAAGCTATGGTTTGCGTGCCGCTCGTAGCCCAGAATGAACCGATCGGCGTAATAACGCTGACTTCAAAATATCGAAACGCATTCGACTCCAGAGACTACGATCTTTTAAACATGCTGGCCGCGACCGTTTCGATGGCTATTTATAACACCCGGCTTTTCGAACGCACTCAAAAAAAAGTCGACGAATTATCAACCCTTTGCTCCGTTTCAAAAACCATAAGTTCGTCGGTCAATCTTGAAAAGGTTTTAAACCTGATCATAAACGAAGCCGCCATGGCTTTAAAGGCTGATATCGGCGCGGTAATGCTGTTAGACGAAGCCAGCGGAGAACTTCTTCCTAAAGTCTCTTACGGTCTTTCTCAAACATCGCATCATTCGCTCAAATACAAACTCGGCGAATCTCTTGTTGGCTGGGCGGCGCTCAAAGGCGAAGGCGTTTTCGTAAAAGACGTGCTCGCGGACACGCGCTACAAGCCTAAAGATTCGCTTAACTATCACATCAAGTCCGACATGTGCGTGCCGCTTATCGTCCAGCAGAAGGTCATAGGTGTAATAACCCTCGCCGTCGGCCATTCGAAGCCGTCGTTTAACGAAGAAGATTTAAAGCTGTTGACATCGATAGCCTCACAGGCGGCGATCGCGATTTATAACACGGAACTTTATCAAAAATCGGAACAAAAAGTCCGTGAGCTGACAACGTTATACGAAATATCAAGGGCTATAGCCTCGACGCTCAACCTCGAAAACGTATTAAATCTCGCCATGAAAATGATAAATCAGCTCATGAACACCCGACGCTGCTCCATAATCATACTGGGGCGGGACGGCAAGGAAATAAATGCCCGCGTTTCGCAGGGATTAAGCGAAGACATCCTCAAGCAAATAAAACTCGACGACGCGGAATCTATATTAAGCCACGTTTTAAAAACAAAACAGCCTATTTTAATAAAAAATATCGACGCGGAACCGGCATTTAAAATGAGCGAAAGCGGACGTTACTTTACCAATTCGTTCATGAGCGTTCCTCTTTACATAAAAGAGCAAATAATAGGAGTAATAAACGTTACCGACAAAATAAACGGAACGCAGTTTACAGAAGACGACCTGAAATTGCTCATAACGCTTGCAAACCAGATAGCATCCGACGTCGATAACGCGCGTCTTTACGAAATGGCGGTAACCGACGGTTTAACCGAAACCTTCAATCATAAATATTTTCAGCAGCATCTCGAAAAGGACATTGAACGCTCCAAGCGTTACCACGAAGAGCTTTCGATATTAATGATAGACATCGATCATTTCAAAAAATGCAACGACACTTACGGCCATCAGGAAGGCAATAAAATATTAAAAAAGGTCACATCGATATTGAAGGCTTCGATCCGCGAGGTAGACCTTCTTGCGCGTTACGGCGGCGAAGAATTCGCCATAATACTTCCGTGCACCCCGAAATCAGGAGCGTTTGAAATCGCTCAACGCATGCGTGAAATAATAGAAAAATCGGAGTTTTGCTTGAGCAACCAGCAAATAAGAATTACCGTTTCGATCGGAATAGCGGCGTTCCCCGAAGACGCTTCGCTGCAATTCGATCTGATAAGAAAATCCGACATATCGCTTTATCACGCAAAAAAAACGGGCCGCAACAGAGTAATCTGTTATGACGAGTCGCTCTCGGAGCTTCACAGCACAATGTAATTGCAGATAACGAATATGCGGCTTACGCGCACTTCGTCATTGATCGTTTTTCAAAGACCTTAAAAATTAAAACATTCAGATTGGAGTACATTTGATGAAATTGCAGGAATTTTACAGAACGGCGGTCGCCCTCGGCATCGAATTCGACCCGCGCGGGCCGGCCTGGGTAAAAAAAGCTTTGCAGCGCGCCAGAGAAGAATACAATATGATGACCACCGAAGAAAAAGTGTGGTCGGGTAAAGAACATACCATCAATCCCTACGACGACACCCGCGTATTGAACGGCTCTCCGGACATGGAAATTAAAAATAAAATACTCGTCGGAATAGACATCGGTTCCGGCGAAATTCTGGTTGCCGATAAGTTAAGGCAGCGCGGAAAAAAGATAGATCTTATCGTCGCCCATCACCCGGAAGGCAAGGCTTACGCAAAGTATCACACGGTCATTCAAATGCAGGCCGAAATCCTTCATAAATTCGGAATTCCGATAAACGTAGCGGACGGCATATTATCCGAAAAAATAAGGGAAGTCGAAAACCGCGTCCTTCATACTAATATAGATAGGGCTTCCGATATAGCCGCGTTACTCGACATTCCGTTTATATGCATACACACTCCGGCCGACAACGCCGCGACGACTTTTCTGCAGCGCCTGGCCGACAAAGAAAAACCTGAAAGACTCGGCGATATAATGACGCTTCTTAAGACGATACCCGAATACAAAGAGGCCTTGAAACGCCACCACGGCCCCAAAATACTCTCCGGCGAACCAAGCCAGAGGGCAGGAAAAATATTCGTCGATATGATAGGCGGCTACGAAACGTCGATTAAAATATATGAAAAACTAGCTCTGGCCGGAATAGGAACAATTATTACGACCTGCATGTCGGAAGAACATAGAAAAGAGGCAAGCGAAAACCACGTAGCAGTGATAGCGGCCGGAAGCATCGCGTCCGATTCTCTCGGAGTAAACCTTATTCTTGACAGAATACTCGATTCCTCCGATGTTGATATAGCCGAATGCTCCGGTTTCAGAAGGTTTTCTCACAAATAACCATGGAAAGTTATAAAATCTCTTTAGAGTTCGACAGAGTGCTCGAACAAATATCAGTTTACGCTAAAACAGTCCCCGGAAAAAACCTTCTGGCGGCTATTTCCGAATGCGGCTCCGAGGAAGAAATTAACGACCGCTTCAGTCTTATCAGCGATATACGTTATCTGCTCGGTTACGACAGGATATATTTCGACGAGCTCGAAGATTACCGCGACGAAGTTAAAAAGCTTAAAATCGAAGGATATTTCATCGATCCGGCGACGCTTTATAAGTTTTCACGCGCGCTTTACGTTCTCACAGAAATAAGAAGCGTAGTTTTCAAATACCAGCAAAAATATAAAAGACTCTGGGATTTTGTAAGAAACATTCCGACTTATAAAAAAATATATACGGAAACGTTCCGCTGCATAGAATCCGACGGTACGATACGGGATGAAGCGTCGAAAACGCTTTCCAGCATAAGAAGAGAAATATCTTCACTCGCTTCGCGCGTAACCGGAAAATTAAAAGAGCTCATAAATAAAATAAAAGAGCGCTCTCAGATGCCCGAAGACTATGTGACCATACGCGAAGGGCGTTTCGTCATCCCTCTTCCGTCATCGCTTCAAGACAGGGTTAAAGGCATAGTGCACGATTATTCGCAAACCCGCTCCACGCTGTTCATCGAGCCGTTAAGCATAATGAGCGAAAATAATAAATTAAGGGAGCTTAAAGAAAACGAGGCCGCCGAAATAAGGCGAATAATAATTTCTATAAACGATATCATAAGGCCGGAAACGCCGAGCATAATTCAATCGTTTAATACGGCCTACAAACTCGACATGTTTACGGCTATCGCCTGGTTTTGCTCATCGAAAAATTGCGAAAACGTCAAAGTATCCATGGAGGGCGATCTTGAAATAATAAACGGACGCCATCCGCTATTAAAAGAAGGCTGCGTGCCCCTTAACTTAAAGCTCAAAAGCGATCAGAATATACTTATGCTTTCCGGGCCGAACGCCGGCGGAAAAACGGTATTGCTTAAAACGATCGGCCTTTTTTGCGTCATGGTGAAATCGGGAATTCCAGTGCCGGCCGATCCGTCCAGCATAATTCCATATATAGAAAAAATATTCGTCGACATAGGCGATTCGCAAAGCATTTCGGCTAACCTCTCGACTTTTTCCGCCCACATAAGGTTTCTCTCGGCGATGGTTTCTAAAATCAAAAATCCCGGACGCACGCTTGTATTGCTCGACGAGCTCGGAAGCGGCTCAGCTCCGAATTACAGTTCAGCCATAGCCTGCGCGCTCGTATGGCACCTGTCGCAAACCGGCGTAAGATCGGTTATAACAACGCATTTCGCCGGCGTCGTAAACTACGTATATTCATTGCCCAATGCCGTAAACGCCTCGCTCGAATTCGACATCAAAAACTTAAAGCCCACTTATCGCATGATAATGGGAGTCCCTGGGGCGTCATACGCCATTCATATCGCCAGCAATTACGGATTGCAGCATTTTTTAATAAAAAAAGCGTCTGAATTTTTAGACGAAAAAGAAGTCAAATATGAACGGCTTATATCCGAATTAATTAAATATTCGGCCGGATTAAAAAGCGAGCGGCAAAAAGCCGTCGAAGAATTAAAAAAAATAAATTCGCTCGAAACCAGCCTCGTGGAACGCGAAAAAACTTTCAACAAGACGCGCAATGAAATTGAAACCGGACTTCGCGAAGAATACGAAAAAAAATATAACGATTTATTGAAAAAAGTCAACGCCATAAGCTCTAAAGGCGCCACCGACACCAAAAAAGAGCGCCAGATCATTTCGAGCGAAATTTCAAAAGAAAAAAAAGCTGTAATAGAAAACATACGCCCGGCTTCGCAAAATTCCGACGACGCCCAGCGCACTTCAAATTATTCCGGTACGTCATTTAATTACGACATCGGCGATGCCGTATTTATAGAAAAATTCAATTTGAATGGAATAATTAAAGAAATAGATCAGAAAAAACGTCAGGCGCGCATCGAATTTAAAAACCAGATGGAAATGTGGATAAAATTCTCGCTCATCTCCGGAAGTTCAGACAACATAGACGATTTCGACGCAAGCGGAACGATCACTTACAAACGAAGCGAAGAAATGATAAGAATGGAACTCGACATACGCGGAACAACCTGCGACGACGGAATAATGGAGCTCGAACGATATCTTGTCAGAGCGTCCGAAAGCCATCTTAAAGAGGTAAGAATAATCCACGGCAAAGGCACGCTTTCGTTAAAAAGCGCCGTAGAAAATTATTTGAGAAAATCGTCGCTCGTAAAATCGTTTCGTGGCGGAAAATTCGGCGAAGGCGACTATGGCGTCACGCTCGTCGAATTAAAATAAAGTATAAATGGTGATTTCAATGCAGAATATGAACGCTTTTTCAAATCAACCGAAACCCGGCTCCGATTATTTTTCTTGCGTGAAAAAACCCGTTTACAATTTTTTATTCGTGCTGCCGCTTTTGATAATATACGAAACGCTAATATTAATTTCCGGCACCCCGATTAGAAACGGCGCGGACGTTATCGTAAAGCTTTTCTTTAATCTGGTTGGCATTAAAACGCTTATAGGCTTCACTCTCATAATAATATCAATCTACGCATACATCGTGTTTTCAAACAAAGACACAGCCAGCGAAACCATTTATCCGGCATATTTCGTCATGATGTTTATAGAATCGGTTGCCTACGCAATAGCGCTTGGGCCGGTAGTTATAAGGCTCACGCAGAAAGTAGCTCTGGCGGCTCCGGCCCCGTTGCAATTGGGCGTAATCGAGCGAATTGTAGCTTCGATCGGAGCCGGAATATACGAGGAATTCATATTCAGGCTGGTATTGATATCCGGACTAATTTATTTATTCGAAAAATTTTTAAAATTAAATAACTGGCAGGCTGCGTTATTCGCAATATTCTGGGCTTCGCTTATTTTTTCAGGCTTTCACTACGTGGGAGAATTGGCCGACAAATTCGACGCGGCTTCGTTTTTATTCAGATTTATAGCCGGCGTCATATTATCGCTTCTTTACTTTTTAAGAGGATACGCAATAGCGGTGTACACTCACGCAATATACGATCTCAAGGTTTTTTTCATTTAACGTAAAACCCGCTCGATTTTTTTACGGTGCGATATTTTTTAACTGCCGCCGGCCAGGCGCGCGAAAAAACAATAACAAAAACTATAAAAAAAGCAGGAAAATATGTGCAAAAATATTGACGTCTTATTTCTACACGTGCCGAAATTTTCAAATTATTATAAGCCGTTCGACGAATATATGTTCGTTAATTTCATATCGATGGGATTATTCGCGCTGGCGGATCAGACCGAACGCGCCGGGTTTAAATCTCAGATCGTCCACCTCGGAATAGAATGGATATGCGATAATAATTTTTCAATACTCGATTACATAGAAAAATCAAAACCAAGACTTGTCGCAATTCCTGTTTTCTGGCACCCGCAATCATTCGACGCGATAGAAGTGGCATCGGCCATAAAGAAAAGGTTTCCCGAAATTACCATTATAACTGGCGGTTTTACGGCCTCTTACTTCGCCGAAGAAATAATAGAAACCATCGGCGCAATCGATATGGTAGTAAAAGGGCATGGCGAAGCCTCGATCGTAGCGGTAGCCGACATCGTTTTTGGACGGACTAAAGGCAAATCAGGCGATTTTTCGAAAATACCAAATTTATTGTGGAAAAAAAGAAACGGCGATAAGCTCGAAATTATCACCAATCCTGAATTTTATTTTGCGACGGCGGAAAATCTCGACGAACTTAATTTTACAAATATATCGCTTTTAAAAAATCACGAAACCTATAAAAACAGTTTCAGGCTCAACGTGGCATACTCAAAGAAAATATCGCACGAAGAAAACCTGAAAATCACTCCGGTACGCGCCTATCATATACCGCTTTTCATAGGCCGCGGCTGCCCGGTAGAATGCAAGCTGTGCGCCGGAAGAAATAAAAATCAAATTAAAATGAACGGCTCCGGCTGCGTTATAATGCGCTCAATTGAAAAGGTTTGCGATTCGATCGAAGAAGTTAAAAAATACGGGTTCGACCAGGTAATAGTATGCACCGACCCATATCCTTCGGAGCCTCAATACTTCATTAATTTATTCAGGTTAATAAGAGAGCGTAAAATAGAAATAAACCTTTTCTTCGAGTCGTGGGGCCTTCCCACACACGAATTCATCGACGAATTCGCACTCACTTTTCACGGCCGCGAATCAGCCATAGCAATTTCGGCCGAATCAGGAAACGATTCGGTAAGACGTAAAATAAGAGGATACAGTTTCACCAACGAACAGCTGCTCGATACCCTCGACTATCTCGAAGACAGCCGCGTTGGATTTCTGGCCTTTTTCACATTGGGAAACCCGTTTGAAAAAGAAGAAGATCTTAACGAAACTTTCGAATTAATAAAAATGATCAAAGAAAAGTACTCTTTCATCAGATGGCTTACTACATATCCTGTCCAAATCGAACCAGGTTCCGCCATTTTTGAAGAAGCTGAAAAATATGGAGTCGAAAAATTACTTAACACATTCTCGGATTATTATAATTTTCACGGCAGCCGAAATTCTTGCCTTTATACCAATCTCGGCTATAATGTTAAAAATTACTTTAAAGACGCCCCTGAACTGCCCACCAAACAAGAACGCATAAACTGGTTTTCAAACAAAATAAGCGAGCTGCGCTGCGAAAGGTTCTGCATCCTGCACCCGGACCCTGAAATAGCTCGTCATTACTGTGACCGGCTTCATAAAACCCATCTTCAAAACGGCGGCGGCTCCTTCGAAAATTTTGAAAGACACAGTTTCGTCTAAAATAGCGCAATAATGCAATTAATGCAATAAAATAATTAAAATTGACACTCCATATATATTGTGCTATAATTTAAAATTGATAATACCTGCTTACTGGTAAGACATAGATTATTAAGGGGGCTCTTTATGGATATAAAATCTGAAGTTATAAGAATCGTAAATAAAGCCATGGGCAAAAAATCGTTTTTAGACGTTTACTTTTTCGACACAAAGGTCATATCCTCCTTAAAGCAAATCGATTATATCCAAAAAACTTATGAATTCAAAAGTTCTCCCCTTGAATTTCTTGAAATAAGCTCGTTTTCAAAGCTTTATGAAACGACAAAAAAATATTCGACCGGTTTTAATGAATCTTATGATTCATTCAGAAACGCATTTTTTAATAAATTCGTTCTTGACGTTTTACGAAACGTCAACTTTAAAAAGGACGAAGCCGCTTTAATAATAAATAATTTCAAATCGGCTGGCTCCTACAACTTTAACCTACCCCCAAACGCATTTAGCGACGATAATAACTCATACAGCAAAATCTTTTCTGAAATTTTGAAGGCGCTGAAAAGTTCCACGCCTAAGACAAAATTCATTGAATCCGAAATTATGGCAACGCTGAATCGCCAGATCTACGAATCCGACCCTGATAGTTTACTGAATAAAAGCATATCTTTGATCGACGCCGCGCCGCAAATAAAAAAAGCCATCCAGTTCTTAGCCGCACTTGAAAATCTTCTTAAAATAAAAATAAATTACGCTGAAATATCTAACGGAGACATCAGAACTAATATTTTCAAATTATTGAGCGAGCAGCGGCCCGATTTCCAATACAGCAAAGTAAGCATAGAGCAGGAAATAATGGCTGTCGGCGCTAAAATATTCAACGCTTCTAATTTAATTTTAATGCTGGATGTCATTAACGGCATCGAATCAAAATATAATGTCAGCATATCAAAAGACGAATCTTTTTTTTCGGGAAGTTTTGACAATTTCGTAAAAATTATCGCTCAAAACATCCATTCGCAGCGGCCCGAACTAACCGCAACGCCCGAAGAATTAGAACTCGACGTAATGACCTATGCTTCGTCGTCTATGGCTAAATGCACTGACGGCTCCATTAAGCCGCAAGACTTCGGCCCGGATAAGGCCGAATTATCCAAAGGGTTTTCAAAGACGCCAAAATTAAGCCGCGAAATCGAAAATAAATTTATCGATGAAATTGAAAAAATCTTCAGGATAAACTTCAGCGTATTCGATCTCATGGAAATAACGGGGCTCGAATCTATCGTAAAAATAGTCGATCGCCTTATCAAGAGCAAAAAAATACATGAAAAGTATCCGGGATTTTTACCTAAAGGCCAATCCGAGTTAAATCTTTATATACGGCGCGAGCTTATCAGAATTTCAGGCGAACTCTTCGGCGACGAAATATTGTCGGGCCCTGAAAATGACTTCATTAAAGAAATTGAAAAAAAATTCATGATAAATTTTAATGTCTTCGATCTTATGGAAATAAAGGGACTCGAATCTATAATACAAATAGTCGAACGCCTCATAAAAAGCCAAAAAGTACACGAAAAACATCCTGGACTTTTGCCTGCCGACCAATCGGAGTTAAGTCTTTATATAAGACGCGAGACAATTAGCACGTCGGGCAACCACCTCGGCAACGAAATATTATCCATGAGTTCGGAAAACAAATTCATCAACGAAATTGAAAAAAAATTCATGGTAAACTTCAAAGTTTTCGATCTTATGGAAATAACGGGGCTCGAATCTATAATAAAAATAATCGAACGCCTCATAAAAGACCAGAAAATATGCGAAAGCCACCCCGGCCTTTTTCCGGCAAACGGCCCGGAATTAACTCATCACATAAGGCGCGAACTCATAAGAATCTCACGCAACAACATGGTCATGGATAACAACATGCTATCAATGGGCATGGACGGTCTCGACTTCCCGCGTAAATTAGACTCCATGCTTGCCGTAGAGGTAATAGTTCAAATTGAAAAGCATTTCCAGCTCAAAATTCCTGAAGAAAAGCTTTATTCAATAAGCTCGATCGACGACATGACTGCTCTTGTAACAAGGCTTCTCGAAGAAAAGAAAAAAAGCCGGGCTGAAAACATCGCCGATCCCGATATCAAAAATCGCCTGATCGAAGAAAATCCCAAAACCGAATCAAAGAAAGTTCCCGATCCGGACACAAAAAAAATTCCGCTGTAAATGAAGGACCGTTATAAATGAATTATAACGAATTAATAGATCGCAACCGCTCAATTAATCCGCATTCGGTTTTTATCGACTATGCCGGAAGAAGTTTATCTTGCGATCAACTTTGCCAAACGATCGATCAGCTAAGCATGAATTTGCACGCGTTCTCTTTTACGCCGGGCGCGGTAGTGGGACTAATATGTTACGATCATATTAGTTTTCTTCAATATTTTTTAGCGTGTCAAAAAAAATCAATAATTCCAATTATTTTAAACCCTAAATATTCCGCCGACGAAACGAACTCCATCATAAAAATTTCCGAAATTAAAACCATATTAACCGACAGGCTTGAATGCGTTTGCGAAAAGCTCGCCCAATTTCAAGGCGGGCTAAGTTTCATTGATCCGGGCCGCCCGGCCGACGCGCAAAACGCTTCGAATAAGCTATATAGCGATACGCTTCACGACGGCACTTTATTTATGCTAATCACTTCCGGCACCGGCGGAAAGCCCAAAATAGTTAAAAAAAACCAACCGGCGCTGGCGTATCAGGCATCCAACCTCTATCCGATGATTCAGCTCGATGGGATAGAAAATATATATTATACGAACGTTCCGGCGTCGCACTCTTACGGCCTCGAATTTCCAGTTTTTAGCGCTCTTTATAACAACGCCAGGCTCTATATAAGAGATTTCGCGTTTTCGGCCGACGCGTTAGACGAAATTGCAACCATATCAGCTACACACGTTTTCAGCGTGCCGCCTTTTATTTCAGGCCTCGTAAATTATAAAAACGAAAGCGGACGCGGATACGATTCGCTGAAGATGGTAGTATCAGCCGGAATGAAATTGCTGCCGGGACTCCCGTCGACATTTTTCAACGCGTTCGGTCACAA
>Ga0074198_1001425_pt1 | contig 15749 bp, 15 predicted proteins | sample EPASupsiteSAE323_FD_64527 | JGI IMG/M metagenome (GOLD analysis project Ga0074198, IMG submission 64527) | Bioremediated contaminated groundwater from EPA Superfund site, New Mexico - Sample SAE3-23 | ecosystem: Environmental > Aquatic > Deep subsurface > Groundwater > Contaminated ...
ATACAGAAGATTGTCTAAAGATTATGAGTTGTACACATTTTCAGCGGAAAATATGGTGAGAATTTCAATGATTCAATTGCTGCTTGACAGGTGCCTTGGATGAATTATTGGATAGCCTCTAAATACTTATTGTTATAATTGGGAAAAGAGTTATCATCCTCAAGCAATGGGACGTGTTCATCCTGTTTCTAGTGAGACCGTCTTACCTGCCAGTGCTCGAGGCGTTGAAATTGTTGGAGAAACAACATGTCCATGGGTTAACAAAGCAAAAAGTCTAGCAGAACAACGCTTTGGTGCATCAAATGTCGTGTTGATATCTTATTTGAAAAATCGTGCTTTTTTAGATACAGCGATTTTTAAAAATCAGTTTGTTCGATTCAGCAAGCAAGTTATGCCATTAATTTCGGTTATTGTTGAAAACAAGCAAACACAACAATTTGATCGTGTGTTTCTTGGGTTATTTAATGATTTTGAAGCATTCGTTAATAAAAAATGATGAAAAAAGCATAAAAAGGGTATTGTGAATTTTGTTGAAACACGTATCAATAACGGTGTTTTGGGAGGAATTAACAGTAAAATTCAACTCGCTAAAAGACGCGCTCGAGGCTTTAGAAACATGAATAACTTCATCAACATGATTTACTTCTTATGTGGAAACGTGTCCTTTCATTACCCACGCATTTTTTCATAAAGCAAAATAATTTTAATTAAGTTAGAAAAGGATTTTGTTTCCGTTGTGATTGATTTGAAGTATCTGCATTTTTTGTTCTAAAAAATCAATGAGGGTTTCTTGTTCTTTTGCAGATAATTGCTGGTCATCGAAAAGCAGGGCGGGGAGGGTTTCAAATTGGTAGGTTGTCGTCAATCCCAAACCCTCCTTGGTTACGGTTTCTGTAGGTGATACGAGAGGATATCCCAGCGATATTATACAGTTTTCGACTAATTTGAGGGGAGCTTGATCCGTTTCCATGATTGTTTCGAACAAAATACGTTTTTGTAGTGACGTTAATTCTTCACAACATGCTATGAAGGTGAGGGTGTTTTGATAGAGAGGGTAAGGAATGAAAATAACATGTAATTGCTTTGTAATAATCCATCGTTTTCTGATGAGAGGGAAAACATATCGGTAAAAAATGACACAATCTATAGACTCACAATCGAAGAAAACAGTAAGTATATGAGGAGAGTCAGTTGAGCCGTAGGAGATCGTATAGTCATTTTTTATAGGTGTTGGATTGTTTTTGTCATTATCCTTTGATGTTATTGAGCACAGTATGTGAGCGATCTGCTTTCTGCTGATGATATAAAGATAGATGAGCAAGGCAATGCCTAGCAAACTGTATAAAATTATACTCATCTCATTCCCTTAAATCCGCAGAGATTCCCTTACTCTATCACTAAGATGCCCCTTATTGCTAATGATTTTTGTTTTGTCATTATAATGGCAAATTCATTTTGATCTGAAGTGACCCCCATCATTCAGACAATTTTGGGGCAAGTTTAAGAGAGTTTTTACCTCCGATGATCAAATCATTCCACGTTCTATTTCTTGTGTCAATTCGGTTAAAAAACAGATCTGCAGGACGTTTATAATCCAGAGCTTGATGGGGTCTGCAGTAATTGTAGTGCTGCATATATTGATCCATTCCTCTACGTGCATCTATCAACGATTCATAGCATTTTAAGAAGAAGTCTTCGTATTTTACGGTTCTCCAAAATCTTTCTATCCGAATATTATCCTGATATCTTCCTTTGCCGTCATGACTGATCCGCACATTGTTTTCAGTTAACTCTTCTTGCCAAGCTGTTCCCGCAAACTGACTGCCTTGATCTGCGTTACAAATATCTGGCGCTCCATACAGCAAGCCTTGTCTAAAAGCTTCTAAAGCATGATCTTCTTCCATTGTATGAGCCAGTTTCCACCCCACAATAAAACGGCTGAACCAGTCAATGAGAGCAAATAAATACACCATTCCTACAGATAGCTTGATATACGTAATATCAACAGCCCAGACTTGATTGGGATGATCGATGAGCAAATTATGCAATAGATATGGATAGTGTTGATGCAATTTGTTTGGCACAGATGTATTGGGTTCTTGATATAATGTTTGAATTTCAAGAATATTCATCAATCGTTGTACACGCTTGTGGTTAACAACTATTCCTCTATGGTATAAAGCAGCTTGTATTTTGCGATATCCATAGTACGGGAACTGATCATGTAGTTCATCAATCATATTTATCAGTACAGTTTCTTCATAATTCTGTACCGGTGTATAGTACAAGCTGGATCTGTTCAGTTGTAGCAAATCGCATTGCCTTGAAAGACTTAGCTCATGTTCAATTTTGATGAGCTTTTTCCTTTCTTTAAAATTTAGACTTTCAAGGCTTGTTTTAAAAAATCGATCTCCATCGTGAGCTCTCCTACTTTTCTTTGTAGAATGGCTGTGTCCAGTACTGGATCTGTGGTTTGGAGTTTTCGATCGAAAATCAAAGGTCCTTTTTCTAGCAAATCTTTTTTCCAACGATGCAGGACACTTTGGTGAACTCCGAATTCTTTGCTAATCTCTTTGATTGTTTTATTCCCAGAAACCATGGCCATGGCTCCTTTGAACTTCAGTTCTCTTGAGTGCTTTTTTCGTATGATCTTCGTCATGGTAGTTTCTCCTTTTCCAATAATATGACCCTTATCGGAAAAAAACCTCTCTTGTCTCCTTGTCTAGTTTTTGGGGGTCACTTCAAAAAATTAAGAAAAACATATTACGCAACAAGTCTATTAGACATTGTGGGGAAATACGCGGGATAACCCTTTTTTTGCGGTTTTTAAAAATTTTTCTAGAAAATCATTTTGAATCTCGTTATGTTGTTTTGGATACATAGATATTATACGAAATTGCGCTGCGATATCTTGCCGAACAGCAGCCTTTTTGTACCAGGCTAAAGCTAGATTTTTATTCTTAGGAACTCCGTCTCCATTGAGATACATATCTCCAATGCTACATTGAGCCCAGACATTGTCTCGATCGGCAGCTTTTCTATACCAGGTTAGAGCTAGAGTTTTATTTTTAGAAACTCCATCTCCATTGGCATATATGTCTCCAAGTTTACACTGAGCGTCTTGATGACCAAATGTTGCTGCTTTTTCGTACCAAAAAATAGCTTGAGTCAAGTTTTTCGTTGTACCATATCCTTTAAAGTGCATATAGCCAAGCCAATATTGAGCTTTTGCAAATCCTTTTTTTGCAGCTTGGTTGAAGTACAGAAACGCTTTACTATCGTCTTGAACAACTCCCATACCTACAACATACATCTCTCCAAGTCTATACTGAGCATAGGTATGATCAGATTCTGCTGCTTTTTTATACCACATCATCGCCTTTACATTACTTTGAGAAACACCCATTCCCATGGCATAGCAGTATCCTAATTTATACTGAGCCGACGCATGTCCGTGATTAGCTGCTTTTTCGAACCATTTTATAGCTTCTGACTCGTTTTTAATAACTCCACACCCGCTAGCATATCTTAAGCCGACTTGATATTCAGCTTTTACATGAGCTTGTTGAGCTGCTTTTTCAAACCAAATTTGAGCTTGTTTTTCATCTTGATTTACAATGTGTCCATCAGAATAGAACCAGCCAAGTCGATACTGAGCTTTCGCAAACCCATTGTTAGCCGATTGTTCAAACAATATTTTTGCTTGTTTCTTGTCCTGTATAACACCATGTCCTTTAAAGTATAACCATGCTAGTCGATATTGAGCTTGCGCATGTTCCCATTCTGCTGCTTTCTTATACCACCTGGCTGCTTGGGAAAAATCTTGTTGTTCACCAAATCCCATTTCATACATAAATCCGAGAACTTCTTGAGCATCAGCATCACTAAACTCAGCCGCTTTTTTTAACCAAAATAATGCCTTTTCATTATTTCGTAAAACACCATATCCTCTGGCATACATTGTTCCAAGAATGCTTTGAGCTGGTATAAAATCATTTTCAGCTGCTTTCTCAAACCAAAATAACGCTTCTTTCATATTGTATAAAATACTGCATTTGTTGGAATATATTTCTCCAAGAGCAAACTGTGCTGGTGAATTTTCTTGCATGGCAGCCTTTTTATACCACATCATCGCCTTATTTTTATTTTTAACAACTCCAAATCCTTTTTCATACATAAATCCGAGAAAACATTGAGCTTCAGAAAATCCATGATTGGCAGAAATTCTGTAATACTGTAGTGCATTTTTTTTATTCTCAAGTATATTTTCTCCTGATGCAAAATGATACAATGCAGACCTACCTTGTTCAAAAGCATACATATCAGTACAAACAGCAACACCGGTTTTACAAGTAAAGAAAATTTCTACGCCAATCCACAAGCGAAGAAAATACCTCACATTAGATTTCTGAACGCAGAGAGCGCTTTTCATTTGGAAATTATTCTTCTCTGTTTAAACGAAAAGTTGTTAATAAATGGCGCGTGAAAGATCTGAGATGTGGCAAATGGCTTTTGTACATTTTGTTAGATACATGTATTATGTGTCTTATCTTTTTATAGAGAATACGTTCGTCCTTATTACTTGGCACTACTGTTTTCAATTGATCAAAATTTTCTTGATTTTCTTGATATCCTTTTTCCAGAGTACTCACAACGCCTGATATTAAATTAACAGTATTTTTTTGTTTCTTTAACAAAGCCTGGTACATATCAGGCAAGTCTCTGGTGATCATAACATGTTTTTTCTTTTTTGTTTCGCTTTCGCTTTGATTAAAGGTATTAGCTAAAAATTTCAACTCAGATTTGTTTTTTGTAAGATAGTCAAAAACCATTTGTGCATTTTTTTTCATTATTCCGATTCCATATAAATCTTCAGGTGTCATTCTTAATAACTCTGATAAGTTATCAATACGTTTAGCAATTCGGGCAACAACGTTATATTTTACAGGTATACCTAATGCGATTAATAATTTTCTAAAAGGAACATTCTTCGATTCGGCTATATTCTCTAGTAACGCGTTAACACTTTCATTAGATATTTCTAAATTTTCAAACAACTCTTCTGACGATAGTTTATAAAAATCTGATATTTTAGAAACAAGCCCAGTCTCAAGAAGTGGACTGAGTTCTCTTGCCCTACAAAGTCTCATGGTTGTTGCAAACTGTACTATATCGGTCTCTAGTTCTTGGCGTGTACACTTAGGATTCGTACATTGTAATGCTCCAGAGTTTACCGAGGAAAGTTTTTGAGAGCAACGAGGACAATTTTTAGGAATTGCAATCTTGACAGAATCCGTTCCTCGTTTGTCTTTTTTAATAGAATCTAAAACAGGTGTTATTCCTCCAGAATATTTTAACGTAATCAGGTCATTTTCACACAAATCGTAAATTGTCTGAGGATTGCTCAAATATATACGACTTACAGTTCTGCCATTTGAAAATTTTGTTGGTTTAATTTCTGCTACGGCTGACAGAATTCCACTGCTTGTTAGATTAAACTCAACACCCACAATACGTGAGGTCAAAATTTCTGACTTGAATTTATAAGCATATAGTGGATAACTGGTTTCTTTAGATAAGTTTACAGATTGTAGTATCATACCGTCTATATCTGCTTCACATTCACGGCGTCTTGCTTCTGGATTGTCTACATATTTGATAGCAGAGGATAAATCATTAAAAGTTCTAAAAGGAGTTTCTAAATCGCACTTAAACCCTAGCGTTTTAAGAAAATTATGCAAATCAATTCGTGATTTTAATTGTTGAAAATTCTGAGAATTCTCATCAGAAACATGATAGCCAAAAAATTGGATAACACTATGAACAGGTATGTTTTTCTCTTTCTTCTTAAGCGAACCAACAACAACGCCTAAAGCATCAACATACGGATCCAAACCAGATTTTTTACGTTCTTGATTGAGTTTGCGAAAATCTTTATGCGTGATAAATAACTCTCCACGAATCATTCCTGTAAACTTCGATAGCAATTCTTGCGGAATTCCGGGGAGAGTTTTCACGTAGTCAGTGATTTCATGTCCCGTATCTTCACCATTTTTTGTAAAAGCGCTCACAAGTTTGCCATCTTCGTATTTTAGCGAACATGCCACTCCGTTTACTTTTGGTTCTACCATGATTTTATCCATCGATATTTTTTGACAAAAATCTTCTAATTTTTGGAGAGAATATGTTTTCTTTAAATTCGAAATAATAGGATCTTTAAATGGCACCACTTTTTCTGGTATTTGTTCTGGGGTCCTTGATAAAGACCAATCTGGATGCAACACTTCAATTTTTTTTGCGGTTTGTTCTAACAAATCAAATTCAAAATCACTAACATCATAAAACTTATTACAGTTTTGAATTTTTTTGACCAGTTGTTCGTAATGTTCTTTCGTATCAGGATAGTCGTAACACAACGCCATTATCTCTTTGTCTGGTTCAGTGATAATAATATCTCTATTCAATAAAGAAGCAATTTTTTTCTTCTTTTGACTATCTAAAAAGAAATTTGCTATATTCTTGGCAACTTCTTTGTGTTGTAAGATTGCAAACAATTCGTTTTCAGACATGCTCTGCAACCTAGTAATGGTACCAACTTCATAGCTAAGTTGTTCAGCCATACGATGGGTAACCAATGGTATGTTCAAAGCATAAATAAAGTGTTCCATCGTGATATTTTTAGCACTTTTAATCTCTAATAAAAGCTTTTTAAATGTTTCTAATTTTACATTTTCTAATAACGCATGATCTGCTATCGAAAGTAAAAAAAGATCAGACGTACCATAAACAAGAAATTGTTTCTTCAATTCTTGAATAATTTGCGGCGTTAATGAAGGCAGGTTAAATCCAAAAAGACTTCCAAAATGGAGAAAATCTTCTAAATTGTCGTCCGTACAAGATAAATGAGCAGAACAAACCAAAGCAACGTCTTTTTCAACGGAAACTTTTGTTAAAGCAGCATTACATCTTGGGCAGTTTTCTGGGAAAGATATTTGTTCAGATTTTCCCGTTTGATATGATTTGAAAATTTGTGGCAGTATATTCGGTAACGACGAAATCATAAGTGTACTATCGGTTCTGATATCCAAATCTAAGAACTGTCTTGCATTACTGATTGAAAAATTACTTACTGATTTTCCATTAATTATAACAGGGTCGGTTTCTATAACTGCAATAACTGTACCTGTTTGTAACACTCTGAAATCAACATGTTTAACTTTTGTCGTACTTAATTGTGGTATAAACTTGAGAAAACAGTCGTGTGTTTCCGTAAGTGCTCGTTCATACATATCGTCCACTTGTATCTTGATACCGAAAGATTCAAAAGGAAATTTTTGTTTTATTAAGCGTGTCAAGTAAAACAAAGCGTTGTGATCGTCATTCCCTGCATCTTTTTTTAATCGAGCTGTTTCGATATACTCTTTTGGTAATACAGGAAAACCCAAATTTTTGAGCATATCCCGCATTTTGGATAATGAACTAGTCTGTATCTTGCTATCCGAAAAGACCATCCGATCAAAATAACACTCTAATTCTAATTCAAGATCTTTGTTAGGTTCTTCTGCCTCATGAAGCGTTTGCGCAATAGCAGATCTTGTGTCCGACCAACATTTTTTTCCAAGCGTTTTTCTGACAGCATTGAGACGATTGAAAGCCTGAGCTCTAAGAAACAAAACACCAAAAACAGCATCAATATCTTTGTTGCTTAGTAGTTCAGGTACCCTTCCAATTGTTCTTACGAGCTTGGTAATATCAATTTCTTGTTCTCCCAATCCGCTAGTAAATACTCCCTGTATTAAACCATCCTTATATTTTATTCGAATAGGGACACCGTTAATCGCAGGACTACACAAAAAACCACGATCTTGTTTTCCCAACTTTTTCTCTATATGTGAAAAGAAACAAGCCAAATCATCTTCTGAATAAACGTCTAACATATTAGGCGTTCCATTGGACGGTAATACAATGTGAGAAACATCACATCCGCGTTTATGAAGAGTATCTATCCAACAAATAATTTTTCTTTTTAACAAATCATATTCTAGATTTGTTATCTGTGGGTATCCTTTGTGGTAATCAGCTGAATATTCCCTTAGCATTTTTACCGCATCCATGAGCCGTTGTTGATCCTGTAGGTATGGTAAAAATTCCAAGTCAGTGATTTTACCGCTATTTTGTGCTTTTGCTCTTAAACTACAAGCTTCTTCGAAAAAACAAGGATTAAGTGTAGATCCCATAACTGTCTTACAATACTCTTCATATTCTTTGACTTGCTTCGATTCTCCAAAATTCATCATCTTAGTGCGATCAAAACTTAAGATGTTAGATCTCCAAATTGGTACTGACAGACCCAATTTATCAAACAGTTTACTGAACCCATTTTTATATTCAGTACGCAAGACAGGAGTTAATGGAACACTGGCACTAAGTAAAAAAAGAAAAACAAGCATGATACTATCTCCACAAAACGATCTCTGATATTACCCCATCAAAAATCTCAAATGTTTTTGTATTCTCCCCTTATCTTGTACCCTACTTTCACTCTAATAAGCAATCTAATTAGTAATAATTTTTGACATACCCATTTTCATAGAAGCGGAAAATTTTTGTCACATAACAAACAACACTTTCTACCGTGTTTTTTTAAATAACCAATATTCTTTTTTAATAATTCTATTTCTTTTTGATCTGCTTTTTTTAATGGATATGGATATTGAAACAATTTTGGTGCAGAAGATTTTCTCGGAATTTTTACGTCGGAAAATCTTTTGTGCAACAGTACAGTCGTGTTAAATTGTCTTGCACACATATCCGCGCAAACGACTTTATTACATGGTTGTAAAAACCTTCTTATTCCTGATGAACAGTACAGTAAAACAAATAAGTTAAACATTCTGTGTTCCCACAATACCAAACTACTGCTTATTGTATATCTGAACGGTTCCGTCTCAAAAACTTTGCAACAAAACTCTATAACCACTGTTTTGTTCTAAATTGCGAAGAAGATTGCAAGCGCGTTCGCTTGCTTATGTGAAAAAAAGATTTTAAATCTATTAGCGTATGTGATTTGTAGAAACCGGGTTGGAGTAGGAATGTTCAGGGCAATGTCTTTTTTATTAACAACGGAACAGCGTGCTCTTTCACAACTTAACCAAGCAGCTAGGGTTGAGGTTTCTCGATCAACAAAACTAGAAGAAATGCTACCACTCCCAGCTCTTCCTCTTGATGTTTTAAAGAAAAGAAAAGCTATTAAAGTTGTGCCCAGAACTATTCTACAAGAAGAATCAGGTGATTTAAAAAATCAGTGTGTTAAAGCACAAATGCCTCAGATTTATCAGATGACCAACCAACAGGAGCCGATATTTTGGGGAGAAATACCACCCGTTCCACCAATCAGAACTACAACTAATTCGCCGAAAAAAAGTACAGGGAATATGTTTCCTGTTCCAGTACAGTTAACTGAAATACCCCCACCACCACAAGAAGAAAAGAAGACATCTCTGCCAAAACCAAAAACATATCTGCCCGTTCTTCCGTTCACAAAATTTAGTACCTCTTTCCAAAGATACGTTGCCGTAGATGTCGAGGTAACGGGGTTAGGCCGAAATCAGGCCATTACTGAGATCGGTTGTGTCGAGGTTAAAAATTTCAAAATTACAGGAAACCAGTTTCACTGTTATATTAATCCAGAATGTGAAGTGGGATCAGAAGCCCATAAGCTCACAGGATTAACGTGGCATTTTTTATCAGGATATCCGACATTTCAACAAACTGCTCCAGCTTTTATGAAATTTATTGACGATTCTCCTCTTGTTTTTCACGATGCATCGAATGACCTAAAATGGCTTACATCGTCGTTGGAATTTTACGGGTATTCTGCTCAATCTCTAAAACAGAAAGAGTTTATTGATACTTTCCAAATTGCACAAAAAATGCATCCTAAAGACAAAAAAAGTTTAACGGCGCTCTGTGAGTTGTACGAAATTGATACAAAACATCGAGAAAAACATGGCGCTTTAGTTGATGCGCTTCTTTTGGCTGAACTTTTTTGCAAATTGGCACGTAAAAATGATTCTATTTTCAACAATACGATGACTCGATTTGATATGAAAAATTTTGACGAACTAAAAGATACACCAGGTGAAAAATTTTTCCGGCAAATTGGTATTAAAGGCAATCTTGATGGGTTTCATTTTGTGCCGGACTTATATCATCCAGAATCAAAACAAAACTATCCCGCTGTTCTCATACCTTTTATGAAAGCAAATGTTTGTCGTGGTGTTTATGTGAGATATTTGATTCCTAATTTAGAAAGTTTAAAAGATTCAGTATCAAATAAGAAAATGTTTTATGGTGAGCCTGAAGGTGCGGTTTTTCCTGTCTATTCTGAGGGATTGGAAACCGTTTTTATCGGTAATCTTATAAACGTTTTAATTGTGAAAGATCTTTTGTTGAACAAACGATCTCGTGAATTATCAAATAGTTCTAGCATACAAGCCTATGTTGATCTAGCTTATCTGCCCGATGTCGTATTTGATCCTAGAACCAGAGAAGTAATCGTTTTGATTGATCCGGAAATAGATTCAGTTGACATAAAAATAGTATTATCAAGCTTATTAGAAAAATTGCGTATTTCTAAAACTGCTCTAAAAATTTTAATTTTTCAAGATCGCCAAAAAGAAAGGAAAACAGCAACTGAACTTTTGAAATATTATCCTCAAGACCTTGAAAAGTGTTTGTACAATACTATTCAGATTAACACATTACAACAACTAGACAGGCTCTTCCCAGCAAATCCTTCTAAACTATTGCAGGAACATGAAACAATCAAAAGAGCTCAGGAAATTTATGAATTTGCAAAACCAATTACACCCAACACACCGGCCTGGAAATATTTTCACAGACGAGGCATCATAAGTTTCTTGCCGCCTTCTTTTCGTTGGGATGAATTATACTATCCCTGGTTACAAAAAAAGGTTCCTGCTATTATTGCACCCATGTATGATGCCAATAGAAATTTAACGGCTGTTCATCAAATATTTTGTTATGAAGATGGACGTTCAATACCAAAAAGGCCGGATGGTCTTGATACTGGAAGAAGGCGAAACAAAATTACGTGGGGAAGAGCGTATGGTGCCGCTGTACAGTTTACAAACACAGGTCAATCAGTTAATGTCGAAGAGCAATATAAGGGGGTTTTAGTAGGAGAAGGTCTTGAAAATACCATGATTGTTGCACAAACCATGGCTGATCTTAAAATTTCAAATCCCTTTTTAATGAGGCAATTATATGAAAAATTAGATATTACGGAACCTTTTTTATTTCAGGCCTGCCTTGGTGTTAATGATGTAAAACAAGCTCCTTTGCCAAAAGAGAGCAAAAATATTGTCATGCTTGCCGATAATGATGGCAGAAAAAATCTAGAAGCGAATAAAGCCGTAAAAGATAGTGCACGATTTTTTCTGGAATCCGATCATAGTGTTTTCATAGCATTACCTTTTTTACCAGAAGGAAAAGACAAGTGTGATTTTAACGATGTATATTTACAAACGGCAGAAGAAGGCGAAAGAACAAAGGCCGTGGTGCGTATTTTATTAAACTCTTTTAAAATAAACACAAAAGAAGAATTGGGTGACGATGGAGACCCGTTAGAAGATAGTTTAAAAAAGCTTTTGCAGTATGAACAAAAAAAAACAGAGTGTGAGTTGCAAAAAAATTTGACAGAACTGTTAGATGATCCTGTGTTCTTAAGAAGGTCTCCAACTATTCATCCCCAGCATTCCATTCAGCAGCAACTGAATCATAATCATTTTTAGAACATTGCCAGAACGAGGAAATTTATTTGGGCTCAGAACGTATATGTTCCAAATGCGATTATCTTCGTTTTACCTTTTTCAATTTCCGAATGTGTTTTGTGTTCTAAGGTTCCTTCTTTCTTTACAATAATAACTTCACAAGGACCCAAAATTACCTGAGACAGAGGACATGTTGAGGAAGGAACTCTACTTGCTTGGCCTTGATAAAGTTCTGGCAAAAACGAGGTAAGATCTACTTCGTGTTTTTCCTCATAGTCTTTTGATGAAACAGGAATAAATAAGGTTCCCCCTGGTTTAAGCAATTGTAAAATCCAAGCAAGTTTAGCATCAATTTCTTGTTCTTCTGATATTTCATTTTTATTCCTATTATATACAGAAAAGACAACCAGGTCCAACATTTCTTTTAAATCAGAAGGTAATTCATTTAACAGAAACTTTCCAGAAACTTCTGCTTCTGTTTTGTTCATCCAGCAATAGGTCTCGACTTGAAAACACGATGGAGACAAGTTGTTATTTAAGCTGAAAACACAAGCTCGTGCGTTCAAAAATGATGTTTCGGAGAGACCTTTAATTGCTTCTGGTAAGTTTTGAGCCGAAAAAATTAAAGCAAGCAGAAAAAACATAGATTCCCATGATCAATAAACACTCAGCAGTATAGCATGTTTTAAGAAGTTAATGTTAAATCGGTAGTGGTGGTAGTGGTTTAACGGATCTGAGTCTAGTAAAATAAGGGAAAATGACAGCATCTTCAATCTTACGCAAACTTGGAAACAGTAGTCGCAAAAACAAACTATATTTTGCTTTCCGTGAATTGGAACGCGTTGTCCGTACTGAATTTTTATTGCGTTACATTGATGATTATGGAATCGATCAAGATTTTATCAAAGATTTTGCACCCTATAGAACCGGCCACATTAATCGGTTTGGAAATCACATTCTTGATGTAGATAAAACAATACTGCCACTTGATGAGGAAAAAGATTTTAAATTGAAGATGAAAGTCAGATTAAAACCAGAGTAAAAACACTAAAAAGCCTTATTTTAAAAGGGTTACGCATAGATTGAAAAATCTTGATTTGCTTATTGAAAACGATATAATCACTAAAAACTGCAGTACCAAAAACAAAAATCTGAGCATTGGCAGGCTTTTACAACGTTTTTAGCTGTATTTTTTCTCTACCTTTTTCAAAAAAACAGCTTTGTGAACCCCTTTGAAATAAAGCGCTTCCAAGAAATGTGTATACCTTTTACACGTTTAATGGCCAAGCCTCAAACATGCCACGAGACCATGTTCACATGTGTATTGCCATACCACCAAAATATGCAGTTTCGTCCATTATAGGCTTTCTCAAAGGGAAGAGTGCTATAGCGATTGCGAGACAGTTTTCAGGTAAGAAAAAAAATTTTACCGGAGAGAATTTCTGGGCAAGAGGGTATGCAGTTTCAACAGTTGGATTTGAACTTGAAGCTGTCAAAAAGTATATACAAGAGCGGGAAGAGGTTGACCAAAGTGGTAGGGTTTAATCCTATCCCATAAACCATCAGAAACCCCAGCAAAGTCCGCCCTCGTGACGGTAACACTCATCAAGCCACCGGCTTTGCCGGGGGTGTCTGACTTAACTTATCTATATAACCTCAGTTCGACGTAAGAAGCTGGAAAGAAACTTGATTTGATTGATATTTAGTGAGAAGGAGCATAAAATTCTTTAGAAATTTACCACAATTTGGCTAAGGAACATGCTCCCTCTCGTTGAAATTTTCTGTCTAATTGACGATTTCTGCAAACATTTTCAAGAACAATCTGTAAAAATTTTTCTTCCTTGTGCAAAGAGAAAAAGGAACCGGAAATGTGCTTTGCAATTATCAGGAATCATTACAATTTTTGTCATGTTCCACTTAAGTCACTACAGAACTTTTAAAGATTTTTATATAAATTGTATGCTTGTATACCACAAGAAGGATTTTCCAAAACTTGTGAGCTACAATCGTTTTGTTGAACTCATACCCCACGCCATCATGCCATTAATCATGATTTTATTGGGATTAAGCGGTACACAAACCGGTAAATATTACATTGATTCAACAAAGCTACCTGTTTGTCATAATCTGAGAATCAATCGCAATAAAGTATTCAAGAATTGCGCAAAAAGGGGTAAAACTTCAACCGGTTGGTTCTTTGGTTTTAAATTGCATTTGGTCATAAATGAAAGAGGTGAATTAATGAGCTTTTTACTCACATCAGGAAATACGGATGACCGCACTCCTGTTGAAATACTGATGCAAAAACTACAGGGGTGGTTATTTGGAGATAGGGGCTACATTAGTCATCAACTTGTTGATCGTCTGATGAAAATGGGAGTTGAGTTGGTTACAAGAGTTAAGAAAAATATGAAGGAAAAATTTATCGATCCCATTAAACAACAGTTTCTGAATCAACGTGGAATTATTGAAACAATTATTGATCAGCTCAAGAATATTTTACATATAGACCACTCCCACCACAGATCCGTTATTAACATGCAGTTTAATGTCTTAAGTGGTTTATTGGCCTATGTTTTTAAGCCTAAAAAAGTCATAACGCTCCCAGCGGGAGGCTTGACGGTCTATTAGCAGCCCCAAAGGCTGCCAGTTACGGCAAAATCGTTAAAAATCTCCAGATTCTGTAGAACCCGAACCATCGAGGCGCTCTTAATTTCGAATATATCCTTTAATCATTTCTTCCTCAAACCCAACTGTAGAGACCGCGTAGCCTCTAGCCCAAAACTGTTCTCCATTAAAATTACGTGTTCTACCTCCGAATTGTCTGGCAACGGCTATAGCCGATTTTCCTTTGATATATCCAATTACCTCAGACACCGCATATTTAGGCGGAATCTTCATCAGCATGTGTACGTGATCTTGTATCATATTACCTTTGATAATTGTGCTGCCTCTTTGACCGGCAAGTTCGTGAAAGCGTGGTATGAGAAACAGGCGAATCTTTCCGTATAGAACTTTCTTTCGACATTTCGGTACAAACACGATGTGAAATTTGCAGTCCCATCTTGAGTGACTTAAACTTTCATAAGATGACGTTGTCATGGTTACTCCTGTTTGTTGGACCGCCAAGCCCAACAAAATTATAACCAACAACGCCATCAACACTGAATCTACAGGCCAAGCCTTGATAGTCGCCCTAGTCAAACTAGGGGCTTACCTGTCTCCGAGTTATGGCTAAATTCCATGAAATCCCCAGTTCTCAGCTCTTCCTTACGTCGAACTGAGGTTACTATATGAAAATCTATTGAGCATTCATCTAAAACACTGTTATACAACAGCGTGTTTTCTCTTTTTCGTTATACCCAGCCCTATCCTTTTAGCAATCGCGCTTCGTTTCTCAGCATAGTTCGGTGCAGTCATTGGATAATTTTGGGGCAAATTCCAACGCTCTCGATATTGCTCTGGAGTCATATTGTACGTAGACAACAAATGACGTTTGAGCATCTGAAACTTTTTGCCATCCTCTAAACAAACGATATAATCATCTTGGACAGAATCATCAATAGAAACAGCAGGATTCAGAGGCCCTGAAAGAAGATGATTTTGAACCCCATCATACACGGCTTGAAGTGCACGATAAAAAGTCTGAATTGATTGCTGAAGTCCTTCTGATTCTATCGTCGTTCCTTTAATCTGGGCCGTCATCATCTGACCAGCAATAGCGAATAAACTGAGTTTTGTATCTTGTGGAGCATCCATCTTAATGATTGTCCAATACTAGAATCACACTACCCTCAGTTATACGTGGCGCTCAGAAGAAAAGCAAACAGGCTTAATTTACGATGGCCAATAAACCCTACCACCTCGACACTCACGCTGACCATTCCCGTACTTTATCCCACAGATTCTGGGGATAACGCTGTGGAAAAACGTGTAGGGGGAGATGGAGATTGA
>Ga0074198_1001430_pt1 | contig 15735 bp, 17 predicted proteins | sample EPASupsiteSAE323_FD_64527 | JGI IMG/M metagenome (GOLD analysis project Ga0074198, IMG submission 64527) | Bioremediated contaminated groundwater from EPA Superfund site, New Mexico - Sample SAE3-23 | ecosystem: Environmental > Aquatic > Deep subsurface > Groundwater > Contaminated ...
CGGCGGGCATAAGGCCGCCGCTCCAGCGGCGGCCGCCCGCACGGTAACCATTACAGTTGTAGAGAAAAAGAAGGCTGATTCATCCCACGTCTTAAGCCGTGGGTTCTCTCAGCCAAATGGAAACAGTGAAAATAAAATAGAAAAAGGAAGCGGGAGCGCTGGGCCGCTAAGCGGCCATTACCGAACCACCCGCCACAGTAAAGAACATCACGACAAGCACTGCGGCAAGCCCAAGGAGCACCGCCGGCACCAGGAACGTCGCAATTGCGCGCATCGTGCTGTACTTGTGGATGCTGCGGAACGCAATGATTGTCGCGTAAGCCGCGTAAAGCATTATCACCAGGCTTGCCAGGCCATAGATCGCTCCCGTGGCACCCGTGCGCACAGGCGTGCCGAAGGCATAGGATGTCGGCGCGGACAAAAAGTCGAGCACGAACGCGACAATGGCAAGCACTATCGTCAAGGGCGCCTGTATCGCGGCCAAAGCATAGGTCTGGGCGTTGTAGTTTCCCGTCCCGCCAAGGAGCCTTGCAAAAAACAACAGGATGCCGGAAGACAACAGCAAGAGCAACGGGACTATTATCACGCCGCTTACTATCGTGCCGATCAACGCGCTTGCGATGTCCGTCTGCGCATGGGCAAGAAGCGCAAGCTGGCTTATGAATACGCTGACTACGCCTCCAAGGGCCGCCCATTTTACTGCAATGGAAAGGTCCGGTTTTGCCTTGGCCTTTGTAAAGAACTTCTCGGGACCAGTAACCGCCTGCCTCCACGTATCGTAAGTCTTGTTCAAATCCATATTCCCCTCGGCCCCCTGGGCTTACGCCCGTACAAATAACCCGTTGCAGGGTATAAATGGTTAACTTTTGGATGCAGGCCGTGCTCAGGCCCTTGTCTGGCCAAAGCCGGTCAATAGGATGTTGCGGATTGGCAGAACGCCTTTCCTGTGCCCTTTTTTATTCCCAAAATCATAAGACTTCTGTGTGCATCAAACGCGATGGTTCGAAATGACTTATGATTTCCTGAAAGGAAAGCAAGCCGGGATGCTTGCCGCAAGCATCGTCGTCCCGTTGGCTGCGGGTTTTGTCGGCTCGCTTTTCACCATCCCGTCAATCCCCACTTGGTACGCCCTGCTTGCAAAGCCGTCTTTTACCCCTCCAAGCTGGCTGTTTGCGCCGGTCTGGACCATTCTTTACGTGCTGATGGGAATTTCGTTCTTCCTAGTATGGCAAAAAGGATTCAAGGGCGCTGACAAGAAGGTTGCAGTGGGAATATATGGCCTTCAGCTTGTCCTGAACATTCTGTGGTCAATCGTGTTCTTTGGGTGGCACTCCACATTTGCCGGTGTTGTTGTCATCGCGTTCCTGTGGCTTTCAATTGCCGCCACAATGGCGATGTTCTGGCGCGTGTCAAAGAACGCCACTTGGCTTTTGGTACCCTACTTGCTATGGGTAAGCTTCGCTTCGCTTTTGACCTATTCCGTTTGGGCGCTTAATGGCTAACACTTGTTGATGGTTTTTGCATGCGCATAGTTTTCCTTGGCACCAACGGCTGGTATTCGACCAAGACGGGCAACACCAACTGCGCCCTTGTAGACGCCGGCGACCGTTACGTGGTCTTTGACGCAGGCGATGGAATCCACAAGCTGCCCGACTTTGCGCCGGACTGCAAGAAGCCACTTGACATATTCATATCCCACTTCCATTTCGACCACATCATCGGCCTGCACCAGCTCTGCAGGTTCAACTACAAAAGAATACGCATATTCGTGCAGCCGGGCGGAAAGAAAACCGTCGAGCTTCTTGTAAACAAGCCGTTCACCGACGCGTTGGAAAACCTTCCGAACGTCGAGGTTGTCGAGCTTGCGATTGGCAACAATGAACTTTCCGACAAGGCAGGCTCTTATTCGATGGGCGTGGCGTGGCTTTTGCACGCCGACCCCTGCATCGGCTTCCGGTTGGAAATCTTGCAGGCAGGCAAAAAGAAAGTGGTCGCGCACTGCCTTGACAGCGGGCCGTGCGAGGCGATTTCTGCGCTTTCCGCTGGTGCGGACCTTTTGATTACCGAGTGCGGCAACACGCCCGGAGAGGATAACGACCCGGCGTGGCCGCACATGAACCCTGAGATTGCGGCAAAGCTTGCCAAGGCCTCCAAGGCAAAGGCACTTGCGCTGACGCACTTTGCAGCACACAAGTACCCTGCACTGAGCGACCGCAAGGCCGCTGAAAAGGCAGCCAAGGCAGTATTTGCAAAAACAGTCTGCGCCAGCGACGGGCTAGTCATCGACATTTGAAGAAGAGAACGAAGAACTAGGAAATAAAAACAAAAAGAAGAAAATCAGAAAAGAAACCGAAAAACAAAAATGTTTGAAAAGAAAAAAAAGGAAAGCGGGCCTCTTGCCCGCCTGATTATTTGCTTACCACTTGTTGTGGAAGTACGCCTTGAACTTGTTGGGCACGTACAAAAACACCGCAGTTGCAAGCGACAGCGATATGAGCTTGTCCGCAGTGTTCACAAGAAGCGTCTCCGCAAACGATGCGACTGCAGCATTCGGCAGGAGCCCGTAGACTGCCTCCTGGATGTAGATTGTCGAGCCGTACGTCGGGAACTTTCCGAACGCCATTATGCTTATGGAGAACACGATGAACGTGTTGGTAATGGCAAGCAAAAGTCCTGCAACAATGAGCTTGGCCGGGTCCTTAAGCGATATCCAGCCGTCCTTGTACAGCATCCAAGTAGCGAACGCGACCCATATGCTTGAGAACGCCCACACCCATTGCGACGAGCCCCATGCGAAGTACGCCATCGCGACGTTGTACAGCACGCCTCCCGCGACTCCCGCCCACAGGCCTGCAACCATCACTGCAAGCGACGTGGCCCAAGTGTCCAGGAATAGTGGCAACTTGACCGAGTAAGTGATAATTGCCGTTACGTAATTGAGTATTGCGACAAGGATTACGAACACGAACGCCGCAAGCATTGATATGTGCATTGCCTTTGACTTTTTAGATGCGGCTGCTGGCGCATCCTTGTGGACTGCCACGTTCCTTGCGTGCACTGCTTTTCTTGCGCGCACTATCTTTCTTGCCTTTCCGGCCTTCGGTTTCCTAGCCATGTTCCCAATTCCCTCGCCAAACCCTTCGGGTTTTACCTATAACGGGTTAATTTTGCCTCCTTTATATCAGTTGTCACTCCGGCCCCGCTATGGCGGGCCCGGCCGATGCGCCTGCCGGGTCGAATGTGGGAAAATAGTGGGATTTATATTGCTTTGCGGCCAAGACTAATAATTCGAATCTTACGGGGTGCAATGAATGGACAACTTTAAACAGACTTTTTCAGGCAAGGGCGGTCCAGTTCATCTCTGCACCGGAAAGGCCGCGCAGGCTTAAGCTTGCGGTGCCAAAAGGCAAGCTCTTTGACAAGGTAAGCAGTCTCCTTTCCGAGGCTGGCCTCGGCCTGTCGCAGAACGGGCGCAACTACCGGCCGAAATGCGCCGACGTCGAAATCGAAGTCAAGGTGCTCAAGCCCCAGAACATACCGAAGCTAGTTGAGCTTGGCTCGCAGGACATCGCATTTACGGGATACGATTGGATAGTTGAGGAAGGCGCGGAAGTTACCGAGCTTTTGGATACCGTGTTTGACCCGGTAAAAATAGTCGCAGCGGTGCCCGCAACAACGCAGCCGGAATCCTTGCAAGGCAGGCGCATCACTGTTGCTTCAGAGTACGAGAACCTGACAAAGAAGTTCCTTTCATCCAAGGGCCTTGATTTTGTGTTCATCCGCTCCTTTGGCGCAACCGAGTCGTTTGTCCCTGAGGACGCGGACATGATAGTGGACAACTCGTCTTCAGGCACCACGCTCAAGGAAAACGGGCTGGCAACCTATGCGGAAATCCTTTCCTCCTCAACGCGGCTTGTTGCCAACAAGGACTCCTTACAAGACCCCTTGAAAGCGCAGAAGATTGCGGATGTGCTTTTGCTTCTTCAAAGCGTACTCGAAGCTCGAAAGCGGCTGCTCATTGAGATGAACGTGCCCGAAAACCGGCTGGAGGCAATCATGCCTGCACTCCCCTGCATGAAGGCGCCAACAGTATCCAAGCTTTACGGCCAGTCAGGCGAAGGCTATGCCGTAAAGACTGCAGTGCTAAAGGCGGACGTGCCTTCGTTGATACCCAAGCTCAAGGCCCTTGGCGCTACGGACATACTCGTCTATTCGCTGCGGCAGGTGATAATATGACCAAGCAACAAATTACAAGCGCAAGTAGTGCCGCGATTGTTCGTCGCACTGCAAACATCTGCCGCAAGACAAAGGAAACATCAATCAGCATGCGGCTTGATTTGGATGGCTCCGGAAAATACGTCATCAAGACCCCCATTGGTTTCTTCAACCACATGTTCGAGGCGTTCAGTAAGCACGGACTCTTCGACTTGGAAGTTGAGGCAAGCGGCGATTTGGAAGTTGACCAGCACCACCTGGTTGAGGACTGCGGCATAGTGCTTGGCCAGGCTTTCAAGGACGCGCTTGGAGACAAGAAAGGAATCAACCGCGCGGGATATTTTGTGTTCCCGATGGACGAGGCTTTGTCAATAGTCGCAGTGGACGTCTCAGGAAGGCCTTTCCTGCAGTATGACGCAAAGTTCGAGCGCCGCGAATGCGGCGAGTTTGACACGGACGTGCTTGCTGACTTCTTCCAAGGGTTTGCAAACGGGCTCGGAGCAAACGTGGCAATACGCGTGCCAACGGGCAGGAGCGACCACCACAAGATTGAGGCGCTGTTCAAGGCTTTTGCAAAGGCAATGAAGATGGCCTGCTCAAAAGACCCGCGGGCAATGGGCAGCATGCCCAGTACAAAAGGAGCAATTTGAGTTGATGACGACATGATTGCGATAGTGGATTATGGGGCAGGAAACATCGCCAGCGTGCGCAATGCCCTGCAAAAGCTTGGCTTTGAGAGCAATGCAACCTGCGACCCGGAGGAAATACTTGCGGCAGACCGCGTCATCCTTCCCGGAGTAGGCTCGTTTGGATTTCTTATGCAGAGCCTGCGCAAGAAGGGGTTGGACAAGACGATAGTGCAATCCATCAATCAAGGCGCGCCTTTTCTTGGCATCTGCCTTGGGATGCAGGCTCTTTTTGAGGAAAGCGAGGAAAGCCCCGGAGTAGTGGGGCTTGGCGTGTTCAATGGAAAAGTCGTGCGCTTTCGGAAGGGAAAGGTGCCGCAGATTGGCTGGAATGAGGTAGTACCAAGTGGAAAAGGCAGCGGCAAAGGACGCAACAAAGATGACGCAAATACATTGTTCAATAACGGCTTTGCATATTTTGTCAATTCCTTTTACTGCACACCCGCGGATTCCTCGATCGTGGCAGCCAAGACGGACTATTATGGCGATTTTGCCTGCGCGGTTCAAAAGGGCAACATTACTGCGGTGCAGTTCCACCCCGAAAAGAGCGGCGACTGGGGACTGGCGTTTTTGAAGAGGTGGGCTGGATGCTGACAAAGAGAATCATTCCCTGCCTTGACGTAAAGGATGGCAGCGTCGTAAAAGGCACGAACTTCGTCAACCTGCAATATGCAGGCGACCCGGTTGGGCTTGCAAAGCGATACAACCAAGAAGGAGCTGACGAACTGGTGTTTCTTGACATTACTGCGTCTGTTGAAAAGAGAAAGACCATCGTAAGCCTGGTGCGCAAAGTCGCCGCGGAAGTTTTCATTCCCTTCACAGTAGGCGGAGGCATCAACTCGGTTGAGGAAATCCAGGAAATACTTGCAGCCGGAGCTGACAAAGTCTCGCTCAACACTGCAGCAGTAAGGAACCCGGCGTTGATAGCCGAGGCTTCAAAGCGCTTTGGAAGCCAGGCAGTTGTTGTTGCGATTGATGCAAAAAGAAAACCAGTTTGCGCAGCAGACACGACGGGTACAGCCGAAGCAGCTTGCTGGGAAGTGTTCGTAAACGGTGGACGGACACCAACCGGTCTTGATGCGGTCGAGTGGGCGAGGAAGGCCGAAAATCTGGGCGCAGGTGAAATACTGCTCACGTCTATGGACTGCGACGGCACAAAGAACGGGTTTGACCTGGAGCTGTGCAAGGCGGTTTCTTGCGCAGTCAACATCCCAATCATCGCATCCGGCGGGGCTGGCAAGGCATCCGACTTTGCTGATGCGTTCAGCAAGGGCGGGGCGGACGCTGCACTTGCGGCCTCGCTTTTCCACTACCAGGAACTTGCGATTTCAGAAGTCAAGGAATGCTGTGCAGAGCAGGGGATTCCGATGAGGTGCGTGCAATAGATGACAGACTACATTGTTCCTACTGTGCGCACGCTTTCAGCCTATTCCTGGGAGGACAGCAGCGAAAAGATAGCCGCAGCCAATGGCCTGCAGTCCAAGGATGTCGTGCGCTTTGACATGAACACCAACCCGTACTTCCTGCCAGCTGGTACGGTGGCCGGATGTGCCGAAAGCTGTGCAAATGCAATCGCAGAATACCCCGACGCATCATATTCCTCGCTTGCAAGCAAGCTATCCGAATACGCCGGCTGCAAGAAAGACGAGCTCGTAATCTGCGCAGGTTGCGACGAGGTGCTTGACGTTGCGGTCAAGGCATTCCTTGGAAGCGGACGCAAGCTGGTGACAAGCGAGCCAACCTACCCGATGGCCGAGATTTGCGCGAGTGCGCTTGGCAACACGGTTGTGCGCGTGCAGCGCAGCAAGGAATCTGGCTATTCAATAGACGAGGACGAGTTTGCCGAGGAGTGCAAGGACGCATCGCTTGCGTACATATGCAACCCCAACAGCCCTACTGGAAACTTAGAGCCGGTTGACAAGATATTGCGGATTGCCAAGGCGATTCCTTGTGCACTCTTTGTGGACGAGGCGTATTTCGAGTTTGCCGGACAGACCTTGGTGCCCTTTGTCCGCGAGTGCCCGAACCTAGTTGTCGGCCGCACGTTTTCAAAGGCATTCGGCCTAGCCGGAGCGCGCGTAGGCTATGCAATCGCAAGCCGCAGCCTCACTGCAGGGATGGAAAAAGTGAGGCCTCCGAACAGCGTCAGCGTGATTTCACTTGCGCTTGCGGAGAAGGCCCTTGAAGAGAAGGGCTCGATGCAAAGGAGCGTAATGGCGTTGGCAGCTTCGAAGAAGAAACTTTCGGCAAGGCTTTCGTCGCTTGGCCTTAGCACTCTCCCATCGCAAACAAATTTCCTGCTTGCAGACTTCGGCTCAGTTGAAAACGCGTCAAACGCCTACTGCAAGCTCCTCCAAAAAGGGCTTGTTGTGCGCGACGTTTCCAAAAAACCAGGAGTCGAAGGGTGCCTGCGCATCACCATCCGTAAAGACAGCGACAACGAGAGGCTAACTTGTGAACTTGAAAAGATTCTGAAAGGAAGTGAATTTTTGCGATGATAATTCCCAGTATCGACTTGATGGCCGGAAAGGCCGTGCAGCTTCGCCAGGGAAAGGAAAAGGTCCTTGAGCGCGACAACCCGCTTGAGCTTGCAGCGGAGTTTGCAAAGTACGGCGAGGTCGCAGTGATTGACCTGGATGCAGCCATAGGCAAAGGCAATAATTTGGAACTCGTAAAACAGCTCTGCAAGGTTGCGGACTGCCGCGTCGGCGGGGGCATACGCACAATCGAGCGTGCAAACGAGTTGCTTGCAGCTGGAGCGAAAAAGATAATCATCGGCACCGCAGCCACGCCCGAATTTCTTTCCCAGCTTCCAAAAGACCGGCTGATTGTGGCACTTGATTCCAAGCAAGGCAAAGTCGTTGACAAGGGCTGGACCAATGATACGGGCAGGGCCACGGAAGAGCTTGCAAGGACGCTCGAACAGTATTGTTCGGAGTTCCTCTACACCAACGTCGACCGCGAGGGCCTGATGCAGGGCGTGGATTTTGCGGCAATAGAAAAAGTCGGGGCCGCGACAAAGAACAAGCTCACCATCGCCGGAGGCATAACAACAATCGAAGAAATCAAAAAAATCGAGGCTGCAAGAATGAACTCACAGCTTGGGATGTCCATCTACACGGAGACAATCAAGCTTGCTGACGCGTTTGTTTCTGTTTTGAGGTTCGATGCACAAACCGGCTTGATTCCCACAATAGTGCAGGACGAGTCCGGCCAAGTGCTGATGCTCGCTTACTCGTCAAAGGAGTCCCTCGCCGCGTCGTTCTCAACGGGCAAGGCGACCTATTACAGCCGCTCGCGCAAGGAGCTGTGGACCAAGGGCGATACTTCCGGCAATTCCCAGGCTTTCCAAACTGCAAGATACGATTGCGACTGCGACAGCCTGCTCTTTACTGTTCAGCAAAAGAATGTGGCCTGCCACACCGGCTCGTACAGCTGCTTTGGCGACAAGGACTTCGGATTGGACCGGCTTTACTCCGTGGTGAAGGAAAAAGTCGATAATCCGGTCGAAGGCTCTTACACTGCTGCAATCAGCGCAAGCGAGACCTCGATACTGGACAAGATTGCCGAGGAAACAGCAGAGGTCATCGACTACAAGGACCGGCAGAACCTGGTATGGGAAATCGCCGACCTTTCCTACTTCCTGCTGGTGCTGATGGCAAAGAAAGGCATAACGCCATCCGAAGTGCGGGCCGAGCTTGCGCGGCGCAGGAAATGAATCCCGCGGCCCTGCGCATCGGCAAACTCCGCAGCCTCAGAAATAATACCAGATGGACTTGTAGTCCTCGGGGTTTTCGTTGTCCGCCTCGAGCCTTTTGAGGTAATCGTAGATTGACACGTCAGTATACACGTACGGCTCAACAAAGGCAATCTGGGACTCCCACGGGTAGAAGCGGTACACGCGCCTTCCGTTTGAAAGCACCATTATGGGCTCGTGGTCCTGCCACGCCCGGAGGTGTGACTTGCCGAGCCGAGGCACGTTGAACACCATCTCGTCAGTTCGCACTATGCCCGGAAGAAGCCGCGCTTCCTCCTTGCGCTCCTGCTCAAGCCGTGCGATGGGCACTCGGAAGTCCAGAGTCTCGTCCTTGCCCTTGGTGTTGAACGTGTAGTACGGGTCGATGCCGCACAGCTTGAGCGTCTTGCGAAGATGCGCTGTTTCGAACCTGCGGCTGTTGTAATACGTGAACACCTGCTGGTTGTAAACCCCGATTCCGAGCCTGCGTACCTTGCGGACTGCCTCGATGACATCGGGAGTCACCTCGGAGGCGTGCTCGAAATGCGTGACCACGCATATTTCCCGCTTTCCCGGCTCGTGGTATTTCTTGAGCATGCCAATCATCCCTTCGTCAAAACGGAATGGCACGGTCACGAACGTGCGCGTGCCTATCCTGATGCGCTCCACGTGCGGTATTGCCGCGATTTCCGAAAGGATTGACGAAAGGTAATTGTTTCCAAGCGTAAGCGGGTCGCCGCCAGTAAGCAGCACCTCGCTTATGTTCGGGTTTTTACGCACCCACGCAATGGCCTTCCTGACCTTCGCCGGAGTCACCCCGCCCTCGTCAATGCCCTTTACCTCCCAGTTCCTCTGGCAGTACACGCAAATCTGCGGGCACGAGTCAAACGGCTTGAGTATGAGTATCTGGGGGTACCTGCGCGTGATGCAGTCAATGGGACTTGTTGACTTTTCGTCCATGAAGTCCATGTCAACGCACGCCTTGCGGTTGCTTGCAACGGACGTTGCGTAGTGCGCGCTTGGGATTACCTGCGCGCGTATTGCGCGGTCATGCGTAGTGCGGCCGGTCTCGTTGAAAAGCGAGAGGTAGTACGGCGTAATCTGGAACGGGATGCGGTTCTTTTCCGCAGCCTTCAGGCCATCGACCTCGTCCTTTTCAAGATACACGAGATTGGACAGCGTCGCAAGGTCCTTGACTACGTGGCGAAGCTGCCACCTGTGGTCGCGCCAGTCGTCCTCCGTTGCCTTGAAGTATTCGAGGATTTTCCTCTTGAGCCTCTTCCGGCTTGCAACAACCACCGGGTCCAGACCTGTGCGGTACTTTCGAAAATTGCTGGCGATTTTTTTCGAGTACTCGTCAAGCTTTTCCGAGCGCTTCTGAGCAGCACGCCTTCCCGTGATTGCGGAATATTCCGCCGCGTCCGCAAATATTCCCGACTTGCCGCTGATTCCTTCAAATATCGCTATGAATTCCGCAATGAAACCCTCGCTTACCGCGGAGTTTGATGACTTGGGCTTCCTTGCAAGGTCGTGCAGGTATTTTAGTGCGGACGCGCCCGTGATGTGCTCGTTCTCGCTCCGGATTACGTTCTTGAGTATGCGTATGCACTGCTTTGCGTTGTTGCGTTCAACAAGCGGCATGTCCTTGTAGTGCGCGTCGGAGTAGATGTTGAAATAGTGGCGTTCAAGGTTGTTCAGGTATTCAAATAGGTCGTCGCGGGCGTCGTGCAAAGTTTTTGAACGCAAAAGGATGTTGTGAACGTGCGGGTTTGATTTCCAAAGCTCGTCGATAAGCTGGCTTTTTTTTAGGCGAACTAGATTCTTCATACGTATTTTAGGGTTCGATGTTTATTATCGGTATCTACTTTTACCTCGTAAATCGACGATTGTCGCCGGCGTTTTCCACAAACAGCGAAGCCAGCGCCGCCGCAGCAACCATCCCTCCTGCGATGAGGAAAGGATTGCCATAAGCATCAACAGTAAGCGCGCCGGATGCTGCCTTGGACGCGTCAAGCATCATCGCCATCAGCTGCGGGCCAACGATGCCCCCGACACCGTATGCGGTGAAAACAAGGCCGTAGTTTACCCCGCTGTTGCTGGTGCCGAAGTAGTCAGCAGTGGCCGAAGGAAAGAGCGAGAAGTTCGCCCCAAAGCACAGTCCCACGACGCACATTACCGCAAATAGCAGCCCGGGTGAAAACGAGCCTGCGAAAACTATAGTGGAGACTGCGATTGCTTGGATTCCAAACATCAACAGCATAGTCTTCTTTCTTCCAATGTCGTCCGAAAGCCATCCTGCAAAAATCCTTCCGGCTCCGTTGAAAACAGCAAGCACCCCGACTGCCAATGCTGCAAGCGAGAATGCCGCGTCGCTTCCCATTCCGTGGGTGCTTGTAAATGAAAGCTTGGCAAAAGTCGCAAGGTTCCCGATGACCATCAGACCAGCTGCGGAGGATAATGCGAACATTGCCCACAAGAGCCAGAACTCGCGCTTTTTGAGGATGCCAAATGCGGCAAACCCCTTTGCCTGCGCATCCGGCTTGTACTCCGGCGGGTTGCGCAAAAGCATTGCGCCCAGGCTGATTACCGCGGCAAAAACCACGCCCAACAGGAGGAATGCCTGTTGTATTCCCTGCGTGACGATGAGTTCCTTTGCAACCGGTGCAAGCAAAAGCGAACCAAATCCGAAGCCAAAAACTATGATTCCACTGACTAGGCCTTTTCCTTTCTCAAACCACTTCATTCCAGCAGAGATTGGTGTTCCGTATGCAAGGCCCACTCCTGCGCCTGCAATCAGGCCGTAGGTGATGTAAAGAAGCAGCGGCGTTGCTGCAAACAGTCCCGTTGCGACAAAACCGGCAGCCAGAAGCAGGCCGCCAGCAAGGGCAACTGCGCGCGGGCCGCGGCGGTCAATCAGCATTCCCGCAGGAATCATTGACAGTGCAAAAGCCGCAAGCATCACTGAGAACGCAAGCTGGACTTCGGTCTGCGTCCAACCGAACTTATCGGCAAGCGGCCCGGCAAACACGCTCCAAGTGTAGGTTACTCCAAGCATCAGGTTGATGAGCACTCCACCTGCAACTACGTTCCAACCTGCTTTTGTTCTTGCATCCAAAACAAGACCACCGACTCACATTCGGCAGTCTGGTTATAATAAGTCTGGCAACCTCGCGGGATGACGACGAATTGGTGGTGCGCTCACTTGTGCTTTGCATGGGTCCGCGGAGGCTTTTCAGAGATTGACTTTCGCGCTTCCTTCAGCATTCCGGAGATTGCGAACGCCGACTCCCTTGCATTCGTGTCGCCCAGGCGGGATTTGTCCTTGAGCATCTGCTCGACGTTCTTCAAGTCCGAAGCATTGACTGCAAAGGCGTAATCCGGTATTTTGGAAAAGACGCGGCCAGGCCGGATGCCATCACGGCCTACAATGTGGAAGACGTGGTTGCGTTCGGACTTCAATACCTCATTGATCATCGACGCGTGGTAGGCATTATCCCTTACCATTTCGTTGAATGACGCTATGACCCGAGAAATCGCCTTTAGCGGCTCGCCTGCCTTGCCGGACCTTGCCCTTGCAATCTTCCTTTTCCACGCGGAAACGTCCTTGATACGCCGATTGAGCCTTTCGATTTCGTTGAAATGCGGCTGGACCTCGACTTTCTTCTCCCAATTGGCAATCTTCCCAATGAGGTAGGTTCCGACCCTGCTTTCAAGGGGGTGAATTGTGATGAAATGCGTTCCGTTGTGGAACTCGCCCCTCTTGGCAACGCCAGTTTCCGCCGTTCCTGATTCCATCTTCAAGTCACGTCTATTCCTGTCTGCTGCAAACGATTTAATACCCCCCTTGCATTCAGACAATTAAGGTGGTTATCTTGGCAAGAAACGATAAGGCGGGAAAGACGGGTGGAATGTGCTGCCACGGCTCAGGCTACGGCAAGCTGTTCATAGGCATATTCATACTTGCAATAGGATTCTCCTGGCTCGGCAACGACATGGGCTGGTGGAAGATGAACCTCCCGTGGCTGCCCCTCGCACTGACCATAGTCGGAATCGCGTTGATCTTCGGCTGGTCCAAGCGCGAATACGAGTAATTGAAAGGAAAAAGGCGTGTTGGATGAACAGATACGCCTACCCTTTAGTTTTCTGGCTTTTTCTTGTAGTACTTGCCATTATCAACGGCACAATCCGAGTCGTCTTTTTCCTGCAACCTTTCGGGGACCTTGTCGCGCACCAGCTCAGCTGCTTTACCGGTATAACGCTGTTCATTGTTGCAATGTACGTGTTCTTCAAAAAAACCAAGTTCAGTTATTCTTCCCGCGAGCTCCTGGTCATGGGGATATGCTGGACTGCGATGACAATAGTCTTCGAGTTCGGTTTCGGCCACTACCTTATGGGCAACTCGTGGGAGAAGCTGCTTGCGGACTACAACATATTTGCGGGCCGGCTCTGGACGCTCGTGCTTCTTGCGGTTCTTGCCGGGCCCTCGATAACGTATCCGCTTGCAAAGAAAAAGTGAAGTGCAGGGGAAGGGATTTGAACCCTTGCAGCCCTAAGGCACAGGATTTCCCAGATAATCACCGGAAGCGTTTGCTTTTGCCGCTTCCTTATTCCGGGGATTTTCGTCTAAGTCCTGCGCATTTGACCAAGCTCTGCCACCCCTGCATAGGCAGTGGATTATCTTTTTGTGCATCTGAGGGATAAAAAGGGCGGTGGAGTACAAGAGGGGAACCGTCAGGTTCACCTTTTGGCGCATTACGACCAAGCTCTGCCACCCCTGCGTAGGTTGCTGTGAGCCAATTCTTTTTGGAAGTTCAGTTTTAAGAGGGAGGCGGGTTGAAGACTGTTTCTGCCAAATAACTTATTATCAAGCTGCATCCTAAGTAAGTTCTCATTTACGTGATATCCCTATGGAACGAAACGGAAATCCAGACGAAGAAGCGACGGCACAGGCAGGCATGCACGGTTTCATGATGAGCGACAAGCACGAGAAGCTGATCAAGCCGTTGCTTGAGGATGTCGAACGTGCGCAGAAGACCGGTAAGCTCAAGTTTGTCGGGTATAAGCCGTACATACACGTATATGACCACAAGTCTCCTGACCGCCATCCGTTGACTTCGCTGAAACCGCTTGGAATCCGGTACCGCAAAAGGTTCATAGCCCGGGCAATTTCCGACCTTGACGAGATGATTGCCCATCACACGCAATATGCGCGTGAAAAGGCGAAGTTGCGCGACAACGCACAGCAGGCCGCAATCCCCCTGAAAGTAACGGGTTTTTGGCAAAAGCTTTTCGGCAACCAAAAAAAGGATGATTTGAACGTCAAAGCCAAAGAGTACCACAACAGTTCGGAATACTATTCGGACAGCGTCAGGCGAATGTCCGAGGCAAGAAAATATCTTGTCAGCAAGTACAAAGCAAATAACGCGTCGTCAGTGCGTCCGCGCACCCGCGCCTGATTTTCAGAACGCCCACTGGCCTGCGATGTACCTCCAGAGCAGGCAGGCCTGCAGGATGAGGCAGGCGGCGACAAACATCACAAACCGCCGGTTGTTCCGGTCAATTATTGCCATGGTACTGAACAGCGGGAACGCCGAGAGCATATAGCGCGCGTTGCTGTTCCAGAGGCTCGTGGACGTGAACAGGATTACTATTCCAAGGCAGTACGCGCCGTAAGAGGGACGCAGCCGCATCGCTGCGGCGGCCGCGAACAAGTATGCAAGGAATGCGAATGCAATCTCCAGGCCGGCGCAGGCAACTAGGTTCGGGTTATTGCCCATAAACACCAAAAACGTGCCGACCAGCCCGGAAATCGGCGTGGCCGGCGCCTTGAGGAAGTGGAAAGACTGGATGTTCACGAAGGCAAGCGGGTCACCGAATACGCTTGCGTTGACAAGGACGTAGGGTAGCAGGCCAAGCGGCACCAGCAACAGGAATGCGGCATCCGGCCCCACCTGGCTTATTTTCCATTTTTTCTGCGAAAGGTATTCAACTGCCAGTCCAAGAAGCAGCACTATTCCGAAGAGCCTTATGGATGCGGCGGCCATTCCCAGCAGGCCCGCCCAAAGCCAATGCCCCTTGCGGCCGCAGTAGAAGCTTGCAACCGACAATGCGAGGAAGACGCTTTCGGTGTACGGCGCGTGGAGAAAGAACGCCGTTGGAAACACGGAAAGCAGGACTATGGCCTTCTTCGATTCGTCCTTCCCGAAATCAAGGCGCATCAGCTTGTAGAACAGGAATATTGTCGCGGCATAAGCGGCATTGGATATGAGCAGCCCTGACTGCACGTAGTCGTGCAAAAGCGAAGACAAGAACGCAATCAGTGCAGGATATCCTGGCATGAATGCTATTCGGTAAAAGTCATTTGCGGCGGTGCTGTAGCCGTACTGGGCTATGTGGATGTAGTTTTCAGCGTCCCACTTGGACCACACGGTGCCCAAATACGCGGTATTGGTCCCGTTTATTAGTGCAAAAAGATGGCCGAAAAGAAAAGTTGCGCAGATGGATGCCGCAACCAGGACAAGAATGAATTGCCGTTCGTCCTTTTCCATTTGCTTCACTGCAAGAATTCCCCTATCGTGTTTCTACCTTGAAAACGTCCCCGTCCTTCAGCACGTGGTCTGCGCCAATCTTCTGCCCCGGGTGCTTGGCCGAGGGGCCCCAGACCTTGGCGAACTTGAAGTTCTCCTTGAGGTCCTTGTGGATTTGCGCGCATGCGACAATGACGGTCGTGCCTTCCTTTACAATAAGCGGCTCGTCATCAGCAGCCTCGAAACGCGACTTTGTGTAGACGCGGATCATCTTCAGCGCGGAGTAAATCTCGTCCTTGAGCTTTTCGATGTTCTGCTCCTTGTCTGCTGAAATCGGCACGAATGGGTATTTTATCAGTTTGAGATAGTCCTTCTGCACCAGGTCAATCTTGTTGATTATCGTAAGCGAAGGTATGTACTTGCGGTTGCCGGTGAGCTTGTCGATGAGCTGGTCAACGGTCACGTCGTCCCGGATAATCACGCTGCCGTTGAAGATGTTGTATTCCTTGATGATTCCGGTTACTATTTTTGCGTCAAGGCCGTGCGTCTGCTTCTTTGAGAACACTATGTT
>Ga0074198_1001433_pt1 | contig 15701 bp, 13 predicted proteins | sample EPASupsiteSAE323_FD_64527 | JGI IMG/M metagenome (GOLD analysis project Ga0074198, IMG submission 64527) | Bioremediated contaminated groundwater from EPA Superfund site, New Mexico - Sample SAE3-23 | ecosystem: Environmental > Aquatic > Deep subsurface > Groundwater > Contaminated ...
CTGCCCGGAAAATGCTGATATGACAACGCCGATGGAGACAAAAATGTAAAAAAATGCACTGCTCGCCGCATAGAGCTGGATATCCACCGGGCCGTACAGGTAGACCAGGCCTAAGAATATCCAGCCAAGAATTACCGTGAAATAGACCGCATAGCGGGGAGAGAGGTAGGCAAGGATGAGGATGGGCAGGATATAAAAATACGGGAAGATTGCAAAATACCCGTTCTTGATACAGAAGATAGAGATGAGGATAACCAGGATGGTGATGAGCAGGGTAACCGAAAGCCACAGGGTTTTTTGCGGGGATATTGTTTTCATGGGCACTTCATCTCAGTTATGCAGATTCAAGGTTGAACTATGCCCGCCTGATTTATTATAGGTTATTGTCCGGCCCGGCCTTTTTTAAGAGGGGGTGTTTATGGATTATATCGCTCTGGTTAAACGAAGCAATGAGAAAGCGCCGGGTAACGGGACTTTTAATAGAGATCAGTGCCACTGTATGCTGTAATGAGAAACGATACTGTCCGGCAGGTCCGGAAACGGGACCTGTTGAAAACGGCGCTCTACCTCCTGCTTGGGATTGTCGTCATTCCGGTAATCATCGGGATGTTTTTCCAGATCTCTTTATGGAACATGCTCGGGCTCGTGGGATCGGTGCTCATTCTCCAGCCAATGGCAGTCGTTGTCGGGGTGGGGCTCGGCATTCCCCCGGTACCGATCATGCTCATCATGGTGTCATTCGGGATTTCCATAATCTTTGGCCTGTTCACTATCTGCGATACCTTTGCAGAGCAATCCGCGTGGCTCCGCAAACACCTCGATTCCGTCCAGGCGATTGCCCGGAAATCCTCATTGTTCCAGAAGTATGGAATTTATACCCTGGTGCCGTTCATCTGGATACCCGGTGTTGGGCTGTACGGGTGCGTACTTCTGGCATGGCTTTTCAAGTGGCGGGGAGTCAAAGGTATTGGCGTGATTATGGCAGGCTGGACCATTTCTTCGCTGATTGTCTTAGTGGCATCGATAGAAATTATGAGCAAGATTTAGGAGAGACAAACAGTAAGAATCCCTCACTTTTGCACTACCGGGTACGGACACACGATAACCCTTCAGGCAACTTCACCGGATCAGGAGATCTCCTGCCCGGTTGTGCAGTGCCCCCTATGCGTTCTTTGCCCTGATAATCAGCCATTGGTTTTCCCCGGCTTTTTTGAAGGGGATGAGGACGAATTTGCCGGAGAACTCCCTCCCGTGGAGACGAATTTCAATCCGGTCATTGCTCCAGATCACGGGTTCATAGGTGCCGGTATCTTTAATCCTGACCTCACCGGCACCATACTGCCCTTCCGGAATGGTACCCTGGAATCCGATATAGTCTGATGGGTGATCTTCCACCTGGATCGCCAATCGTCGTTCGCCGGGTTTTTCCGGCAGGCCTTTGGGCACGGCCCAGCTCTTCAGTGCGCCGTCGCGCTCCAGCCGGAAATCGAAATGGTGATGGCTGGCAAAATGTTCGTGCAGGACAAAACGCAACCGGGGTTGGTTGCTCATGATCGCTCTCCTTCTTTGCATTGCCGGATCAGGTTTTTGAGTTCCCGGGCAGCAGCAGTAATATCCTCTGCCCCGACAATGGCAGATATGACCGCAACGCCATCAGCACCCGCAGAGATCACGGCGGGTATGTTTTCCCGGTTTATTCCGCCAATGGCAATAACCGGGATCGATACGTTCCGCCGGATCTCCCGCAGCATGCCAAGACCGTGCCCCGGCCCGGCGTCATGTTTGGATCCGGTGGAAAAGGTCGGACTCAGTGCAACATAATCCGCTCCTTCCCCTGCTGCCCGGCATGCCTCTTCAACAGTACTGACCGAGACCCCGATGATAAAACCGGAGGGGGCGATCTGCCGGGCAACATCAATACGTAAATCCCCCTGGCCGAGATGCACGCCATCCGCTTCGCAGGCCAGTGCCACATCAAGGCGGTCGTTCACAATGAACAGGGCTGGACTCCGGCGGGTGATTTCACGGAGGTTCCGCCCGATCCGCACCAGTTCGCTGCCGGCACAGGATTTGTCCCGGAGCTGGATGGCATCTGCTCCCCCGGCAACAGCCAGCCGGGCTATCTCTGCATGCGTTCTTCCCTTGCCGATAATCTCATCGGTGATCACGTACAGGTCGAAGTTCATAGGGCGGGGTTCAGGGGCTTTCAGACAGATCGGATCTTTGCAGCGGAAGGGAGTTCTGCGGGTTGTAATCCTGAAAGTTCATCGAAGAGGGCAACTTTGAATGAGTACGGGCCACGGGCCACAGCAGCAGCCCGTTCCCCGGCAATGCCAAATGCAGAGAGTGCGGCTGCGGCTGCTAAAACAGGATCCTCAGATTCCGCGGCAAATGCACCGGTCACCGATGCCGCCATACAACCCGTACCCGATATCCCGCCCATCATCGGGTGCCCGTTCTCCACGAGCAGGACGCGTTTGCCATCGGTGACAATGTCAGTGGCACCGCTGACAACCACGGTAAGACCGGCGCAGGCAGCATAGGCTTTTGCAATCGCTATGGGATCGCCGGTAAGTCCGGCAGAATCCACGCCCCGCACTTTGGCATCTGCTCCGGCAAGCACCCCGATTTCGCCGGCATTTCCCTTGAGCATCGTTATCTCCAGTTCGTCCAGCAGGCGCCGGGCAGTCTCCGTCCGGAACTTTGTTGCCCCTGCCCCGACCGGATCGAGAATGATGGGGATCTTCCGCTCGTTTGCCATACGGCCGGCTGCGATCATGGATTCCACCTGGCGCTTGTTGAGCGTCCCGATGTTGAGCACGAGTGCATTGACCATGCCGGTCATCTCGGCTACTTCTTCAATCGCATCAGCCATGATCGGTGCACCGCCGGCACAGATCGTGATATTGGCGCAGTCATTGACCGTGACATAGTTGGTGATATGGTGGACGAGCGGGTGGTTCTTCCGCACGCGGGCAAACAGGTCGGATAGATGAACGGGTGTCATGGTTATTCTCCAGTACCGGGTTTGGTATTCCGGATAATGCTCGTACACAACTATTTGCAGCAGGACTATTAAACCGTGCCAGCGCCGGGTGCAAAACGAAAAAAAAATGGGAGGGTTATCGCGTGAGTTCTTCTAACGTAGCGATGAGCATATCGATCTCTTCTGCCGTATTATACAGCGCAAGGCTTGCCCGGACCGTCCCGTCAGGAAGACCCAGGGATTCCGTCAGCGGCTGGCAGCAGTGATGGCCGGAACGCACCAGGATATCTGCCGCTTCATCCAGCTGCTGGGCAACCTCGTGCGGATGGAAACCTTCCACCGTAAAAGAGACTACACCAATGCGTGTTTCGGGACGCTGCGGGGCATAGACCCGGATCTTCCTGTTCCGGGAAAGTCCGTTGATCAGCCGCGTGGTAATCTGCTCTTCGTGTTGCCGGATCTTTTCCATGCCGATCGTTTCGAGATACCCGGCTGCTACACCGAGCCCGATGCCGCCGGCAATATTGGGGGTCCCGGCTTCGTATTTCTGGTATCCTTCAGCGGTGGTAAAACCGGTGCCGGTGACCGTTTCAACCATCCCGCCGCCGAGAATGAAAGGTTCGATATCCGGCTCTTTCATCCAGAGGACACCAGTACCGGTCGGTCCGCACATCTTGTGGCCGGAGAACGCGAAATAATCGCAGCCGAGGTTTACAACATCCACCGGCATATGGGGAACCGACTGGGCCCCGTCCACAAGCAACTTTACCCCGTGATCGTGGCAGATCTTCGCGATCTCTCTGACGGGCGTGATGACTCCCAGCACATTGGAGGCTTGGGTAACGGCAACAAGGCGGGTTGCCGGAGTGATGATCTTCTCCAGTGCATCGAGGTCGAGCGAGTAATCGGCCCCGAGACCAACTATATCGGTTTCAACACCCCGGGCTTTCAGCGCCCGCCACGGGAGCAGGTTGGAGTGATGCTCAAGCAGGGTGGTAACAACACGATCCCCGGACTTCCAGGAAAGACCCTGGGCAACCATGTTGATCGATTCCGTGGTGTTTTTGGTAAACACGCAGGTGCCGTTCTTCCCGCCAATGAACTCGGCCACCTTCTCGTGCGCATGCCAGTAACGCTGGCTGGCAATCTGGGTGAGCCGGTGCACACCCCGGCCGACATTCGCCCGGTAGTTGTGCTCGAACTCCACCATCGCTTCGATCACCGGTTCTGGTGAGAAACTCGTGGCCCCGTTATCAAGGTAGATGAGATCCCCGAGAATCGGGAAATCCTTCCGGATATCGCTGACAGAAAATCCTTCAATTGCCGGTGCATCCATGGATGGTTCCATTCTTGTTCCTTCCCGGGGTTCCTTTTCTTTCATCACTTCTTTTATTCCTTCTTTTATTTCCTTTGTTGGAGGGGTATTCTTTGATTCCAGCGCTTCTTTAGAAACAACCATTGCCTGCGGGGGTGCCCGGGCCGGGCCGGTCACGAGAGTATAATCCTCATTATAAGGAACCCCTTTGAGTTTGCAGAGTTCCCGCATCTTGGGCGGGAGGGCACGCCACCGCCAGAGCCCCCATGTGCTGAAAACCTCGGGAAGTCCCTTCTTTGCCGCCCATCGTTCAAGGAAATTATCCCAGCGCCGGGCATATTCCGGCTGGAGGACCCGGAGTTCCTCGTACTCGCTCTCGAGCATCGCAGGGCAGAGATAGCACCCGATGCGTTCTAGTCCCTTGTCATAGAGCGGGTTGATAGCGATCTTCTGCCACCAGAGGTAGAGGAAGACTTCGAGCGCCCGCCAGTGCCGGATGGGGGAGATGTTGAGCTGGAGCGGGTTGGCCGGGTTCTGGCTGGTCTCGTCAAGCCCCGCCCGGTTCCACGACTCGTACCAGCGGTTGCCCTGCACCGTGACGCACGGGCCAACATCCGCGAGATAAAGTTTGAGCGGGTGGAGTTTCTGGAGTTTGCAGCACCAGCGGTTGTCCTTGCCCGGCGGTCCGGCTTTTTCTGCGGCCTGCCAGAAATCGCCGGCTTTCCGGATTATTTCCACTCCTTCCGATTCGATAAACGCGATCGTTTCGGGAAATTCGAGCCCGGTGTCGATGAAGAACGCTTTTGTCACGCCGGCTTTCCGGGCGATATGGAGCACAGCGGTGCTGTCCTTGCCCCCGGAGAACGAGACGTTTGCAGTCGGGCGATCCCCGATGTGCTGCTTGATGGCCCGTATCGCGTGGCGCTCAAGGTTTTTCAAGTGGAATTTGTTCTTCTCGATAGCCACGTCCCAGCCGGGATTTTTCGGCGTGCGGGGCACGACTGCGATGAGCTCTTTGACCTTGACGGACCCTTCCTTGACCATGCCGGTCCCGAACTTGTTTTTGTATTTTACGATGACCGTTCCGTCCGGTACGGGAATTTTAAGCGCAATCCGCTTGCCGCCAACGCGTCCCTGCTCCTGCCGGACGTTCGTGTGGGTGTCGAGATCGATGATACCCTGCGTGGCATGCGGGAGGATGAACGGGAGTGCTTCGGGCGAAAGGTCGAGGCTGAATTTCCGCGACACGGGATCGAACGTGAGCCTGCCGAACCGCTCACCGTTCATGATGATCAGATCTGCCCGGTCAACCCCGCCGGTCTTGTTAAAGAGGAGTATTTTTGCGAGCGGGACATTGCCGAACCGCTCCTGCACGAGTTTTTTTACCAGTGCCATGTCTGCTGCAAGGGCAGGGCGGACATCGTATGGCTGAAGGAGTTCGATCTTTTTACCCTCGGCCCCGCATGCACAGCTCTTTGCCACCAGCGGCACATTGCACTGCTCACACCAGAAGAGGACCTTTTTTGCCGGCGGCTCGTGCATCATATAAACTGATTGCACGGGAAGGGAGATAAGAGAAACGATTGGGGAGAGATGGAAGAGAGTCGTTTTTTTTTAATTTTACGAGAATTTGGTTTGGTAAAAATCGATTGTATAATTTGAAAATTCTCTCTAACGGATTGGAGGGTGACCCCCATTTTCGGGAGGTTTCATCAGCCATTTGAAATATTACGTAACATCGTGAGATCACTCCAGCTGCCACATCGGGGTCTGACCGAACACATAAAGAGAAGGAATTAACTATCCCTGAACCGCCGCGGGGGCGCCCCTTCGGGGGCGGCGGAATATCGTAACCGGGGGTATGGGGGCATCAGCCCCCATCTTTGAACATGAGTCACTATTTCAAAACAGTGAAAATGCAGATTTTTTACAACATTATCCTCTCCCGGTGTAATTCAAACAAACGCGGTAACATTCTCCCGCTTCAATTCACCACTCCTTAAGTACTACCAGATTCCAAGTAATTTTCAACGGATCTATGAGCACTCCTGCTGATTATTCCGGAGAAAAGAGAGATGCACGGCTGCATCCCCAAAACAGTAACTCCTGTTCTCCTGAAGAGTGTGTCATCCGCATTGAGCACCTCTCTAAAACCTTCCAAGACAAGCAGCGGACCGTAAAGGCTGTCGATGATGTCACGTTCGATGTGAAACGCGGGGAAATTTTCGGCCTGCTCGGGCCCAATGGTGCCGGCAAGAGCACGCTCATCCGCATCCTCACGACCCTGCTTGCCCCAACTTCGGGCACGGCATTTATAGACAGGTATGAGATCACCAAAGACCCGGAGAAGATCCGGGGAATCATTGGCGTCTGCCCCCAGAACAGTACCCTTGACACGGAACTCACCGCGTACGACAACCTGGAGTTCTACGGCAAGTTAGAAGATGTCGATGACCGCATCCTGCCAGACCGGATCGGGGAACTGCTGCACATGACCGGTCTCACGGACCGGGCCCACATGAAAGTCCAGACATTTTCTGGAGGGATGAAGCGCAAACTCGAGATCGTCCGGGCCTTCATTCATAAACCGCTTATCCTGTTCCTGGATGAGCCGACCATTGGTCTTGATCCGGAGTCCCGTCGCGAGGTCTGGCAGCAGATCGAGACCCTGAACCGGGAAAATACCACCATCATCTTAACCACGCACTACATGGATGAGGCCGAGAAGCTCTGCGGCCGGATCGCCTTTGTGGACCGGGGCCGGCTCATCTCGCTCGATACTATGGATAACCTGCGACTGCTGCTCCCGGCCGGCGACCTCATCGAGATCGGGTTTGAGCATATGGACGAACGGGTCCTTGATGCCCTCATAAAACACCCGCTTGTCCTATCTGCAACCGTAAAAGAGCAGCAGATTCACATCTCGGCCCGGAGCGGCAATACCGTGTTGCCGGCAATTGTGGCAATCTTTGATCGCTTTTCGGTGCCCCTGACCGCGATAGCGATACGATCACCATCGTTAGAAGACGTTTTCATTTACCTGACCGGAAAAAACCTGAGTGGTGATGACGGGGGAAGTGACAATATCCCCGGATCAGGAGGGGCAGGCGAAACACCGGGTTTGGGTGCACGGGGGCGTTCCTGATGCTCAAAGGCGCAATCGCGATCTTCAAGCGGGATTTCAAGAAATTCCTGGGCAACCCGTTTGTCATCATCTTTACCCTGCTGATGCCGATCATGTATCTCGTCATCTTCGGCAATGCCATGGGCGGATCGATCACTCATGTCCCGCTTGCAGTCGTGCAGGAAGAACCCTATATTGATAATCCTCTCCTCTATTCAGCGTCTGTCGAGAGCCTGAAACATATGGCGCAGAAGGACTATCCTCCCACCTTCGATGTCAGGGTATACACGGATGAACTGAAAGCCAAACGGGCATTGCAGGGCGGGCAGGTGAGCGGGGTCGTGGTCTTTCCCTCACCGGATTTTCCGGACCGGGCCATCCGGCTCTACGTGGACAGTTCCGATTATGTAACCCCGACCATGATTGAATCCGGCGTGAATGCAGCGCTTGTACAGTCGGGATTCAGCACCCGGGTTGAGCTCAATAAAATTTACGGGGATATCAGGTATATCCAGTTCTTCGGCGTCGGTGTCATCGTAATGGCGATCTTCATGACCACGATGATGGGCGGGGGCATTGCGCTCATCAAGGACCGCGAGATGGGCATTATCGAGGGGTATCTCGTGACGCCGGTCAAGCGGTCGAGCATCATCATGGGCATGATCGCAAGCGGCACGGTGCGGGCATTTCTCTCGGGATTCATTATTTTTATTGTCGACCTGCTCATCACCGGCATTATCATCCAGAGCACCGAAGATTTCATGCTGGTGCTGCTGGTCCTGTTCATCACCTGCATCGGCATCACCAGCTTCATGGTCTCGATGGCATCCCGGTTCTCCAACCAGCAGGAGTACGCTTCCATGTCGGCATTCTTCAACCTGATCCTGTTCATGACGAGCGGTGCGTTTTACCCGGTTATCGGCATGCCGGACTGGCTGCGCTGGATCACCGTGATAAACCCGGAATATTATGCCGTGCATGCCCTCAGGAGCATCATCCTGCGGGGACAGGGGATCGAAGTTATTGGCATGGATCTCATCGCCCTGAGTATATTCTCGATCGCAGCGATACTGCTGGGAATATTCACGTACCGGCGCACGCTTGAATGAACGAACGCGGGAACGAAATTCGGAACTGGCGATATTCATACCGGCCCCGGGTAATCTCCGGTTTTCCTTGAGCGGGGACACAGGTTCAACGCGGGCGAACGGCAAAAACCATTGGGTAAATCGGATAATGGAAAATAGGGGAAGATTATTGAGTATCCGGTATCCGGTACTCCCCATCCGGCACGAAAATCTCGAACCGGACGCCATTGCCGGGAGTGCCGGTTTCGGATATAGACAGTCCGGTGATGCCGAGCACCTCCCTTGAAAAAAAGAGACCGAGACCGGTATGTTTTCCAAATCCCCGTTCAAAAAGATGGGGCCGGGCATCCGCGTCAATGCCAGCGCCATTATCAGTGTACGTGACAACCAGTCCATCCTCCTTTTTCTCGCAGGATACCGTGATTTCCGACACGGTCTTTCCATAGCGGAGGGTGTTATCCATTAAATTGTAGAAAACTTTGCCCAGCAACTGGTCAGCATAGATCTCCAGATTGGCTGATATATTCAGGCTGACTCCATAGAGGTCAAGTCCAGATGAAGCGTTCATTACTGTTGCTCCGACATTTTGCCATACCGGTGCATTCAACCCCATATCCTCGTACTCCTGGGTAAAGAGAATCTGCTGGTGGATCATCTCAATTATCTTCTTTTCTTTTTCCACCAGGTAGGTAAAGTGTGAATCCTTCGAACATTCTCCTGACAAATCCACATAACCCCTCAGCGCCATCAGCTGGTTCAGTACATCATGGCGGGTAATACCGGATAGCAGGTTGAGTTTCCGGTTTGCGATCTTTAACGCTTTTTTCGCCCGGGCAATTGATTCCTGCTGCTCCTCAAGTTCCCGGTTCCGCACCACCAGCGAATCTTCTGTTGATTTCAGTTCTTCGAACGCTGCTGCCATCTGTTCGTTTGCAACGTTCAGCTCCAAATTCTTCAGCTCAAGTTCCTGCCGGGCAATTTTCCGTGACGTGATATCGGTGAGCATGGCAAACGAGCCCCGGAACCTGCCCACCTCGTCCATGACAGGTGTTGCCGATACCAGGCACCACAAAGGAGTCCCGTCTTTTTTACAGAACTGCCTCTCGTGCAGGGAGCTCTCCCCTGAGCGCCGGTGCTGGATCTTATCAGTATGATCCGGCATTTCACCGGCATACACGAAATCAGTTATGGGTCTTCCCAGAATTTCATCCGGGGAATACCCGAGCATTTCAGCAAGGCGGGGGTTGACAAATGTAGCTTTCAGCCCCTCATCTATGGACCAGATACCTTCGTTTGCCGTCTCAACAATCTGCCGGTAGCGCTCCTCGCTGGTGCGCAATGCCTGTTCCCGCGTCACCAGTTCATCAAGATTGTTGCGCAGCTCTTCTTCGACAGCGGCGATCTGCTCATAGGCTGCACGGAGTTCCTGTTCATTCTTCCTGCGGTCGGTAATATCTTCAAACACGGTGGCAAATATTCCTTTCCGGGGAGAATAGACCGAGATCGCAAAATATTTTTTCATCGGGGGATACCAGATCTCTAATGTTTGGGAAATGCCGGTCCGGGCTACTTCAGCATACCGTGCAAGCGCCTTGGGCTCATCCACACCAAATACCTCAGCACTCGTCCGGCCAACAGCAGAAGCGTACGGAATCCCGAAGATCTTCTCAAACGCAGGATTCACCTGAAGGATACGGTATTCTACCGGCTTGCCGTTTTCATCGTACACCAGCTCGTTGACGGCATGTCCTTCAACCATAGCAGAGAAGAGAGCCCGGTAATTGGCTTCGCTCTCGGCAACAATCCGCTCGCGCGATACCAGTTCCTCATAATTTTTGCGCAGCTCATCCTGCATTGCCGCAACCTGTTCATAGGATGCCTGAAGTTCGGCCTGCCGGTTGTGATGAGCGGAGATATCCCGTATTGATTCAATCGCCCCGATAATACTCCCCCGGGAGTCGATGAGCGGGGATGCAGTAAACCAGAGATGGGCGCCTTTTCCTGCATTGAGCCCGGGTACAAAAAGCTCCGAGATCAGATTCATGCCCTCTTCTTCAATAGCGGGATAGTGGGAGACAATACTCTCATCACGGGAAAGGATCAGATCAATCAGTATTGGACGGCGCTCTCCGTAAAACGGGAGTGAATATTCGTAATCTCCCTTGCCGATAACTGCATCCGCTGAAATTCCGGTCATCTTCACCATTGCCCGGTTCCATGCAATCACCCTCCCGTCACTATTGATTGCAAACGTGGCATCGGGCAGGAAACTGATGATATCAGTCATAATCTGGGCCGATTCACGCAATGCCTCTTCTACCTGTTTACGCTCACTTGCATCGCGCACGATTGCCAGTATAAGATCCCGTCCTTTGACATCCAGGCGCGTGAGACTGATCTCGACATCGAGCGCTCTCCCATCTGCCCGGTGATAGCACCAATCGAAAACCCTGGATTCACCACTGAGTGCTTCTTGTAACGGTCCGAGACCTTTTTCTGCGGACTCATGACCTTCGGGCTGGAAGACGGGAGAATGATCACGGGTATGGGTACCTATCAGCTCTTCACGGGAACAGCCAAAAAACTCCAGTGCCTTTGTATTGCAATCGACAAACACATCACGTTCCATCATGAAGATGGCATCGCTCGCGTTCTCAAAGAGGGTGCTGTACCGCTCTTCGGATTCATTGAAGCGCTGCTCTGCGTGTTTCTGGTGTACAGCCTGCTTGATCTTGTGCTCAAGCTCGGCAAACTGCGGTGCCGGGCTGCCTCCTTTCTGGAGATAAAAGTCCGCACCAAAGTTGAGTGCCTCTATGACTACTTCCTCGCGTCCCCTGCCAGTGAAAAGAATGAACGGGAGATCGCTGTGGCATTTACGAATGTGTTTGAGAAACTCGATGCCATTTGTCACCGGCATCTGGTAATCAGAGACGATCGCATCGAAGCTGCGTTCCGCCAGCCGTTCCAGTGCGTCAGCAGCAGAAGAGGAAGTTTCCACCTTGATCGAACCACTTTTTTCAAGAAAAGTCTTTCCGATATCGAGGAGGGCAGGCTCGTCATCAACATAAAGAACGGAGATCAACACAAGGACACCAGAAGCCAGATACGTGATAGAAAAAAATAAAAAAAATCGCAATTTTTTTTTGATTTTACTAAAGTAGTATTTGAATTTAGTCCATATAAATCCAGCGATGGTACAGAGATTTTATGTAATTCTAAAGATAATTTGATTTTTTTTATGGGAAAAATGACCTTATTTAAACGATTGTAAACGGGCTTTATATTTTAGTATTTTTACCGAATGCGGAATTACCATATATTTATACGCAAAGAAACCCTGAAGGAAAAGATGGTGAAGGTTATATGGTGAAATTAACCGCAGACATGAAGGAGGCTTTTGGAAAGATGAAAGTCTTCCCGGTAGCAACCGCAACCAAAGACGGCACACCCAATGTGATCCCGCTGGGAATAGCCGAACTTGTCAGTGATGATACGGTCTGGTTTGTAGATAATTTCATGAACAAGACGCTCTCAAACCTGCGGACAAACCCGAAGGTTGCCTTCTTTGTCTGGGGGCCGGAGATCAAGGGATGCTTCCAGTGCAAAGGAGTGGCAGCGATCAAGACAAGCGGCAAGGAATACGATGAGATGAAAGCAAAGCTCAACATCAAGAACCCGGCTCTGCCGGCACGGTCTCTTATCATCGTGAAGATCACCGAGATTTTTGAGTGCAAACCCGGCCCTACTGCCGGTGCAAAAATCCTCTGAACTTTTTTCTGTACAATTTTCTGTACAATCCGTTGTTCCCCAGAATTTCCTGTTACATACAGGATGCGAAGGAATTGGGAAAACCCGGGTGATGGAAAAAATTTCAGAATCTCGTGAAACGTTCTTTACCAACGTAATAAAAAAAATACGGATAATTTATTTTGAACCGGGTTTTGAACCGGGCGCAGCAGCTACAATTTTCAACGCCTCGGTAATCTCAGGAAGCAACTCGGCCGGGATGCCGATGACCAGCTCGCCATCTTCGATGCCGGAGAACTTGCGGGAACCGTCACAGCCCAGCGAGAAGTTCACGTGGCCGGTGAGGTAGGTCTGGGCACAGGCATCGGAACAGACCGACTGGATGCCGGCAAATTCGGACTGGATTCTTCCCCCGATACGGAACATCGTGCTCTGCGCAAGTTTCAGCATTGCCCAGGGGGTGGCAACGATGATAACAACCTGCGGATCGAACGGGGTCTTTTCGAGCGGGGCATACATGGTCGCGTAGGTTTCACCGGTCTGGAGGTGGGGAACCCGATCGATGGTCCGCTTGCAGGCTGCCGAACTCTCGAACTTCCCGAGTTTGTAATAGAAATCGCCGGTCTTCAGGCTCTCGGTGATCTCCTTAAGGCCGAGTGCCCATCCACCACCATTGCATTCATGTTTGTCTGCGGTGGAATAGAAGATCCGGCCTTCATTCCGGGCAAGACCAACCATCGAACAGTGCCGGATCGTCTTGTCAAACGCTTCCATGCCTGCCGGGATATCTTCTTTTTTTGTTGCAAACCGGAACGCAACCGGTGAACCTTTGAGCTTTAAGTATTGCTTAAGGGTCTCAGCAGCGTCAGTATAGTTGATGGGGATTTTCATTCCTGTTGTCATCTCATCTCACCACAAGGTCCCCGCTGTTGGCGGGACTCTACAACTACACCATGTGAGCCGGATTACTTAAACCTGATGAATGTACGGTATGCCCTTGATCGATAGCTAAAAAAAGAGTTCCTAGAGTCCCAGATACCCAAGGACGAGTAAGAATCCGATCATGAACACTTCCATCAGCACGACGGTTACCCAGAGGTTCAGGTGCAGAAATTCCGGGACCGTGACTGCCGGAAACTTCCCCCATACAAGGGTGCGGGTCCTGAGCCGGGGATAGAGTTCCGCAAAGATCCCGGCACCGATCAACAGCCCGATCATGCCGCCAAAGAGTGCGTCAAGTGCGCCCGTTCCCACTGCGCCGGCAACCGTTCCCGGACAGAAACCGAGCAGGGCAAACCCGACCCCGAAGATGAGCCCGCCAATCACGTTCGAGCCTATCGAACCCTCTGCTGCATGGGACCGGACAAGACCAAAATGTTTCATCAGGTGAAACCCGGCCATGCCGACAATGACGGCAGAGAGCATGAGTTTGAGCACGGTAAAATCGGTGAGCAGGAGCTGTCCTTCGATCACATTGTAGCTGGTGGCTCCCCCTTTCTGGAGCAGGAACCCAAAGCAGATCCCAAAGAGCAGGCCCAGTACGAGCTGCGCAGTTTTATTCTTGTGAAGACGGGCAAACATTTGTCCTCACCTCAGGCTCCGATAACCCGGAAGATCAGCAGGGCCGTTGCAATTCCCCCGGCAAAGAAACAGCAGGCCGTGATCATGCTGGCAAGCGAGAGCTGGATGGAGCCATTGATCCCGTGACCGCTCGTGCAGCCACCGGCCCAGCGCGAACCTAAACCCAGCAGGATTCCCCCGGCAAGGGCAACGATAACCCGGGGTACGGGATCGTAACCGAATGCCTCACCCCACAGGGAGGGTACCCAGAGAATCCGGAACTGGCCGGAGAGAAGGGAAGAGACAAAAGCGCCGATCACGATGCCGGGAATGATCATGAAGGCCCAGTCCACCTGCGGGATGATTTCCTGGTAATATTCCTTCTTCTCGGTCTTCTCCCGGTCGATGATCCTGCTGATCAGTCCCCGTGCCTTGACAAACGCTGTCGAACAGCCGATAGGTCGGTCCGAGAGCAGGAATGCAAGGCAGCTCAGTACACCAATCCCCGCACCGGCCACGTACGGGGACCACGTCGCCTGGGTAAGAAAATCAATCATGGCTCAGCCTCCTGCCCTCACGATCCCGGGCAGGTGTACACCTAACTCCCGTGATATAGTCAATAAAGGTTTGTCCAGTACCAACAGGTTTTTTAAAAAGAGTGCCGGGCCGTGTTTTTCTCTAACCAGTATAACTTTTTCACTTAACGCCATGTTTATCCGTTTCTCACCGAAATTACCTAGCAAGGTGAACTGATGGAATATGGCAATTTGTTGGACGATGCCCTTCACTACACGAAAGATGGCATCTTTTCAAATGTGAACCGCTGGATGAAACTGATCGTAGCGATCATCTGCCTCGGCATCCCGATGAACGGGTATGTCATGCGGATCTACCGGGGGACCGATGCGGCACCGGAAGTTGACCAGTGGGGTACCCTGTTCGTTGACGGCATCAAGCTGATAATCGTCGGTCTCATCTATGCGATCCCGATGATGATCCTCTGGGCATTCATCTACGGGGGGATGATGCTTGCCGCAGTGCAGGGAGACGTCGCCATGATGCAGAACTGGTCGCCCAACTTAGGACTCCTGCTTGTGTTGTACATTGTCGAGATCATCATTGGCATCATCATGCCGGTCGCAGGCATACGCTTTGCCCGCATGGGAAGTTTTTCTGAAGCCTTCAACTTCAGCGCAATCCTTACCACCATCAAACAGATCGGGTGGATCAATTACATCATCGCGCTGATCCTCATTGCACTGGTAATCGGTATCCCCGTTTTCATCATTGTCTTTGCGTTTATTCTGATGGGTAGCATCAGTATGTACATGCTGGGCGGCAGCATAGTTGCCCTCTTCGGGTTTATCGGAGCAGCGATACTCGTTCTCCTTGTCCTCATGCCACTCTTTGGTGTTTTCCAGGCACGGTACATGACAAAAGTATACGACAGTGCAGTAACCACTGCATAATTTTTTTTAAATTCCGTCAACAGGATTTTTGTCGGGTTCTCTCTGAAATTATTCTCATCCCTTTGATTTGGCGAAGAAAAAGGGAAAACGTGGATTCATTGACGTTTTCAAGGTAAAGTCCGCGAAAAAATTAAATGGGGGGTGGGTACCCCTCCCTCAGCATGAGTAGACCCCCCCTACCCCCCACTCTTCCGAAAGACAGGCCCCCACCCCCCTCCGGCTGCATCCACACGGCCACCTCTTCTGATGGAATCACGACGGAGCGGCCATCCCGACATCCAAAACAAAAAGGGGGGTGGGTACCCCTCTATCAGCATGACAGGGGGGTACCCCACCCCCACTCAAAAAAAAGAGGAGGGGGGCCCCTACCCCCCTGTCTCACGCAAGACAGGCTCCCACCCCCCCTCCGGTT
>Ga0074198_1001434_pt1 | contig 15691 bp, 11 predicted proteins | sample EPASupsiteSAE323_FD_64527 | JGI IMG/M metagenome (GOLD analysis project Ga0074198, IMG submission 64527) | Bioremediated contaminated groundwater from EPA Superfund site, New Mexico - Sample SAE3-23 | ecosystem: Environmental > Aquatic > Deep subsurface > Groundwater > Contaminated ...
CAGTAACCGTCAAAATATATTTATCATTTTCACGGATAATATCAGCACCTACAACAAAATCATCATCAGAAATACGAATCCCGATGACTCCTCTACCGGTACGGCCGATTTCACGGACATCCCATTCATGAAAACGGATGGCTTTACCGAGATTGGTTCCAATAATGATTTCGTCATCACCCTCGGTAATCTGGGCTTCAAATAAGAAATCTTCATCCCGGACATCGGCAGCAATAATACCATTTGCTCTAGGTTTTGAGAAAGCTGCGAGAGAAGTTTTCTTCACATACCCTTTGCGGGAAAAAAGCATGACATATTTATCTGCCGGGAACTCTTTAACATTAAGAACGGAACACACACGTTCATCTTCGCCTATTCCAATAAGACGGGAGATGGGTTTTCCCCTACCTATAGCGTCAGCTTCGGGGACATCGTAGGCTTTCAGCCAGAACATACGACCCTTATCGGTAAATGTGAGAAGATAATCATGGGCAGAAGCCACAAGAAGACGAGAAACTACATCCGCTTCTTTAAGATCGATACCTTTTCGTCCCATTGTGCCGCGTCTCTGGAGTTTATATATATCGAGGCTGGTTCGTTTAATATACCCGCCTTTTGTAACAGAAATTACGAAATCATCATCTGCAATAAGGTCTTCGAGATCGATATCCTGGAGTTCTTCATCGATAATGACAGTACGGCGTTCATCACTGAACTGCTCGGAAGCTTTGAGAAGTTCTTCCTTAATTACATTAAGCATCAAGCGTTCACTGGAAAGTAACTGTTTGAGATAATCGATTAATTTAAGAAGTTCAATATATTCAGCTTCGAGTTTATCGATTTCAAGACCGGTAAGCCTGTACAACTGCATATCAAGAATAGCATCGGTCTGAGCGGAGGAAAGAGGAAGCTCGGTCATTAAATTCACTTTGGCGAGTTCTTTACTCTTTGAACCTCGAATAATTTTAATAACAAGATCGAGTTTATCGAGAGCGATCTTGAAACCTTCGATAATGTGAGCGCGTTTTTCAGCTTTTTCGAGTTCGAAAAGCGAACGGCGGCGCACAACTTCTTTCCTGTGACCGAGGAAATAATTAAAATAATCTTTAAGATTAAACTGCACAGGTTGATTGTTGGCAATGGCAAGAAGGTTGATGGAAAAACTGGTTTGCAATTGGGTATATTTATATAAATGATTAAGAACAACATCAGGGATTTCGTCTTTCTTGAGCTCAATGACTATGCGCATACCTTCTCGGTCGGATTCATCGCGAAGATCGGAAATCCCGGTGATTTTTTTACTTTTGACAAGCTGGCTGATGTTTTCGAGGATTTTGGCTTTATTGGTAAGATATGGGATTTCGGTAATAATAATCTTTTCTTTGCCTTTTTTATCGGTTTCGAAATTGGCTTTTGCGCGGACGATGATAGTACCTTTCCCGGTTTCATACGCGCGCTGAAGAGAGTATTTACCATAAATAAAGCCACCGGTGGGAAAATCGGGCCCCCTGAGAATCTGTATTAACCTTGATATAGTAGTTTCCCTATTATCCACAAAATAAACAAATGCGTCGATAAGCTCTTTGAGGTTGTGAGGTGGAACGGACGTAGCCATACCGACGGCAATACCGGTGCTTCCATTTAAAAGGAGCATGGGAAGAAGAGTGGGGAAGATTTCAGGTTCGCTAAGTGATCCATCGTAGTTTGGAACGAAATCGACTGTATTTTTATCGAGATCTGTAAGCATGAGATTGGAAATTCGTTCGAGTCGAACTTCCGTATATCGCATTGCTGCTGGTGGGTCGTTATCTATAGACCCGAAGTTACCCTGACCATCGACAAGTGTATACCGGAGTGAAAAATCCTGGGCCATACGTACGAGGGTATCGTAAACTGCTGAATCGCCATGGGGGTGATATTTACCGATAACATCACCGACGATGCGTGCGGACTTTTTATAAGGTTGATTGAAATGCGTGCCGGTTTGATGAAGCGAAAATAATGTGCGCCGGTGAACAGGTTTTAATCCATCCCGGATATCAGGAATAGCACGCCCGATTATTACGCTCATAGAATAATCGAGATACGACGTCTTCATCTCTCTTTCGATTGAAACTTCTTCAATACGGTTCCTTACGGATGAATCGAAACCTTCTATCACTTCACCTTCAAAGCTTTCGTCCCCAGATTCCTCGGTTTCTTCAACCGGGATTTCCTCGGTTATATGTCCTGGGTTTTCTTCATTATTATCTTCCATACCGTTTTCTTTTATATCGTTATCGTTTTCCATATTTCTATTTCCAAATCCTGTTGGGATTAAATATCAAGGTTCCTGACGTTCAATGCATTTTCGATAATGAACTCTTTTCGCTTGGTGGAATCGCTTCCCATTAATGTATCAAAAATACCTTCACAAACCGGTAAATCTTCAATATTTACTTTCAAAAGAGTCCGATTGGCAGGATCCATTGTGGTTTCCCATAACTGGTCGGGGTTCATTTCACCAAGACCTTTATAACGTTGAATATATAATCCTTTTTTTATTTTTTCAAAAAGAATATTAACAAGTTCTTTTTTGTTTTCCACTACGAATTGTTCATTCCCGATTTTGACAGAGTAAGGGGGTTCGGGAAAATCCTTGAGTTTTTCATACGCTTCATTAATACGTGCGAATAGTGGACCTGTAAGATATTCCCAGTTAATCGAACGGTGAATGTTTACTCCATTCAATTCGTAATCAAGTTCGATAGTATGAGAAGAATATTCCTGGTCATAACTGATATCTACACTGGTGCAAACATTCATTTCGCGGATTGCCTGTGCTATTTCCTCAGTTTTTTCCTTGCTGGAAAAAAGATTTTCATCCCGGATCAATTCGATTAATTTGAGTGAAATTGTGCTGGGCATTCCCCGTTTCTCAATACTTTCGATTAGGGAATCCATATTGGAGATCAATTTCAAAAACTTTGTAAGGCGTTCACCTTCGAGAATCTGGGTTTTTTCATTGTCCAGGTATAATAAAACTTCCTGACCTATTTTTTTTAGGAGGAAGTTTTCCAATTCTTTCTCATTTTTAATATAAGTACGCGCTTTTCCTTTTCTTACGAGGAAAAGAGGGGGTTGAGCGAGATAAAGATGGCCTCGTTCGATAAGAGATTTCATGTGTCGGAAAAAAAATGTCATAAGAAGAGTTCGAATATGAGAACCGTCAACATCTGCGTCTGTCATAATAATGAGTTTGTGGTATCTTAGTTTTTCAATATCAAAATGTTCTTCACCGATACCGACACCTAATGCAGCAATAATGGTCTGGATTTCTGCGTTTTCAAGCATTTTTGAAGTTGTGGCTTTTTCAACATTCAGAATCTTTCCACGAAGAGGAAGGATGGCCTGGAATTTTCGATCGCGTCCCTGTTTAGCTGAACCGCCTGCAGAATCTCCCTCAACAACAAATATTTCACTATCTCCCGGGTTCTTTGACTGGCAATCTGCAAGTTTACCGGGAAGCGAAGTTGATTCGAGGAGGCTGGACTTGCGAACCAGGTCTTTTGCTTTGCGTGAAGCTTCACGAGCCTGAGCTGCGAGAAGAGATTTCCCGATTACCGATTTTGCAACCTGGATATTCTCTTCGAAATATTCCTGCAATTTATCATTTACAAATGATTCAACGATTCCCTTTACTTCGGAGTTACCCAATTTTGATTTGGTTTGACCTTCGAACTGGGGTTCCATGATACGCACGGAAACAATTGAAACTAATCCTTCGCGAACATCTTCACCAGAAAAACTGCCTTTAAAATCTTTTTTAAGGTTGTTAACCTGGGCAAAATTATTTATAGTTCGTGTTAGTGCGCCTTTAAAACCAGTAAGATGGGTTCCACCTTCAATAGTATTAATATTATTGACAAAAGAAAAAAGTGTTTCGTTATAACTATCAATATAAGTAAAAGCGATTTCGATTTCAACATCTTCGCGTTTATCTGCCATAAAGATAATGGAGCTGAGTTTCTGTTTGCCACCGCAGAGGTAATCTACGAATTCAACAATACCGCCTTCATAATGGAATGATTCGTTTTTTTCTGTGCGTTCATCTGTAACATTTATAGTAACACCACGGTTGAGAAATGCGAGTTCGCGGAGCCTGCGAGAAAGAATATTATAGTCGTATTCGGTTACTTCAAAAATATCGTCATCAGGCCAAAAAGTAATTTTGGTTCCTTTTTTATCCGATTTACCGACTATTTTTAAATCAGCGACAGGGTTTCCGCATTGGTATTTCTGGAAATAAATATTACCATCTCTTCGGATTTCAAGTTCGAGGTTTGAAGAAAGGGCATTTACAACAGAGACACCCACACCATGGAGACCACCGGATACTTTATAGCTTTTTCTGTCAAATTTTCCACCTGCATGAAGTACAGTCATAACGACTTCGGCTGCAGAGCGTCCTTCTTCTTTATGCATATCGACAGGAATTCCACGACCATCGTCTCGAACCGATATGGAATTATCAAAATGAATTGTTACATCAATGGTAGTACAATAACCGGCCATTGCTTCATCGATCGAGTTATCAACAACTTCATAAACAAGATGGTGAAGACCCATCGATCCTGTACTGCCAATATACATGGCAGGTCTGACCCGTACAGCTTGAAGTCCTTCAAGTACTTTAATACTTTCGGCAGTATAGGAATTATCTATCGGTACATCATTCGACACGTTTTGATCCACGCTTTAATTCTCCTTTTTAAGTTCGATTAAATTTTCAAACCGGGTATTCCTGTTAACAGAAGTTGCAATTACCTGCATATCAGGATAACTTCGGACAAGATAATCGATATTTCTTGAATCGATTGCGGTATCGAAATCATCGAGCATGAATACAGGATATTCATGATTGTTTTTTTTAAACATTTCGATAAACGCAATATATATAAGTAGTAGATTAATCTTTTTTTCACCTGACGAATAAACGCGAAGCGGTTCATTATCGAGAAAAATATCGAACGAATCCAGGTGAGGCCCAATTAATGATCTCTGGTATTTCAATTCGGATAATTTGACAGAATCAAGTCGAGAAAAAAAGGATTCCAGGGTCTGTTCAGGGCAATCAAATGACGGTTTATAACCGATTCGAAGATTTCTTCCGAATTTTTCCTTAATTTCCATATTCAGTCTGTCAACAAATTTCATTTTTATACCAACTAAATTTAAGCTCAAATCGCAAAAAACTTTATTCCATGAATCCAACTCGGGTTTATTCCGGTTGGATTTTAGAAGAGAATTTTTTTGCTTTAATATATTATTATACCTTAAAAGATGCTTTATGTAAAGCGTATCTACACCGAATATAAATCGATCGATCATCTTCCGGGAAAAAGGTTTGCTTTCAATGTAGAGATTGTAATCAGAGGACGAAAAGAAGACAGGATAAAGGTATTTATTAATTTCGAAGATGGAGGTTTTTTTATCATCAAGAAAAAGTGAGAGTTTTGATTTGAAAGAAGAGGAGATAGAAGAAACGAGATCCTGTTTTCTTGAATGAAGTCGAATAATAAATTCTTCAGCGGAATGGTTAAGCATTTCATTTTTCTTCCTGGTGAGAAAAGATTTTCCGAAAGAAAGAAGGAAAATTGCTTCGAGGACGGAGGTTTTTCCAACGCCATTCATACCAAAGATAAGGTTACGTTTCGGGTCCAGGGACAAATCAAGGTGATTAATATTCCTGAACCCGTCTATCGTGATGTTAGAGATATACACGTATTATCCTCAAAGAAATGAGATAGAAAAAAATTCAACGCAGTTCGAGAGAGGTCATTAAAATTGAATTCTCCGAAATGTCTTATATATTCAAAGGCATAACCACATAGATGAATTTTACATCATCGCCATCCTGGAAGCCGACAGGTTTAAATATAAAGGATGAATCTTCATCAATAATATCGATCTGGATTTTTTCAGTATCAACGTGAGTAAGGAAGTCGATAATAAAATTCCCGTTAAAAGCAACTTTAACAGGTTTTGAATTATATTCAATGGATAATTCGTCATATCCTTCTCCTTTTTCGGGAGTTGTACGTTCAAGAACAAGTTTATTATCACCAAAACGGAAGAGAACTCCATTGTTACGGGCCTTAAAAATAAGAATACGGCGAACAGTCTGGAGAAGTTCTTCTTTATCGACGATTACTTCGTATTCGGCTTTATCTGGAATAACTGCTTTGTAATTGGGAAATTTTTGATCGATAATCCGAGAAGAGAGTACCATATTATTATATTTAAAAAAGAGGTTATTTTTATCAAAAGCAAATTGGACTTCGCCTTCTTCACAAATTTTAAGAAGTTCGACAAGAGTTTTCCTTGAAACGATAAAGGACATGGTTTCTTCCTGGACATTGAATGAACCCATATAGTTGAGATAAGCCAGGCGGTGACTATCTGTGGCAGCCATATCAAAACGATCGTTTGTAATACTCATTAATGCACCGCCGAGGGTAAATTTCATTTCAGGGGAGATGATGTAGTAACTTTTATTGATAATGGATGTAAGGTTTTTAACAGAAATCGAAATATGCGAAGAGAAGTCTGCTTCAGGGAGAACCGGGTAATCCGACGATTGAAGTCCAAGGAGTTTATATTTACTCGTTTTTCGTTCATTCATGATAATGACCTGTAGATCATTATTTTCAGAGATTTCCACATTTCCTTCAGGCATTTTGGAAATGAGTTCATATAAATCTTTTCCATTTACAGTGAACGTTCCAGGCTCGTTGACAGTGACCTGGATAGTAGACATCAAACCGATTTCAAGATCAGTTGCAACCAATTCAAGTGTGCCGTCTTCCCTGGCAGTCAATTTAATATTTTCAAGAATATCCTTGAGCGACTTCTTCTCGAAGATGCCTTGAAACAATCTCAGTTCATTAGTGAACCTGGACTTTTCCACAATAATGTTCATTTTTGACCTCTTATTTATATTATTACTATATATATTAATATTATCATAATAAATAAAGAAAGAAAAGAATGCACTGTGAAAAAGTGGAAAAATTTCTAAAACTGTTTATAATTCAGCTCTTTAAAAAGTGGATTTAATGTGGAAAAAATAATAACTCTGTGGAAAACTTTTTATACGTTTTTTTGCGGGCTGGTTTTCAACATTTGTTGATAATTTAATTTAGCTAAAATTAACTCGGATAAACAAAGATATTTTTTATTTGATGAAATATAAAAAGAGGATGAGAGAATTTTGGAATAATATTATTTTGTATATGACAACCTGATGAGTAAAATTACTATTAATGAAAATGAGAGGAAAAAAATTTGGAAAGAAATAAATTATATCTGTGAAAATCTGTGTTCATCTGTGGTTAATAAAATGAAAACAATATATAGGTTAAAAGTGAAAAGCTATTCCTCGAAAAATTTTAAAATCGTATCGATTTCTTTTAAGAATTCGGGATCATCTTTAATCTGGTTTTCGACTTTATTTATAGAATGGAGAACTGTTGAGTGATGTTTACCGCCAAATTCGTTCCCAATTTCATTAAGAGGAGTTTTGGTTAATTTTTTACTGATAAACATAGCAATCTGACGAGGTACAGCAATCTCACGTTTATTGCTTTTTGAAATAAGTTCTTCAACTTTGATATTGTATTTTTGAGCGACGTATTCACGTATGCGTTCGATAGTAATTTCTTTTTTACCAACTGAGATAATGGGTTTAAGAGATTCCTTTGCGAATTCGAGAGTAATCTTTTCACCTTTAGTATCTGCGAATTTAAGATTTGCAAAGCCTATCAATCGATTTAAGGCGCCTTCAAGTTTTCTGACATTATCTTTAATTGTAGATGCCATGAAATAAAGAACATCATCAGGAAAAGTGAAATCATTTTGAATCATGTGTTTACGTTCGGATAGTTTGTTCTTTAAAATTGAAAGCCGACCCTCAAGATCATAATGAATGATATCAACAATGCCACCCCATTCAAAACGGGTTTTAATTCGATGTTCAAGGTCCGGAATGTTGTCAGGATGTTTGTCGGAACAGATTACAATTTGTTTTTCGGATTGGATTAGTTTATTAAAGATATAATAAAATTGTTCACTTGTTCCGCCCCATTTTGTAATATATTGGATGTCATCGATTAATAAAACATCGACAGAAGTATATTTATTTATGAATTGCGGTCTTTTATTAAGTCGATTGTATTCGACATATTCATGCATTAATTCGCTTGTAGTACAATAAATGACCCGGAGGTTTTTATTTGTCTGAACAATTCGATTTCCAATTGCATATAGAAGATGTGTTTTTCCAAGACCTACATCACTATAAATATAAAGTGGATTATACGATTTTCCGGGAAAGTCGGCAACACTGAATGCAAAAGAATAAGCCATTCGGTTTTGATCAAGTTGAACAAAATTTTCAAATGTATATTTTTCCTGTAAATTTGTATTGAAGGATAATTTTTTATCTTCAAATGGATAAAGAGAATTTCCATTTAATGAATTTGAATTGTTATCGGAAGAAGAATCATGTTCATCATCATCGGAAAGGGAAACAAGTTTTAATGTAAGATTGAATTCTTTTCGTGTATGTTGGTTTATCTTATCGAGAAGATTATTTTTAATCCAGGTAGACTTTTTATTATCCTGGGTTCCAACGAAGAGGATACTGTTTTTTGTACCAATATAGTCAAGAGGGTGTATCCACTTATCATAAGTAGGTTTATCTAAGATCTTTGACAGGTAGTTTTTAGTCAGTTCAAGTTCATTCATAGTTATCACATATTTTTCCACAAAATTATTAACAATTGTGGAAAACTCCTAGTATTGTAGCACGGTTGATTATTCTCCTGTATTTCAATAGCTTCCCACAGTGCTTATATAATAATCGAAAAAAATGAGTAAGTCAAGTCTTGACAATTATATTTTTACCTATCATATTTGAAGTGTTGTATTAGAAAAAAGAGCATGATAAAATTTAAAGGATGTTAAGTTACTTATAGAGAAAATATATAAAAAAAAAGAGGATATTCGAATGAATTTAATGATAAGAAGAGTGCTGGTTGTTTTAGTAATGATCGTTTTAGTTTTTCTACCTGTTTTGCTTGTAATAGATTACAAAAAATTTGGTCCGGTTGTATTGATTGTGTGGATAGCTTCGATTGGATATTATTTATTAATGCAGCGAAGATTAAAAATGGAGAGGCAGATACAAAAAGAGAATGAATCGGATGATGAAGAAGATAATGAGGATTCAATAGATAATGAGAGTGGTGATAAGACTGGAAAATAAGATTATAAAATATTGTTTCACGTGAAACGTGAAAAAAAAAACGCCTAAAAATAATTTCAATAAATTTAAATTCCTTTATAAGTTTGAATTCGGATTTAAGAAGGATTTCTTATTTATGTTGGTGGACTTCAAAGAAGTTGAAAATGAAAAATAAAATCCAATTTTTTTAAACAAAAAAAGAATAAGAGGGTAGGTATAGAGACCTACCTCTACTAAATAATTTATTATTATAAAATTTGAAGTAAAATTTAAAAACAAGAATGATATATAATAATTCAAAAAAAAATTTTGATTCAATTTTATTTAAACATTTGATCATTTGCATTAGCTGTGCATGAATTTTTATATTTTAGAAATAAAATTCGTTTTACTGTAATTAAAAATAAAAGAAAAAAGTTCTATTTTTGAATTTGAACTCATATTTGGATGGAAATACGTCCGTCAGGCACTTTTAATGCTTTTTCAGCACAGAAATACGTCTGATAGGCACTTTTATTGCTATTTCCACCATTAAATGCGTCCATCAGGCTCATTTTTTGCCAATTCCACTTAGTTATGTGTCCGATAAGCACTATTTTTGCTATTTCCGCTTAGAAATGCGTCCGATAGGCTAATTTATTTCCTTTTTAGCATAAATATACTTTCTTGAATATAGAATTTTACAGAATTTAAAAGATATTAGTTTTATTAAGAAAATATATTTAAAAAAACAAACTAAATTTTTATTAAAAGTAAAAATCGAAAATATATCGAACAAATAAATTTATGAAATATAATTTTTTACTCTTTTTTTAAATATCTCTTTAAATAGGTTAAATTTTAATAAACTATTATATGAAATAAAAGACACGCTTGTAAATTAGATCGTTAAAATTTGGCCTATTTAAATAATTAGTTCTTAAAACCCTTTATTATTAATGTTTTATATGCGTGAAACTCTATTTTTTGGTATGTTTCACGTGAAACAGTGGAAAATGGACTGGTAGAATTTCGACTTATTAATGATAATTTGAAAAATATCTCATTTTTATAAAATAGAAATTTTTTATAGGTTTATGTGCCTACAATTCCTTTTGAAAATTCTATTTTTTTATATTCTTTAATTCTATTTATCCGGGCACCCACTTTGAGGTGTTCATTAAAAATTTACTGTATTTTTGTTCATTCTTCAAAAAAATATTTTAAATAGTAGTGATCCGTTTTGATATATGTTATAATGATTCTATGAATTTTCAGTTCGAGTCAATTACTATGAATGTGGAAGAAGAAAGTGCTCGTATGTCTATTATGGCATACGTCAAAATGCTCCTCGAAACAAACCAGAACATTAATCTTATCTCCCGTCAAATAACAGAAGCCGGTTTATCTCAACTATTGAACGAAACTCTTCTCCTTGATTCTTATATTTCAAGTTCATTCATAGTTGATGCCGGAAGCGGTAACGGATTGCTTGGCATTCCAATTTCTCTTCTAAATAAGAATAAAAAAATTGTACTAATTGAACCCAAACAAAAAAAGTCTTCTTTTCTTACTCGTGTCAAAAACGAAATGAATATTGAAAATCTTGAAGTACATGGATGCAGCATCGAAGAATATTTAAAAAGCCGTCTTAAAGAAAAGAAATTATTGATTTCAAGAGGGTTTCCCGATATTGGGGTTTTCTGCTTATACCTTAAACGCAGGATGATCGATGAGGCTGTTGTGATTACATCGGAAAATAAAATAAATAATAATAGGGCAAATATGGAAAGTCTCTCAAAAACAATCTATAATGTCCCCTTACGAAATGATTTGAAAATTTTGAAATTACGGAGAACCTAAACTGTGGAAACTACAACAACACGTAAAGGCGAAATTATTGCCATAGCCAATCAAAAAGGTGGAGTTGGTAAAACCACCACCGCCATTAACCTCGGTGCTTCACTGGCAATCGCAGAAAAAAGAGTCCTTATAGTGGACCTTGATCCCCAGGCTAACTCGACTACCGGTCTCGGGATCGATAAATCGACAGTTGAACGCGATATTTATTCTGCCATTGAAGGAAACTGTGGTATTAATGACGTAATCGTCGATCACGAACTCAAGTTCCTTAAAATTATACCCTCAAGCAGGCAACTCGCACGATTTGAACTTGAAGTTGCTCTCGAAGAAAACAATCACCTGTTTTTAAAGAATACCCTGTCTAAAATCGAAAATCAATTCGATTATATTATTATAGACTCCCCTCCCTCTCTCGGTCTTCTCACCATTAATGCTCTTGTTGCATCCGACAGTGTATTAATTCCTATCCAGACCGAATACTATGCTCTCGAAGGTTTGTCCGATTTGATCGACACCATTAACCGGACCCGGGAGAATTTCAATCCCGCCCTCGATATCAAAGGAATCCTTTTAACCATGTACGATGAAAGAACCAATCTTTCCAAACAGGTTGAAGAGGAGATTCGGAATTATTTTAAAGCGAAAGTGTACCAATCGATTATTCCCCGGAATATTCGATTGTCGGAAGCACCCAGCTTTGGTAAACCTATTCAGTTATATGCCATCAAGTCCGCCGGTTCACTGGCGTATATGTCGTTGGCCAAGGAGATTATAGGTAAATGAAACGCAGCGTCCTGGGAAAAGGTATAGAAGCCATAATTGCGAATAAGCCGTCCGTCGAAATCGACGAAACTAAAGGGTATATCGAAATCGATATCGACGAAATTTACGCCAATCCGTATCAACCCCGGAAAAAATTCAGCCAGGAGAAGATAAAAGAACTGGCCGATTCATTACATGAAAGCGGGATGATTCAGCCCGTAGTAGTGTACCGGGAAGATAATAAATACTTTTTAATGGTGGGAGAACGGCGATGGCGCGCCGCCCAATTCTTGAAATGGAAGAAAATCCCAGCAATCGTCAAGAATTTAACTCAAAACGATCTCATTGTTGGAGCACTTGTTGAAAATATCCAGCGCGAAGATTTAAATTCAATTGAAGTTGCGGAAGGAATTGAAATCCTTATCAAAGAGATGGGACTTACCCAGGAAAGAGCAGGTGAACGACTCGGTATGAATCGAAGCACCCTTACTAATTACCTCCGGTTACTTAAACTTCCCGAAGCTATCAAAGAGAGTGTTATAACCGGGGCGATTTCGCAGGGACATGCCCGCGCAATCCTCGCTCTTGAAGATGATACCCTTATGCTTGATGCACTTTCAAAGATTTTAAAAAATAATCTCTCAGTCCGCCAGACGGAAAAGCTTGTCAAAAACCTTACAAAAGAAAAAACTGCACCGAAAGAAATAAAAGAAGATCCGGATATCCGGAAAACAGAAGAAAAATTAACCCGTTTCCTTTCTACAAAAGTAAAACTAACCTATTCTAAAAACGGGAAAGGAAAAGTTGAAATATTTTTTAACCAGGTCGAAGAATTCGATAGAATCTACAATTTATTAGTGAAGGAGTAAAACATGCAGCGATCGGAACTACAGGGACGAATTAGCGGCTTTATTGAAAAAGATGTTGAAATTATTGGCGATATTAAATTTAAAGACTCATTTAAAATCGATGGAAAATTCAAAGGAAAAGTTCTTTCAGGAAATTTCCTGATTGTCGGTGAAACTGGAGAAGTTGAAGCCGATATCGAAGCCGGGAGTATTTCTATTAATGGCAGGGTAAAGGGATCATTAACTGCTAAAGACCGTATCGAAATATTTTCTCATGGCCGGGTTACAGGGAAGTTAGTTACCCCCAAATTGATAATAGAAGAAGGTGCTTTTTTTCAGGGTTCATGCCAGATGGAATTAAAAGCCCTCGAAAGTAAGAATCCTGATTCGTCAGAAGAAAAAATATAAAAGTAGGAATTTAATGAACCGATGAAAAAAATCGCAGCTATAATTCCTTCACGGTATCATTCCACGCGTTTCGAAGGAAAACCTCTTGCATTGATTAAAGGAATCCCCATGATCGAGCGTGTGTACAGGCAGGTTGAAAAATGCGGGCGTTTTGAGCCCTCTCTTATTCTGGTAGCAACAGATGATGAACGTATTTTATCAACAGTCAGAAACTTCGGAGGAAATGCGGTGATGACCTCCCCCGATCATCAATCCGGTTCCGAACGCCTGTGGGAAGCTGTTCAATCCCTCGATGTCGATGCACTCATCAATATCCAGGGTGACGAACCCGCCATTCCCATCTCTCTCATCTCCAATCTACATGATGAATTGAGTAACGGGTCCAATCCTGTTGTAACTCCTGCATATATAAATCCTTCTTACGATGATTTCCTATCCCCCCATGATGTAAAAGTTGTTATTAATAATGATAACCAGGCATTATACTTTTCCAGGTCCCCTATCCCCTATTATGTAGAGAAAGATACATTTAATGGTTTTTATCACCATATAGGGATGTACGGGTATTCCAAAGAGGCACTCAAACGTTTCGTTTCATTAGAAAAATCAAAACTTGAGCGTCTTGAACGTCTTGAACAACTCCGGTTCCTGGAAAATAATATGTCAATAAAAGTAATAATTACTAAAAATCGCTCCATCGGGGTAGATGTACCCGAAGATGTAGCGCGAGTAGAAAAATTAATCGAGGAAAGCGAAAAATGATTCGAACCAAATACATTTTTGTGACGGGAGGAGTTCTTTCCTCCCTTGGTAAAGGAATTGCCGCTGCATCAATCGGCAATATATTGGAATCGTATGGATTCACTATTAATATGATTAAACTTGATCCGTATTTGAATGTCGATCCCGGCACCATGAGCCCGTTCCAGCATGGAGAAGTTTTTGTGACCGACGATGGTGCTGAAACCGATCTGGATCTCGGGCATTATGAACGGTTTACATCAATATCTACAAGCCAGAAGAGTAACTGGACCGCTGGCCGTATTTATGACAGCGTTATCCAGAAAGAACGCCGTGGCGATTACCTTGGAAAAACTGTCCAGGTTATTCCCCATGTAACGGATGAAATCAAAGGCGTTATTCGTGAATTCGACGGAAAAATAGACATCGTTGTTGTCGAAATCGGTGGAACTGTGGGTGATATTGAAAGCTTACCTTTCCTCGAAGCGATCAGGCAGATCGGGCTCGATCTTGAAACGGAAGATACTATTTTTATTCATCTTACACTTGTACCCTATATTAAAGCAGCAGGAGAATTGAAAACGAAACCGACTCAACACAGCGTAAAAGCATTACGCGAAATCGGTATTCAACCGAATATCCTGTTATGCAGGGCGGAAATCTCAATTTCGGACGATATGAAACGAAAAATCGCGCTTTTTACTAATCTCAAGTACGAAGATGTTTTCAGCGCCCGTGATGTATCCAATATATATGAAATTCCATTGATTTATAAAAAAGAAGGTTTGGGAACTTCTATTTTAAAGAAACTCAAACTCGAAAAGAAGAAAGATAATAATGAAAAATGGGAACAATGGATCGAACGGACCCGGAATATCAAAGATGAAGTTGAAATTTGTGTAGTTGGAAAATATATTCAATATCATGATTCCTATAAGAGTTTATTTGAAGCTCTATATCATGGTGGAATCGAAAACGATGTGAAGGTGAAATTAAACCTGGTCGAATCGGATAATCTTACTGAATGGAATCTTGACGAGACGTTCAAGAATTGCGGTGGAATTCTTGTTCCCGGTGGATTTGGTGAACGAGGAATCGAAGGGATGATTAAAGCGGCTCAATTCGCCCGGCTTAATAAAATTCCGTATTTTGGAATATGTCTCGGTATGCAAATTGCATGCGTTGAATATATTCGTAATGTCGTTGGTATAAAAGATGCCAATTCCGCTGAATTCGCAAAGACAGCCGTTAATAGGGTGTTTTTAAAATTAAAAGAACTGGTGAATATCGAAGAAATGGGTCACAACATGCGTTTGGGAGAATTCTCCTGTATTTTGAAGAAAGATTCTCATTGTCAGAAGCTTTACCAGTCCGACAAGATATTTGAACGTCACCGTCACCGTTATGAATTCAACCCAGAATTCGAATCAATCCTGGAAGAAAACGGAATGGTTATCAGCGGGAAAAACCCGGAACGAAATCTTGTTGAAATGATCGAATTAAAAGATCATCCATGGTTAATCGGCTGCCAGTTTCATCCTGAATTTAAATCGCGGCCCTTGCAACCTCATCCGCTTTTTAGTTCTTTCATAAAGGCATCGAAATTGTTTAGCATGAAATCGTAGAGGAGAAACTCCAATGAAATGTCGGGTATCGTTACAAATAAAAGGAATAAGATTTTTAATCGGTATTCTTTTCCTGGTAAGCGGATTACAGGCAAGCGAAGAGAATGATAAAGTAATAAAAGTGGTACAGGGTCAATTTGAAGAACTTAATCATAGGATTGATGTGCTTGAAAAAGCAA
>Ga0074198_1001437_pt1 | contig 15674 bp, 16 predicted proteins | sample EPASupsiteSAE323_FD_64527 | JGI IMG/M metagenome (GOLD analysis project Ga0074198, IMG submission 64527) | Bioremediated contaminated groundwater from EPA Superfund site, New Mexico - Sample SAE3-23 | ecosystem: Environmental > Aquatic > Deep subsurface > Groundwater > Contaminated ...
AATTCCCGAAGAGGTCGTATGGAGGGTATGGAATCTAGAGCAGGAGCACAGGTTATAAAATCATTTGTTCCGTTATCTGAGATGTTTGGATATGCTACAGACCTTCGTTCAAAGACTCAGGGAAGAGGAATTTATACAATGCAGTCTGACCATTACGAAGTAGTTCCAAAATCAATAAGGGAAAGCATCATTAGTACAGCATCCAAAGAATAAAAATCTATTGCAATTAGATAAAACACAGTATAAAATTATCCTGCAATTACAAGTATGTGAAGGGGAAGACCTTAAACATAAAATATTAGCCGAAACGGCAAAAATAAAGAAAACGTAAAATATGAAGCATATAACGTTTTCGTATAAATTAAGGAGGAATAGTTAAAATGGGAAAAGCTAAATATGAAAGAACCAAGCCCCACGTAAATATTGGAACAATTGGTCACGTTGACCATGGTAAGACTTCATTGACAGCCGCTATTACAAAAGTACTTGGGTTTTCTGGAAAAGCTACTTACACAGCGTATGACCAGATTGATAAGGCTCCAGAAGAAAGAGAAAGAGGAATTACAATCTCAACAGCTCACGTTGAATACGAAACAGAAAACAGACACTATGCACACGTTGACTGCCCTGGACACGCTGACTATGTTAAGAACATGATAACAGGAGCAGCTCAAATGGACGGAGCTATCTTGGTTGTTTCAGCTGCTGATGGCCCGATGCCACAGACAAGAGAACATATCCTTCTTGCAAACCAGGTTGGAGTTAATCACATGGTAGTATTTCTTAACAAGTGTGATATGGTTGATGACGAAGAACTTATCGAGCTAGTTGAAATGGAACTTAGAGAACTATTAAGCAAGTATGACTTTCCTGGTGATGATGTTCCAATAATCAGAGGTTCAGCTCTCGTTGCATTAGAATCAAAAGCAACAACAGCTGATGCACCAGAATACAAATGCATACTCGATTTAATGGAGGCAGTTGACAGCTATATTCCAACACCTGAAAGAGCAACAGACAAACCATTTCTTATGCCTGTTGAAGATGTATTCACAATTACAGGTCGTGGAACAGTTGCTACTGGTAGAGTAGAAAGAGGAACAATCAAAGTTCAAGAAGAAGTTGAAATAATTGGTATGCAAGAAGAAACCAAAAAGACAGTTGTAACTGGTGTTGAAATGTTCAGAAAACTTCTTGATCAGGCTATGGCTGGAGACAACATTGGTGCACTTCTTAGAGGTATTCAAAGAACAGACATCGAAAGAGGTCAGGTTCTTGCAAAGCCAGGTTCAATTAAACCTCGTACACACTTCAAAGGTCAGGTTTACATCTTGACTAAAGAAGAAGGTGGAAGACATACACCGTTCTTCAATGGTTACAGACCACAGTTCTATTTCAGAACAACTGACGTTACAGGTGTTATTGACTTACCACAGGGAACAGAAATGATTATGCCTGGTGACCATGTAACTATGACAATCAAACTTATTACTCCTATTGCAATCGAAGAAGGACTTAGGTTCGCTATCCGTGAAGGTGGAAGAACTGTTGGTTCAGGAGTTGTTACATCAGTTATTGAATAATTGAAATAAATAAAAAATCTACGCATTTTTGTGCGTAGATTTTTTTGTTTCTTTACTTCTTGCGATAATACACATAAAATATACTCGTAAAAATACTTAGTAATGGAGATGAATATGAAAACTAAAAATAACTATAAGAAGATTGGAATCATAGCCTCTTTATTCGTACTTACTGCTTTAGGATACTTAATATTTGCCAATTCAGCCAAGATAGCTACAATAATAACTCCTTTTATAATAGGAATTATTATTGCGTATCTTTTAAATCCGCTTATCGCAGGGCTGGAAAAAAGAAAAGTTTCAAGAGGAATAGCTATTTCTCTGATAGGGCTGTTGTTTATCATAGTCATTGTTGTTTTTCTCAATCTGATTATACCAATACTATACTCAAACATAACTGACTTGATATCCAATATCCCTAAGTATGCAACGCAGTATAATAACCTGGTAAGCTGGGTTCAGTCGCAAGTGAATTACAGTATGCTGCCTCAGCAGGTTAAAGATATAATAATATCGCAGGTTAAAGGTAACATTAACTATCTTCAGGGTTTCTTACTTTCGATTTTAAAGAATTCTCTTGGAGCAATAAGCGGCATATTTTCATTCTTTTTAAACTTTCTTTTTGGTATATTTATTGCGGTTTACTTTCTCAAGGACATTGACCTGTTTAAAATGCAGATATCAGGTTTAATACCTAAAAATTGGCGCAATATGGTAAATACAACCGCAGGAGAAATCAATGTAGTAATCTCAAACTATATTCAAGGACAGCTGACAGTTCTTGCTATTGTTGCAGTTCTTGAGACAATAGGCCTTACGATTGTAGGAGTAAAGTACTCTCTTGTTCTCGGTATAATCGGAGGCATAGCAAATATAATACCCTATTTCGGACCATTTATAGGAGCAGTTCCAGCTGTTGCAATAGCTATTCTTGATTCCCCAATGAAAGCTTTATTGGCCGTTTTGGTATTTGTGATTGTTCAGCAAATTGATAATTCATATGTCTCCCCCAAAATTATGAGCCAATCAATGGGACTGCATCCGCTTACAATAATCTTTGTAATCCTGTTCTTTGGAACATTCTTTGGAATAGCCGGAATGATTTTAGCGGTTCCATTAGCTGCAATCCTAAAGGTAATAGGGAAAAAGATCCTAGAGAAAATAGTGTAAAACTCACTCCTATCCCCTCTCTTTTTAATAAAAATAGAGGGGTAATAGAATAACTTCGAAGAAAATGCTGTTTCTTCCCTCTATATAGGTAACAATAGAGAGGGAAGCTAGAAGGGTGAGTTAGGAAGAAGGTGTTTTGTTGAAGACAATAAAGTTTATACATACTGCAGATATTCATTTGGATATGTCTTTAACTTCATTGAATTCTTTTGGAAGTGCCTCTGTTGAAAGAAGACATGAGCAAAGAACCATATTTAAAAAGATTATTCAAATATCAATAGAAAAAGAAATTGATATACTTCTTATTTCAGGTGACCTTTTTGAACACAATTATGTGTCAAAAGGGTCAATAACATTTTTAAATGAATGCTTTTATTCGATACCCAATGTAAGGGTTTTTATAAGCCCTGGAAATCATGACCCTATTGTACGGAGTTCTTATTATTCATTTTTTGAATGGGCACCAAATGTTTACGTGTTCAATAATCCTATTGAAGAAATAGTCTTGGAAGACCTTGAAACCAGTATTTATGGTACATGTTTTAAAGATTTTCATATGTATGATTCTGCTTTAAAGGGTTTTAAGGCTTCAGGCAGATGCAGGACTAATATTCTTGTATCGCATGGAAATCTGGACCTGATAGGTGGATCTGAAGGATACCACACTATTTGTTCAAAAGATGTGGAAAATGCCGGATTTGATTATATTGCACTTGGGCATATCCACAAGTATATACCTGAACTTATAGGAGGAAGAGCTTTCTATCCAGGAAGTCCTGCCGCGCTCGGATTCGATGAACCTGGACAGCATGGCATAATCTGTGGAAGTATAAGCGATAACAGATTAGAATACGAATTTATACCTATTGATACAAGAGAATATATTACTCTTAGACTTGATATCGGAGGATGCGCAACGTCAGGAGAGGCTGTGGCAAAGGTCATTAATAAATGCTCTGATGCTTTTAGGCCGGGGGATTACTTCCGAGTGATAGTTGAAGGTACTGTGGAACCTGGGATAATTGAAGAGATTGAATACATTAAAAAATCTATTCAATCCGAGAACCAAGGAATTATGGCTATATATGATTTTGAACTTCTGCCTGGTTATGATTTACGGGATATTTCAATAGGGAACGACCTAAGGGCCGTCTTTGTAAGAAAAGTAATGTCGGAAATTGAAAAAACAGATGATGAAGCAGATAGACACAGGTTGGAAGTTGTTTTGCAATTGGGATTAAAAGCCATTGATGGAAAGAAGGTGAAATACCTTTGAGGCTTGAAAAAATAAAAGTAAATGGCTTTGGAAAAATATCAGAAAAGGAAATTGGCTTTGAAAAAAATCTGAATATTATATTTGGTGCAAACGAATCTGGAAAATCAACAATACAGGCTTTCATTAATGCAATGCTTTACGGCTTGGGCAAGAGCAGAACTGCTGGAACATCTGAAAAGGAGAAATACAAACCATGGAACAGCACAGTATATGGAGGTTCGCTTGAGTACGTTCTTGATAACACGAGAAGATTTAGTGTCTGGAGGGATTTTAGCTCAAACCAGACAAAGGTTCATGATTCTGAATACAAAGATATTTCAAACGAATTTGACAAAAGTAAAACCGGAGGAGTTCTTTTTGCGCAGGAACATTTAGGAGTAAATGGGGCACTATTTGAAAATACATGCTTTGTATCACAGCTTAAAATCAGGCTTGATTCTGAAGGCGAATCCTTGCTGACGGATAGAATAACCAACATAATTGAAACCGGGAATGAAAACATTTCGTACATTCAGGCAGTTAAAACTCTTGAAAAAGCGATGGTTGAAGAAGTCGGGACAGAAAGAACCTCGGAGAGACCGATTAATCGAATAAGAGAAAAAATAAAGCGTTTAGGAAAAGAGCGTGCAGCTTGTGCAAAGATTCTTGAGAATACAAGAGCTCTAGAGGAAGAACTTGTGGCGCTAAAAAAACTTGAATCAGGACTAAAAATCGAAACATTTACAGCAGAAGCTTTTTACAAAGATAAAAAAGCAAAACAACAAACCACTAATCTAGAAAGGTCAGACCGCAGGATTGAAGAACTGAAAATAAATTTGGCTCAGAGGGAAGAAGAGCTTAGAAATATTGCAGGCGATATTCCAACAGGTACGGCTGTGTTTGATGATGATGTAGCTAGCCAGCTGGGGGACTTGCAGGTTCTGGTCAAAAAACTTGATACCAGGTTTCGGGGTTTACTTGGAGGCGGAATGGGTATATTTGTTTATACTCTCGGAAGCTGTCTAATCGTAAAAGAGCTGACAGCTGTCAGTCTTATTTTAGGTGCAATATCAATAATGACAATATTAATAGGAACTGGGTTGTATTATAAACCGATTAAGAAAGTGAAATCTGAAATTGGCGATATACTTCTTGCAGGTTCAGTAAAGACTGTATCGGATTACTTTGATAAGAAAAAAGAAACCATATTTTTGTTAGAAAAAAAGAAAATCCTAGAAGAATCTGTTAATCTCATGCGTGGGCAGATTCAAGCAGTATTGGGAGAAAATATACTAACAGAAAACGGGGTAGAATTGAGCGAAAAGCATAGCGCTATCAATGAACATGAATTTTCGAAAGAGATTTTCAATAAACTCAGCATTATGAATCTAAATGAGCTTGAACTTTTTTTTAGAGAAAAAATTGAACAATTGCGAGAAATGGAATTAAGGATACATGGAATTGAAACTGAAATAAAGATGTTATCAAGTCAGACGGTAAAATTGCCGGAGATTGAAGAACAGCTTGAAGGAGCAAGACAAGAGGAACTAAGGCTCGAAGAGTTTGCACAATGTTTGATAAGGACAAAGGAAATACTCGATGAAAGTAACCAACAGCTCAAAAACAATATGAATCCAGGTCTGTCAAATAAGCTTTCAAACATAGCATATGGTTTGACGGGAAAATATAGTAATATAATGGCTGATGCTGGAGGTCAGGGTATAAAGGTTGTGCTGGAAGATGGGAACGCAATCTCACCTGAGTTGCTCAGCGGAGGAACCATAGACCAAATCTATTTTGCATTAAGAGTTGCAGGATTAAACATGCTTTCAGAAAATGGTGAGACTTTGCCTCTTATTCTTGATGAACCTTTTTCTCAGTATGATGATGTCAGAATTAAGAGGACTGCTGAAATGCTAAATAATATTTCAGAAAAAAATCAGGTAATAATATTTACCTGCAGGCAGAATGAGGTAGACCTCCTGATGCAAGAGGTTTCTAATGCGAAAGTAATTAAGGTCTAATCAAACTTGTCAAGCCTGACAAATCAAACTTGTCAGATAGGAATAGATATATGATAAGCCCAAGAAGGACTTCGTCATCTACACCATCCTGAATAAGTAGTACGAATACAAATACCAATAGTGCATCGTCACTCTTTAGAAAATCCATTATTTTTTTCAAAAAAGACGACCCACTGATTTTAGGATTATGCGATTTTTGCATATTCTTTTTAGAAACATGTGTCTCTTTAACCAGGTGGATATCTTTTTCCACCTTCTCTAAAGGCGGGCATTCTTTTATCCGCCGACTGCTTTTTCCTGTATGAAGTCTATTGATTTTGGAATCTTGGATGCAGGCCTTGTCATCGAAATTAATCTTGGCGTTTTGGTTTTGCATTTTGTTCACTACCTTCTATTTTAGTAAAGGTCTCCCATAGATTGGTCATTTTTAAAATCATGAGGCAATCAGCCAGCTTATCTTTTCTTTTGTCATTAAGATAAGGTTTCAAAGAATTCAAGAGCTTCTCTCGGGGGTCATTACTTTTTTGTGAAGCATCTAAAACTTGTTTTATCTTAAAAAACATCTGTAATGTATCCGAATCAAATGAACTGGATGAATTTTTGGTGTTCTCAGCGGGTTGTTCTTGGGAATCTGGTTCGGAATTCTGCTTTCCCAATAAACCTAACAAATTCTTGATGTTGTCTTGGGGATTTCCTCCAGACAATAAATCCTTTATTTGATTGAGGTTTTTTTCCATGTCCTGGCTCAAAATTTCACCCCCTGACTGATAAAATGATATACTGCACTCGGTGAGAAAACGATAGTTTTCGAACCGCTAAGTGCAGTTATACTTGCTTCCTTAGGAAATTTGTTTCCGTTGCAAGTATATTTATTATTTTGAAATAGTTTGCATTAGAATCTCAATCGCTTTATTCCGGTCTGATTTAAGAATACTCTGGAAATCAGGACTATTGAATTTGCTAATTATTTTTTCTTTCTTTGAATCTGGAAGAGCGTCAATTATTTTACCAATATCAAAATTCATGTTGTTTGGTAACCCTGATATTTTGGAGAAGTCCTGATTAATAATAGCGTTCTTTATATCGTTAATATCATGGGTTTTAAGTATGTCGATTGCTTTGTTAACTGATTGTGCCATTTTCTTGTCCTCAACGTTTGAGAGCATTCCCATTAGTTGATTTACCAAGTTTTCATTCATAGATTAAATCACTCCTGAAAAATTTATTTTGTATACTGCACTCGGTGAGAAAACGATAGTTTTCGAACCGCTAAGTGCAGTTATACTTGCTTCCTTAGGAATTTTATTCCCGTTGCAAGTATAACATGAAACCATCTGTGTATATAAAATATACTCAAAATCAATAATGTTATGACTTAATGATTTGTTTCATATTATGCGTTAAAAGATGCAAGTGTGAACAAAGGCATCAAAAAAACACTACCTTTTGGCAGTGTTTAGTTTGGATTATACATTTTACTGAGGGTTATTAGTGGTCTGCTCTGATAGCTCGAACGAATACTTTGATTTTTTAAGGCTATCGCCAACTACTATATCAATCCCATCATCGGTCTTAAATACGCCAGAATCATTATCTGTATAAGGGGTAATTAAGGAACTCTTCATTTTCTTTGCAATTGCTTCTTCATTGCCACCGACTTTCTTACCTCCGAAAAGGTTAAATATCATGTCATATGCTCCTTTCAGAATACAATTTACTTTCCTGATAATTGATTATAGCATATGGATTAAAATTTAAAAAGATACAATAACAATATCATTTTTAAAAATATACTTATTTGTAAGTATATAACAATAAAATGCTGTACTGCCTAAAAGGAAGTGGTAACCCCCCCTTTCCCCCCTAAAATGGGGCGAAAAGTAAGATTTTAGAGAAAATTCTCAAAGATTATCGCTATTCGCTCCCTTGATAGGGAGGTTAGGTGGGTCTGTATTTGGAATTATCTGTCCCCATGCATTTTCTGCGTTAAAAGAGTGATGAAGCGTGGCTTAGCAAATTTTATTATGCTATAATTGAAAAAGTTATAGAAACAAAGTGGATTACCAAGGAAGGATGAATCCTATGAATAGGCAGATAGAGTTTTTCAAACCTCAGAAAACCCTTCCAGTAAGTGTTACAGGTCAATCATGTTCACTGAATTGTGCCCACTGTGGGGGACATTTTTTAAAAGCTATGGTTCCGATTGAAGAGGCTTTGAAAGAAGCGGAAAAACGTAAAGTAAGCAGCTGCCTTATTAGCGGTGGATGTGACAAAAAGGGAAGGGTCCCGATTGGAAAGCCTAGAGCAGAAGAAGCTGCATACCTAAAAAAAGATTACAAGATTAACATGCATGTGGGTATGCTTGAAGATTATGATATAGATGAGGTTTGCAGACTTGCAGATGTGATTTCTCTTGATATCCCTGTAAGCACAAAAGTTATTAGAGAAGTTTATGGATTGGACTATGAACGTGACGATTATATTAATTTATATAGTAAGCTGCGAGCAAAGACTAAGGTTGTGCCGCATATATGCCTCGGGTTAACTGATTCACCAGAACTAGAAGATGAAAATATCCTTCTGGAAAAATTGTCTGAGATTAAGCCGGATAATTTGTGTTATATAATATTTACACCTGTGGCAGGGACATTGTTTGAAAACAAAAAACCTCCAGTAGCTGCGAAAGTTCAAACCATATTTAAAAAAACAGTAGAAGTGCTTTCTGAAACACGGATTTATCTGGGATGTATGAGGCCTGGGGGGAAGTATCGTGATGAAATAGATATAGCAGCAGTTGAAGCAGGACTAGATGGTATTGTGATGCCTTCAAAAAAGGCAATTGAAAGAGTTAAAGAACTAGGGATTGAATCTGTCTGGAAACAGGAGTGCTGCGTTTTTTGACCCTCCTATCCTCCCTAAAAAAGGGAGCGAATAGTAGGGCGTTGAAAGTAAATATTGTAGAAGGCAACTAATTAGTTTTTTTTTGAGAAGGTCTTCTGTTCGCCTAATATGTTAAAGATTTTACCTTGTTAGTTTCCTTCTCCTGCTGAATTTCGGGAGAAGGGGTAGGGATGAGGGCATGTTGGAGGAGGGATAGGGAGGCTTTGCACTAGGGGAGAAAATCATGAAGATATCAATTGGAACTGAAGGTGTGCTTGGGATAAGAAAAATAAAAATGGATGCGGTTCCAACGACAGCTTATCTTATGATGGGAACGAGCTGTTCAAACGACTGCGTTTTTTGTCCTCAGGCAAAATCAAGCAGAGCAGGAGAGCATCTCCTTTCAAGGGTTTCGTGGAGCAGTACCAGAATAAATGTTTGGCCCCTGATAGATAAAGCCTATAAAAGAAATAAGATAAAGAGAGCTTGCATTCAGGTTGTAAATCAGCCTGGGATATTTGAATTGTTGGAAAAAGAACTTGTTAAACTCGGAAAAGATACAAAGGTTCCGGTGTGTATCTCTGGAGGAGCCAATTCCATTGAAGATGTAGACAAGCTTATTCAACTTGGAGCAGACCGTATAGGCATTGCACTTGATGCTGCTACTCCAGAAATCTATAGAAGAGTCAAGGGATTGGATTTTTTAAGGAGGCTTTATTTGCTTGAAAAATCTGCAAGGAAATATCCGGGAAGAATTTCGACACACTTGATTGTGGGATTGGGAGAAACGGAAGAAGAAATGACAGACATGATCCAAGCAATGTATGACAAGGAGATAAATGTTGCATTGTTTGCGTTTACCCCGATTCACGGGACTTTGATGGAATACCATCAGCCACCTGAAATTGCTGTTTACAGACGCATTCAGCTTGCACATTATTTAATAAGAGAAAAGAAATGTAGAAAAGACGATATATCTTTTGATAATGGAAAAATAGAAAAATTCCCACTAGAAATAGAAGAAATTAATAAAATAGCTCAAAGCCGTCCCTTTATGACAACCGGATGCCCTGGGTGCAACAGACCATATTATAATGAAAAGCCTGGGGGCACAATGTATAATTACCCACGTGAAATGACTGAAGAAGAGATTAAAAAAGCTTATCAGGAATGTGGACTATGCTAAATAATTTTTAAAAACGAATTTCCTCACAAAATTTTGATAACAACGAAAAACAATTTTGAAGTCAATCCCAGAGAAGCGTTTCACAAATGATTTTTCTTAGATGTATTTCAATTAAGCTAAAAATTTTGTTTATGAATTGTTTTTAAAATATATAAGAATAAAAGCTGTAGGAGGAATACGTGGTACATGGAATGGAGATTTATAAACTCCCCAATGGCTGATGGCTGTATAAACATGGCTATCGATGAAGCAATAATGGACTGTTATTCTGAAGGCGAAAGAAAGCCAACACTTCGGATTTATGGTTGGAATCCTCCAGCAGTTTCAATAGGTTATTTCCAAACTGTTGAAAAAGCGGTAAATGTTCAGGCATGCAAAGAATTTGGAATTGATATAGTTCGAAGATTGACCGGAGGAAGAGCGGTTTTACACGAGCATGAAATTACATATTCAATAATCATAGAAGAAAATTACCCACAACTGCCTAAATCTATAGTTGAATCATATAAATTTCTGTGCAGGGGGATATTACAGGGATTAAAATTAGCAGGTGCAGATGTTTCATTGGAAAGCGGAAGAAAAAATCTTAGGGAAGTATCAACACAGGCCTGCTTTGATTCTCCATCAACCTATGAAATAGTTTGCGAAGGCAAAAAACTTGTGGGAAGTGCACAGGTAAGAAAAAACGGAATTATTCTTCAACATGGTTCAATCCTTATAGATATTGACGCAGTAAAGCATTCCTCCGTATTAGGGAGGAATAAAAAAGAAGAGCAGGTGCTGGCGCAGATTTTAGAAAAGAAAACGACATCGTTGAAGCAAATTCTTGGTGAAGACATAAAAAATAAAGATATTCCTGATTTGATATTCAAAGGATACAGTGAAGAGTTAGGGATAAGAGGGAAGATTAGCGACCTTTGTCCGAAAGAAGAGCTAGCGAGAACCGAACTTTTTAAAAAATATAGCTCGGGAGATTGGACTTTTTCTAAGTAGCCCTATTTTTAAAATAATTACTTGAAATCTTACAATTTGGTATATATAATAATATTTACCAAATTTTGTAAGATTTTTTAGTTAATGCAGAAAAATAATAAGAAGGAGAAAATTGATGGAACTCAAAGAATATCTGTTTATAATAAGAAAAAGGCTGTGGCTAATAATTCTGTTGTGTTTAGTTTCAACGATTACAGCGGCAGCTGGGAATAAATATTTGCTTAAAAATGTGTACGAGGCAGACACCTCGCTTTATGTAGGGAAACAGACATCTGACCAGAATGCGATTGCATATAACGATTTAATTATTGGACAATCATTGGTAAAAGATTACAGAGAGCTTGCCAAAAGCAGGACAGTAGCGCAAGACGTCGTGAGTGAGCTAAAAAAGGAGGGGAAAGCCCCGGCGGAACTTAACCCAAATGAGCTTTCAAAAAAAATAAGCGTAAGTTTAAGAGGCGAAACCAGAATAATAGAGATAAAAGTTGAGGATCAAAATCCTGCTAGCGCAGTCATATATGCAAACAAGGTGGCCAATGTTTTCAAGATTAAGGCAAAGGAACTTATGAAAATTGAAAATGTTGAAATAATTGATTGGGCGGTGTACCCGGACAACCCTGTCAAACCAAAAAGAGCTAGAAATATAGCTGTTGCGTTTTTGCTTGGATTGATGGCTGGAATGGGATTGGCATTCTTTTTGGAGTATATAGACAATACGATAAAGACACCAGAAGATGTAGAAAAATATCTTGGACTGCCTGTAATAGGAACAATACCTATTCTTGAAATCGAAAAGAGGTTGGCGTAATGATTGGACAAACCATGCTTGCAGTTTTATCAAATCCAAAGTCACAAGCGGCTGAAGCTTACAGGGTATTAAGAACTAACCTTCAGTTTTCAAGCTTTGATAGGGAAATTAAAACAATAGTTATTACAAGTGCAATCCCGGGAGAAGGAAAAACGACAACAATTGCAAATCTGGCGATAACATTTGCACAATCGGGGAGCAAGGTTTTGCTTGTAGATACCGACCTTAGAAAGCCAAGAGTACACAAAGTGTTCGGGCTTGACAATACCAAAGGGATTACAACGCTCATATCTCAGCATGAAACTATTGAAAGCTGTGTTTGCAGTATAGGAATCGATAATCTTGATATTATTTGCTGTGGACCGATACCTCCAAATCCGTCTGAGCTTATAGGGTCTAATGCTATGAAAGAATTAATAGAAAAATTCAAAGAACAATACGATGTAATATTATTTGATTCTGCGCCTGTTGGTACGGTTACAGATGCATCAATTCTTGGAGCCATATGCGATGGAGTAATACTGGTTACCAAATCAGAAGCAGCTGATATTGATAGAGTTAAAAGAGCAAAAGAAATGCTTATAAATGTTAATGCCAACATTTTGGGTGTTGTTTTAAACAGCATAAATATAAAAAACCAGAACAGCTATTATTACTATCAATACTATGGAGAAGAAACCGATATTCAGGAATCAAGCAAGCACAAAAAAGAAAAAACGAAAAAATAGAAGGTGTTCTAAATGTATGATATTCACAATCATATACTCGCAGGGATAGACGATGGATGCGATAATTTTGAGACATCAATCCAAATGTGTAAAACTGCGCGCAATGATGGCATAAGAAATATTGTAGCAACTCCACACTATATTCCCGGCTATAGCTCAAATCCAAGTGCTCAAATCATAAAGGATATGGTTAAAGAATTGAATGACAATGCAGAAAAACAGGATATAGGTGTCAATATATTTACGGGGATGGAGGTATTTATATCTCCCAACCTTCCAGAACTGTATAAAAGCGGAGAAATTCTTACTCTAAACGATTCCAGGTATATGCTTGTAGAACTGCCTTTGCATAACTTGCCGATATACATTGACCAGGTAATGTTCAGGCTTCAGGTGTGCGGGGTTGTTCCTGTTATTGCTCATCCTGAGAGGAACCGTTTGCTTAGAAAAAATCCTAAAAAAATGGTCGAGATGGCAGATAGGGGAATATTATTTCAAATTAATGCTGGAAGTTTTAAGGGGATTTTTGGCGAAAAAGTTCGCGAATTCGCATTCCACCTTTTGGCCCATGGCCTTGTTCATCTAGTAGCATCTGATGCTCATTCAAACAGTGTGCGCAGGCCAGAGATCAAGGAAGTATATGAAATAATTCGTATGAGGGATTGGAGTAGGTTCGAAAGAATTGTTGAGAATTCATATAAAATTATTTGGAATAAAGAAATAACCAGTGAGCATATAGTTATGCAAGATAAAAAAAAGACAAACTTTAACCTTATGCATTTGTTGGACACAGTAATAGGTAAGTAACTTCTTTTCTGAGAGGAACCGAGAATGATAAAAAAGGTTTTAATTGTATTGTTTATATTAATAATAATTTTTGCTGCGGCAGGAGTATTTGCTGCAAATTATATATTTGATAAATACTTAGCTCAACCTGAAGTAATTGAAGAATTAGTTAATGGAATATCAGAAGATGTAAAAAATCTAGAAAGTGACAATGCTGGCTTAAAAATTGTTGAAGACAATCTTGAAAAAACACCATCCACTAAAGCTACAGGAAGTCAAGCAGAAAACCTTGCTGCCATGCAAAAAAATTCTGACGAAAAAAATAAGTCAAAATTCGAAAAAGAAGAAATGGTAAATATTGACAAATCAGAAAAAATGGTTAATAATGTAAAAGGTTCAACTAAAAAGATAAAAGTTGAGCCTACAGACAAAGCTAGGGTAATTGCAATATTAAAAGCAAGCTTAACGAGTAGTGATATCCAAGAATTAGAGCAGATTGCATTTAGCAAGCCATTGACTTCTGAGAAGATAGCAAGAGCTAAGGAAATACTTAGAGCGAGACTCACAAGAGAACAGAAGGAGGAGCTAAAAGCTATTTACAGAAAGTATTACGGCTGATTTAGGCAATTTGATGAATTAGAAGACAAGAAATATATTGGGAGCTGTAAAGAAACGCTCAATTTTACAGGCCCTTTTCTATTTTCAAAGGCAAAATTGATTGCAATTAATGAAGGATTGATTGATGAATTTTTCTAGGAGGAATTTGTAGAGAATGGCAATTGAAAATAAAATCTACATCGCATCACCACATATGAGTGATGAAGGCTATGAAATGAAATACATAAAGGAAGCGTTTGACACCAACTGGATTGCTCCTCTCGGGAAGAATGTAAATGAATTTGAAAATGATATTGCCGCCAGAGTAGGTATCAAATCAGCTGTAGCATTAACTTCAGGAACGGCTGCAATCCATCTTGCACTTAAAGCTGTAGGAGTAGGAGCTGGGGATGTTGTATTTTGTCCTAGCCTTACATTTTCTGCTACAGCCAATCCTATCATATACCAGAATGCAATACCTGTATTTATAGATAGTGATTATGAAACCTGGAATATGTGTCCTATAGCACTGGAAAAGGCTTTTGAAAAATATAATCCAAAGGCTGTGCTGGTTGTTCATCTATATGGGTTTTCAGGGGATATGGATAGGATTCTTGAGATATGCAAGAAACATAATGTGCCACTTATTGAGGACGCTGCTGAGAGCTTAGGAACTTTATATAAAGGGAAACATACAGGTACCCTTGGAGATTACGGTGTTTTCTCGTTTAATGGCAACAAGATCATTACCACTTCTAGTGGTGGAATGCTGGTCTCTAATAATGAAGAGAGAATAGAAAAGGCCAGGTTCTGGGCTACGCAGAGCAGAGATAAGGCTAGACACTATCAGCATAGCGAGTTAGGTTTTAATTATCGGATGAGCAATATTGTTGCTGGTATTGGTAGAGGACAGCTTAAAATATTAGATAAGAGAATTGCTAAAAAAAGAAAAATATTTGAATTTTATAAAAGGGAACTTGGTGAGCTTGATAATGTTGAAATGATGCCTGCCAATGAGTGGAATGAGCCAAATTACTGGTTAAGCTGTATGACCTTGAGTGGAAAAGTAAGACCTTTGGATATTATAGAGGCTCTGGAGAAAGAAAACGTAGAGTCAAGGCCTGTTTGGAAGCCGATGCACATTCAGCCATTCTTTGCTAAGTATGACTTTGTAGGTGATGGTGTGTCTGAGAAAATATTTGAGAATGGTATTTGCCTGCCAAGTGATACAAAGATGAACGATGAAGATTTAAATAGGATTGTAAAGATAATTAAAGGGTTGTGGAGATAGATATGCAAACTGAGGTTGAAACAAATATAAGACTGCCTGCACAACAGTCTGTCAAGGGTAGTGTTTACGCAAGACATATCAAAAGACCGATGGACTTTATTTTATCATTATGTGCAATTGTTGTATTGTCACCTGTTTTGCTGGTAGTGGCTGTGTTGGTAAGAATTAAACTAGGAAGTCCGGTGATATTCAAACAGAATCGGCCAGGGCTTAATGAGAAGATATTTACTCTTTATAAATTCAGGACAATGACTGATGCGAAGGATGAAAACGGAGAGCTATTACCGGATGAGATTCGATTGACGAAGTTTGGAAAACTGCTAAGAAGCACTTCGCTGGATGAACTGCCGGAACTGCTCAATATTCTAAAGGG
>Ga0074198_1001438_pt1 | contig 15673 bp, 24 predicted proteins | sample EPASupsiteSAE323_FD_64527 | JGI IMG/M metagenome (GOLD analysis project Ga0074198, IMG submission 64527) | Bioremediated contaminated groundwater from EPA Superfund site, New Mexico - Sample SAE3-23 | ecosystem: Environmental > Aquatic > Deep subsurface > Groundwater > Contaminated ...
ATATCTCAAGAAAGAGGAGCGGATAGATGCCATCTCTATGATTATGGTTCTTGCTCTATTGATTTACTCCATCGCAGAATGGTTGCTCAGAAAGCGATTGAAAGAAACCGGTCAAACTGTATTAAATCAGCTCGGAAAACCTACTGCAAGACCTACTCTAAAATGGATATTCCAAAGGCTTAGAAATATAAATGAGGCAATTATCGAGTCAAGGGGAACTATTCACCGTGAAATTATAAATATCGATGAGGAGCAAGACCGTATTATTAGGTTGTTTGGCGCAAAATGCGAAAAATACTACCGCTAAAAGAGGACGTGCGGGATGTGGGCTGCAACAGCGGGGTACGCTCCTCCTATGACTGATGTCATAGGTCTCCACTACCCCTGCACCCCGAGGCTATCATGAGTGGACCCAGGTGTCGGCATTGGGGCAGAGAATCAGGTCGGGGCCATGGAACTTGATGAGATCCATGAGGTCGGAGAGGACGGTTCGATCCGGCCCATGCAGCCTTCTCTGGCGACCGTCCAGGACTTCGACGCGGAAAATCCTGCAACAGCCATTGATCCTGGCAACTGATAATTTTTTCGCGGACGGGAAACTTTAATAAAATCGCGACATACTAACAAGTGAGGTTCAAATGGCCAAGAAGTTCTATCGTTCCAAGAAGAAACGAGTAATTGCCGGCATCTGCGGCGGTCTAGCTGAGTATTTTGAAATCGATCCGATCATCGTCAGGCTGCTTGCTTTGATTTTAGTGCTATCTCTTGGAGCCGGATTTATAGCGTACATCATCGCCTGGATTGTCGTGCCGGAAGAGCCGGATAGCATTATTCCAGTCTACACTGAAATTGATATACAATGACCTTCTGCAATCCGCTGGCGAGCTCCAGATTCAGGCTTGGACAAAAGATAGTACAGGGAATTGGAAGGCCTCGAATAACGGGAGTTAGACGCTGGCCATCAACGACATAAGCCGAGCCATGTTCTGCGGGGGCTGCCAGGGAGAATATTCTCGGAGACGGATCTGGCGTGGATCAACTTTGCGAGGAGTGGGGAATGTGGAGAGGCTAGGCGCGAGGCAGTGTTTGATGAATCGGCCAGAGGGTTTTAAGGCATCCATTGCGCTGAAGAATGGCCTTTTTCTATAGCATTTTTTACCAGGCAATTGAAAAAATGTCACAGAAAGGAAGCATGGACGGACGCTGAGCATAAGAAGCCTTATCTTGCCGCTCAGGTCTTTTTTAAGGATTGTTCCGGCGCAGACCACTTGCTTTCTAAGGGCTGCTGCAAAGGAATGAATCCGCCCGCAGGGAGTAGCAAGAGACCTAGGGGGTATCGGGCGGCTCCGAGCTGTACTACTACTCATAGGTATGAGTAGCTCAGCCGCGCGGGGCGAAAGTAATCTTGCAGGTGAGAATGTTTGGGCATAAAGTGACTTGCTCTCCATGCAGATGTTCTATTAGATTCCTGTCAATATTTTAAAAAAATGTAATAGAAGGGATTGCTTTCGCCCCGTGCACTCCTCGGCTCCGCATCCTCAAAAGCCCTTGATATCCATATGGGCAGGAGCTTTGAGAGCGTGAGACTGGGCGTGAAGGATGTCTCGGCCAGGTGGCTGAAGGCGTCCAGGGCGCTGAAGAAAGATGAACAGGTTTACGGGCAGAGGTTGGCGGAGATGGCGAAGAAGCACTCCAGTGAAGTCTTCTATGGGCTCGATGATCCCCGGGGGGCGGGCGGTATTCTCGGTGCCGGTGGAGATGCTGAAGGTCCGATCTGTGGACGCCAAGAAGGACAAGATTGAAAAAGAGGGTGAAGCCTGTGAGAGAGAGTTTAATTTACATAATAAAAATCTTTTCCATTAGAAATAAAGGGGTTCATCATATGTGCTTGATCAGACTTCTAATAATTGTTTTATTTAATAAAGATATTTGTTATATGAATTAATCGCGGAGCGAAAGCGAGCAAATCAGGTGATCGAGCTGAAGGATATGGTTACTATAGTACGATAATAATATCGATAAAGGAAAATTTTGTATTATATCTAAAAAGCTGCAGGCTATCGAGAATTGAATCATCCGGGCCACCAGTCGGATCGTCGCTTCGCTCAGCGATGGTTGCCTGTCTTGCGGTTTAATCGAGCTCTGGCCTGCAGATCTTACCATCTACAGGAACACAAAAGCAGCCTCCTCCCAAGCCTTCTCCAGCAGCTTTCGGTAATACCCTGCATCGAACCCGGACGCGCTTCTCTCCGGATCCACCTCCCACTTTTTGGCGTCCTTTACCACGTAGCCGATCTCCATTCCCGGTGCAAGGGAAATCCCCTGCTTTAGGTGAGCCTGAACCGCCGAGGCCTCCGCGCACCTGCGGGAGTAGTTCAAGCGGCCCACCCTGCGGTGGATGGCCAGCTCCCGGACGTCAGCATCGCCCAGCCCGTCCCTGTACCTTCCGGCAACCTCCCGGGCCCTGGGCTCGATCCTCTTCAGATCCTACCGGCACCTTGCCTCTGCCAGGACCCCGAACAGCTCTTTTTGCATGCGGCGCACATACTCGGGCGTATATTCCTTGCGGGCCATCACGCCCCGGATCCTTCATCTTGCCTGTATCCTGCCGGCCAAAATAGCGGTTATAGGCCCCCGAGCCGTCGTCGGCTGGTCCTATGACAATCGGGTGAACAGACTTTACCGATGGAACTGGCCAGGAAGATGAATGGCGAACGGTTCTCTTATTACTCAAAATCGTTAAGCCAACATGCAAATGCAATCATCGCGTCCCTCACTACAGATACAGGAAATTTTATAAGCATCTTATTTATATACATTAGATACTATGGTCGGCAGAAGAACCAGGGAGCAAATTATCGCTGATATTCTCAATAGCTGCCAAGAAGGCGCAAACAAGACCAAGATCGCAGAGACCCTTGGCTTGAATCCCACTTCAGCAGATGACTATTTGAATCTGCTAACACGAAATGGCTTTCTTGAAGTCCATTCTGGTAAACTAATCCTGTATCAAATAACAAGCAACGGAATTGAGCTTCTTAAACATCTTGAAGTAATTGAAGAGCTAATCCCGGATCGAATAATCTAAGCTAAAACAGAAATCTGCATTATGGAATCGAGTGTGATCGACAGGGATGCCTGCGGGGGACCATCAAGTGGAAATGATGGGACGCCTTTGGCCAGAAGCTTTCGGGGATGTCAGATGCTCGCTTGGCGGACCTCGTGCAGGATGGCCGGGCCACCTGGCCGCAGTTCTGGGGTTGTCGGACGCCCGCTCGACGGCTTTCGTTGCAGTTGGACGTGCTCGTCCGTTTGACTCTCATGGGGCGGGAAATTCTTGGCAGGTATCCGGGAAGAAGGCAGCTTGGGCGGCGTGAATGCCTGCCGAGAATCCGATTGGGCAGGAATCCTGTGCTGAGTTAGAGGATAGCCAGACCTCGCAATGTGGTGAACTCAGATGTCGGCATTGGGGCAGAGAATCAGGTCGGGGTCGTGGGCCTTGATGAGATCCATGAGGTCGGAGAGGACGGTTCGCTCCAGGCCCTGCAGCTGCCTCTTGTGCAGCCGTCCAGGACCTAGACCAGGGTGATCTATGCGGGTATGGAAGGGTTGCTGGCCACCTGCAGCTCCAGGCTGGTTAAGGGGACTTGGAAGTCGGGTATGAATCGGGATTCGTCTCGATCTCCGCGGGGAAGAGATCGTGTTCGGCCATGTAGTGCTGATCCTGGTGGACATCCACGTTGTGGAGCTTGGCCTGGTGGCGGGTTTTGATCTCGATCTTATCCGGCGACTTTGCGGCCTGCGTAGATACGGTGGCCCTGGAAGGTGCCGAAGATAGTTCGGAAGCTGCACTCTTCTGCCTTGAAGCGGCACTCAAGGGCCTCGATCATCTCTCGGTGGGCGGGAGGATCCTTGAGGTGCATGTAGAAAGAGGGCGGATAGGCTGCGCGGGCTCTGGCGAGGGCTCGCTCCCGGCTCCATAGCTCGACACAGCCCATAAAGTAAGAGTCAAAGATCCACATAATGCACCTCCCCCAAAGGCTCTGGATGTCGAGCCTGCATCCTCCTCTGTATCTCATTATCAACAGGGATGATAAGGACGAGGCGCGCGAGGCGAAAGTAATATCGGATACGGAAAGACGAACCGAGGGATATTCATCTAGGTCTTTCTAAATTCTGCAGAGGTTCAAGGTGCTGTATGTCTCTGGCAACTACCCCGGCATTCTATGCAAATTGGACCAGTGGTTAACGGAGTTGGAGATCAGGAGAGGCTTCACAGTTTTCCAGCTCATTACCATTCTGGAGGGGGGGCCATCATTCACTCATCATCGTCGAGCATGATCGCATGCGGTATGATGAGACGCAAATAGACAAGACCATCCTGGTGGAGGTATTCTCGTGAGCTGGGCGTCCTTACAATGGCCCCGGAGACGTGAAGCTAGGCTTGTTTCTCCCAGGTGAGTTTCCAACGACAAGGCCATGGAATTGCAGACTGCCAAGGAGATCCTGGCAGAGATCTTCCGGGTCAGACCTGAGTATATCAAGGGGTAGATGAGCATAGAAAAATGCCAGGCTTTTTAGGATTCTACAAGAATTGCGAGACAATGAAACACTTATAAAGTAGAAGGTGCGTCTGGGAGAACGTTATAGGCAAATGACGAAATGCCCATCGCCAAATAGCGGAGAAATGCTGGAGGCATATCAAATGAATAAGAAATACCTGATTCATCTCCTACTGCTCGTATTCCTCTTTACCGCAGGCCTGTCCTTGGGGCAGTCCGCCAACAATACAAGTATTATTACGGAGATAAATTCAACTGCAGCAGTGAACATTGTCTCTCCGGAAAATGTAACCGTTGCGACGAATGAGAGCATACTTTCAAATGAGAGCATTCCAGTGAATGCGACCACTTCCGGGAATAAAACCAATGACGAGCACGATACAATTGCAGCCAAAAATCTGAAATTCATCTGGTCGGTTACCGGTATCGAGGCAGATCAGATCACTATGGTCCTAGACCAAGATGGCGGGGATCTCTTCGGCCAGGCTAAGTACGAGCCTCAAAGCGGCAAGGCCTGGAATGCTGAAGTCACAGGATCCATCGCAGGCGATAAGGTGGATCTGACCATCACCTTCCAGAAGGAAAATATGCTGATAAGTTCAAAGCTTTCCGGAGTTTTCGATAACCATGACGGAAGCATCAGTGGCAACTATACGCAGGTAAGCCTGGGAAAAATCGTAAATAAAGGCAGCTTCACTGCCATGCAGATCAGCCCGGATACATCCAGCTATGCTCCTGCTACCATCGAGGAGCCTAAGGCTGAAACGCCGCCTGGTCCAGCAGTCGCTAACACTACTGCCTCAGCAGCGACAACGACCGCTGCGATAGAGGACTCGCTTCCGACTTCTACGCCGAAATCCTACTACCATGATGTACGCCAGGATGCAGATCGGATCTTGACTGGCGTTGGGGACATCAGCCAGATACCTATTGGAATGGGCGGCAGCGGCCTACCCTAGAAAAGCTGGGGGTCTTTAGATTGAATAAGGCATTAATTCTGGGACCGGTCGATATGAGATACCACAAATTACTGCTTAGTATAACGGTTATCGCTTTTTTCTTTGTACAGGCAAACGCCGAGCCAGCTGACCCGCTCGATCCAAGCCAACTGGGCGAATCTATGTCCATGCCCTTGCCTCAAGAGCTTATTCAGGATGCCAGGAAGACGGGAGTGATAACGGAATCCAATCCGCTCGACAAATCTGATAGCAAACAACCTGGTTTCTCAATCGTGCCTCAGCCTGAAGCTTATGCAGATGATTCTCTGGACAATGTGAATTTAACCGGCACCTGGTCCTTTAATCTCACGGGAAGAGATCCTGAGCAGATGAAACTGCATCTGATCCAGAACGAAGACGTAATCCTGGGTCATGGAGTCATCGATAACGGAAATGGAACAGAAAATGCCACGGCCAACGGTTCAATATCAAGGGATAAGCTGAACCTAAGCGTGATGCCAGTAGGAGTTTCGAACCTATACAAGCTCAATTTGTCACTATCCTCCCTTGATGCAGGGACCTACACGATCTACATGGCCGATGGTAGCAGCGAGTCAGGCAAGGTGACATTCACGGTTTCCTCGAATATTTTCAAGTCTGCATCTACCGTCGCCGAAGATGGACCTGGCGCATATGCTGCAGGGAACCCGGCAACTGCTACCCCCGCCTGGCTTTCGGGGGCTTAGGGACCAAGCGGGAGCAGTGGCTCCAGAATTCTACAAGGGTGACCGGGTGAAGGATGTTCAGGCCGGAATAAGTGATTTCATTGCCAAACCGGTCCATATAAAAGAGAACTGGCAAAAATGCTTGCTAGATGGCTATCAATAATAACGATTGATGACGGCTTGCGGCCTGAGTAGGTCTTGGTTTGACGATCGAGAGACCTAAAAACGTATGCTGAGAGCTTGGGTTCCCTGTATACTGGTCGTGCATGCTCGCCGGCTGGCCGCCAATGGGCCTGGACATCCGCAGGCTTTGTCCCGGAATAGATGCTACCTAAGGATGTGGATGCCCGCCAGGAATCCTGTCTAGCGCGAATTGCCTGTGATCGAGCAGGTTGGCCTGTGACTTGGGCTGGAACTCCGGCTTCATGCCAGGCAAGGCAATATAGTTAGTTTATGCATATACTAAATATAAATTAATTTAAAATTAGATCACTTAACATAAGTTCTTGCAGTAATCTTTTAAAATTCACACCATAGCATAATATTTTTTCTCCTTTGAATTTGATATCAATATTTCTAATTAAAGATTACTATTACTACCATTATCTATAAATATTTTAAGAGAATTGCAAAGCCCCATGAAGCTGAGGGTAGTGAGTTCCAGGAAAGAGATAGCCGACCTTAACAGAAACGAGCAGATGGTCCATCTGGCCTTCCGGGCATCCAATATGGACGTGATGACCCTGGTTCAATCCTGTCCGCGTTTGAGAGCTGTCCAGATCCCTCCATCCTACATTGAGACGATGTCCAAGACCGCCCAGCAGTTCTTGGATATCCAGGGAGTAGAGCTCTTAAAGGGCGATGTCTGGGGCCATCGCAAGGACATCGATGAGTACTATACAGTCAGCGAAAAGGTAGTGCCCAGAATATCTGCACTCATGTCCGAGGGCAACAGCATTGATGAGACGGTAAAAAAGCTGCAGCGGGAGACCAAGCTCTCTGAAGATATGATCCGATATGTCTTGAAGGAGCAGGTGATGGTTTAAAGGCTTGCAGATGCTGGCCTTCAGCCATATTATATTTCAACGTGATTTTATAGAAACGCATGGCAGGAATGGTAGGTCCTTTGTTTTGGGACGGAACCGGCAGACTTACCGCGACCTATTGTGCGCCTTTGAAATGCAATTAATCCAGTCGAGCGTGCTCGCCGGGTGGCTGTTCGACCTCCGGTTCAGAATCCTGCTCTAAGCACTGGTACACTTCGGCGGATAGCAATGGATGGATCTCAGCCGACTCTCCATCTAATCTGAATATGCGAATTTGTGCACATGAACTTCTACTTGGCTTTCTCTGGTTTCTCGCCAAGGCGCTCCAAAAGGTCTTTAATAGCATGGTTATGAGAACCTATGTTGTTGATATTATCTGATTCGACTAATCTCTTGGCAAGTTGAACTATTAGCTCGTCACTTAACGAATGCATATACCATGCAACTATGAGAGCTGCGGACTTTTCGTAGCCTTCTTTTAATTCTTGATACCCGTTGAACATTGCATCGAACTCGTTGCGGGCGATCGAAGCACATTGGCGTCCATCATCGCGCGACATGAGGGTTTGGTTTGCGATTGTCGATGGTAATCCCCTTCTAACTCCTACAGATGGACTATGCTGCCATAATGCGAACATTCGCCCAATGACATCGAGCTCAGATGGCGGAGTCCAGATCCTTCTCCGACCTAGTTCAAATAGGCCCCATCCTGCTACGTACTGCTCAGCAGGTTTCTCCGAGTATAGGAGAGGAATGAATGCATTGCCGATAGCTTCGAGAGTCGCAGTTCCGAGCATGTCAATTTCGGACTTCCGTTTATGATGAAATAACGCAATGCAACCCATCGCACCTTCGCATCGATCGAGCGTTTCAGTTAGGCGTATCCCCTCCATAAACTGTTGCACCAATTGTTTGAGGTCAGCGTTAGCATCTTCTTCTGTCGCTTGCCACCATACTACTTCTTTTAAGGTTAATGCTAATCGAAGAAAATCAGATTCTTCGGCGAGAAACGCCCTCTGTGCCTCATCACGCAACTCAGATCCATACCGCCCTTTAGCAAGCATAGGAACAAATGTCTGGTTCGATATGCTATCTCCAAGCGTTTTAGATGTGATATTCAGACCTATCCTAACTAAGGCCCGCATAGCTGCTCGAATCGTGTCAGGTCGGGCTGCTGCTTCATCTGCGAGAGAATTGCCCAGCGCAAAAAGGAGTAGAGATTCCCTGTTTTCCCAATGTTTATTGAGATCGAGCGCATCCAACAAATGCGTCAATCGTTGAATTAACACCTCAGTCTCCTTTCCGCCTAGCACAGCAGCAAGCGGTATCACCTCACGCCAATCCTCTTTCATGAAATGCGGTTCGAGAACACTGACCAGCGTGTCTTTGTCTCGGCGGCCTGGATGCCACCCCTTGACCATTGCTCGTGCTGTTAAGAATTCCTGGAAAGTGAGGTGGCGAAACTCGAAGAACTCAACCAATCGTCCATCCTCTATGTCATGGCCAGTCATCATTAAAAGACTGCTGCGATCCTCAACACGATGGATGAACTGGTCCACTGTTCCCTTTACGTAGCCAAGCTCTGTTGGAAGCTCTTCCCGTGCTTGTTGCACCAGCATAGCTAGTCGTGGCCGACTAATCTTCTGCATTCCATCGAGCATCATTCCAGAGGCGACATAGCAGAGTTGGGGCATAGCCTCTTCATCAGGGATTGGCTCATGACCCTCCACGTTCCATGTCATAAGAAGAACCTCGACGGCTTTATCATAGAGAATGGCCCGTCGCGTGGGAAGTCTGCCAACCCAGCGTTTTACTAGGAGCAGCGTAGTTAGCAATAATGGATTTATCGCTAGACGTCGTATGCGGTCGTTCATGACTATGGAAGAGGCTAGCTGGTCTGCGTCTGCACGCACTTTTTCAGTGTCTTCCAAGACTTCCCGGTGCCAGGCGATGGTAAGACTGCGGATATCGTCAGAGTTAAATGCTGAAACAGTGGCGTGGGTACAAACAGGAGCCAAATGCGCGGCCACATGTCGGAAGCCAGCTTCACGAGATGTCACAATTGTGGCAATGTCCGGATAAGCCTGAAGTGCGGTTCGGATCGTGCAAACAAATGCCGCTCGGTCGCCGGGATCAGAGATCTCATCCAGGCCGTCCACAAGCAATAAGACACGACCCGCGAGTAACGCTCGATCCACATATGCGAGGAAGACTTCGGCGTGCTGTCGGACCGGTTCACGCTTAGATAGGGCTTCAAGCAATTCTGCAAAGGAGCCTCGCGCTAGGTTTCGCAGTTCACGACAGCGGAAAAAGAGCGGAAGCCAATTGCGCAGAGGGAGATTGTCATCGATCTGCAGCCGCCTATCCGGATCGGCATAAGCGACTGCAAGACGCTTAACAAGGGTAGATTTGCCGCCACCTGGTGCAGCAAGAAGCGCGAGCCTTGGATGCGCTGCAAGGACAGTACCTATTGCTTGACGCTCCATCATCCTTTCTTCTCCTTCTGTATTGACTGTGATGTCTAAGTGGAGAGGCACGAAAAGATCTTCAAGTTTATGTCGCTGTGAACCAACTTCACGGTCGGCAGGGAGACCGTCGAGTTGGATGTAGCCACATTCGCTCGCAAGGTATTGGCCGTAAGCGGCAAGAGCTTCGGTGACATGAGGGTCCGTGTCTGAACCGGTCAGCGGTTTGGGATTTAGGCATGTGAGCTTCTCAAGTTCGCCTCCACATTCGCGGTCAGTAGCGATGATTTCTTCCGCGAGCGCACGAGCGAGGGGGGTTCCGTCGGAGTGAATCAAAGCGAAATGGGTAGGCTCCTTACCTTGGGAGTAATAAATGGCCCAGATCCAACCACGTTCGTGGGCTAAGAGTTCGGCCTCGGGACCAAGAGTAAGACCCGAGTGGGTTGCACAGCACCGGCCTGCAAGTTCAGTCGCCCGGTCTTTCGCTATGAGGATGCGACCTTTCACCAACTCACTTACAACCTGCTGTCCATCAAGAGTAACGATTTTCGTTCGACGCTGCATCTCTTGTTCGATGGCTGTTTGCTTAAAGCCAGCGAGTGAGATGAAGTAGCCAGTGATGGGATACTTATCTTCTTGCTCGACACCAAGCGCGCCTGCGAACTTGTTTAAGTCGTCACCACCGACTGGCTCGGAAGTGGCCTTACACTCGCAAATGGCTTGACGAGGTTCAAGACGGTGTTTGGCTGATAAGTCGAGTTCTCTCCCGGTTTTCTGAATGTTTAAGCGAGGTTGCTCATAGCCGAGTGCGACAAAGAGATCGGCCATCAATTTCCCGAAGAGATCACCACGACGGTTGGTTTCCTTTTCAAGAATTCGGATCGATATTGTGTCTTGCATAGAGTCTCTCCTTAGTATCAATCTAGGCTCTGATGGCAGCGACCTCAGATTGAAGTCTCCTCACTTCCCGAGTATCGAGGCCAGGTCCGATGCCTGCAGTCGCACGGTGGCTGGGGCATCAGGAAAGTTTATAGCCTCCGCTGTCTTTGTATCTGGTGACATTGTAGTTCACCCTACATTGTCTATCTAGGCAAAGGCGAGAGCAAGGGCCTCATGAGGGTTTTCGCTCTCGTTTTTTGCTATTATCATATCTTCTGGTATCTTACTTATTTTCATACTGACGAAATCGCCCGGTTTTATTCCAAGCGCACGTCTGATCGAGAGCGGGATTTGTACCCTTCCCCGAATATCTACTTGCATTACTGCGGGTAATTCGCTCATATATCTTAATTTCTACCCCCAAACATATAAGCTTTCCTATTTTGTAGGTATTTGATTCTAATTACAGGTAATTTTAAATAGAATGGTGTATTAGTAGGTGCATTGGAAGTGTGACCCCAAGATGGCCAAAGTAGACGCATCGGTCGTGAAGGCAGCGTATGATCGCGTTGCTAGGGCCAAGGCCGCTATGTACGAGGCCCGCAAGGCCCTGGAATTGACAGCAGAGTTACCGATTAGCCCAGGACGCAGAAAAGGAACTGGAGCTGTCTGAAGACTGTCTGGCGGGCGTCCAGACATTGCTGAATCCCAAGGTGGTGTAGAACGAATGAAACCAAAAAGCAGAAGCGAGCTGGAACAGGCCGCTTCGAATATGTTCGAATATCTTGATGAGGCATTCCAGCCGTGCGAGGCCCTATACATCGTCAGCGAGTTGACCAATAAGATGTCGCTGGCGATGTTGCAGAGGGAGTTGGAGCGAGAGGAGGAGAAGAGCGATGGTGAGCTGAATGGATGACTTTCTCGCTATGGATGCAATGCAGGAGGCCCGCGATCAGGATGGTGCAACCGAAGCCTGGCGGCTGAACACCAAATCCTGCCCCCGCTGCGGATCTCCCATGAGGATGAACCTCGGCTGCGTTGGAAACGATGAGGGCGATGACTACCTGCCCGGAGAAGTCTGGATCTGCGCTGGCTCATGCGGATACTTTGAGGAGGTGGTTCAGGCATGTCCGTAGAATGCGACCTAAAGACAGATGTCCGGTGCCGCAGGTGCCGCCGTGCCCTGACGAACCCAGACTCAAGAGCAAAAGGCTACGGCCCATCTGCATCGCGAGAGAGGCAAAAGAGAGACTGGAAGCTCAAGAATTGGCGGAGGCCGCTTCTTGAACACCCTGCGTTACCTCCTCATCCTGCGCCGCATCTCCTGCCGGCATCTAGCCAGACTTCCCGGCGACATAACCCCCGAGCGCTGCGCAGTGCGGGATCTCATCCAGTTCATCGACAATATGATGGGCTCTCGCGCCTCTCCCGCAGTCTCCCTGGAGATCGCCTGGGACCTGTACTGGCGGCTGGAAAGCAATGCACTGAGGAGCGCAGCCTGATGCGAAAGCTAATGATCAATAATATCAAATTGTTGCTAAAGACGAGCAAAATTGCCCGTACTTCCCCGATTTCTTTCGCCCCGCACGGCGAAGAGTCAAATACTAATCAAACAAAAAGTCCTTAGGGTGTATATGGAAGACCAATCCGATGATATTGAACGTGCTTATCATAATTTGATAGCCGCGAAGGAAACACTATTCGAGGCAACAGAGCGCGAATTTGAGGCCATCGAATGCTTCGAGAACGCCAGGAGAAAGGCAATACAGGAGCAGCCCGAAGAGGATAAATCTTCCAGGGATGTTAAGGAAGCAAGGCTGCTCGATAAAATCGGCAATGAGTACCGCGAGATGCTGCAGGCAAAGAAAGACAAGCGCATGGCATCATATGACCATGAGATCGCGAAGGCCACGATGCAATTCTTCCGGGATCAGATGGATTGGCAAAAAGCCGGTGAGAAATCCGCGAGAGATTTCGCAATAAATCCCATGAGACGGGATGCAAGGGAGCACTTGAAGTACCCTGTAAGACGCCTCACAAGAAAAATCGTGATAAAAGCTGCAAGAAACGAGGTCTGACCATAAGGAATTAATTCAAGTTAGCCACACGTAAAGCCCAATGAAAATCAAAAATAAGTAGCCAAAGCTAATAGAAGCGCCAGGGCGGACCCACTCTGAACTTTTGCACGGCTCGGAGGATCGACCCAGGCGGTAGATAGTTTTGCATCGTTAGCTCATAAGCCTTTTGAGTAACGTGATTCACGTGATTCACGTGAATCACGTGAATCACGTTACTCGAACTATCTCCCGCCTGCTTGCCTGCCCTGAGCATTCAGGATGGGCAGAGGAATGCGAGATAGACCGGATAAAGTCGATAAGCAATTAATAAAGCGTGTAGAATCGCACTCAGGAGAACGAGTCGATAGAATCATAAAGCACCTGGACTGCAGAACGGCAAAAACACTGCGCGAAAGGCTCGATGCCCTGGATGCGCAGGGTTATGTTCGTTTAGACCGCACATCATTGCGCCGCCAGGTCCTGGCTTACATTACGCCGCTGGGAAAAGAGGCCATCTCAGGATGGGCCGATCGCCCAGACCAGGAGGCCTGAGCGATGTCCTCTGATTCATCTGTTTGTCCGGCTACAAATACATTTCTCAAGGAATCAGCTCCCGCGCCGGAAGACAGCATCGTCCGCCAGCAGGTGCCGGAGCCCGATCTCGCTGCCGGAAATGAACCTTTGCCTCAATCCGTCCCCATTCGCAAGCTAAGACCCTGGTGGGGCGTGGACGGGATGCTGCACCGCGTAGAGCAGGAGGGTGAAGGATACATCATTGCCTACGCCGGCAAGATTGGCGTGATCCTGCCCGACAAGCCGCTCCGGACAAAGGGCGGCACGATCGATCTGCGGAATTGGGTGGGCCAAAAGGTCGGCCTGAGAAATTCCGGTGGCGTGCTTGGCGCACTGCTGCTGCCAGACACGGAAGAGGACAAGCTGCAGATGAGAGTCTGGGAGCTCGAAGCGATTCTGTCGGCCATGATCGGGCACTTCGCGAAACGCCATAAGGATGGCTGCTATTATGCAGATGGCATCACGATTCTGCAGCAGGCATTATCCCATCTCGGGCTTCAGGAAGGCTGCACCGCTCGGGATCTCCTCGCCTGCTGCAAAGATGCTGCGGCCAAAGAGGCACGGACGCGAGCTTTGGCCAGTGTAAGAGAGGAGCAGGAATGATCCCTCTCTATTTGTTCCGCTCTCTGCCGGACCCTAGCCGAGCTGCCGGGCGACAGGACGCCGGAGCGGTGCTTCTGCGCCTGGCTGATCGGCCAGATCGATGCGATCAAGGGCATCAAGCCGGGGGTGAACTGAAATGATGGCCCTTGAAGTCGTCGAGGAAACTGATCCCCAGGGGACTGTGGTTGGCGTCTTGGGCGTCATCGATCTCCCCCGGGGCAGAATCCCTCCCACTTTGTGGTATCTCATGCTGGCTGCCACTGCCTTCATACTTGCACTGGCGCTCCTGCATGCAACTGCCGGTGCCGTGGAGCTGCAGATCGTCTCGATCTCGGGCAATAGCTCTGGCCAGGGGCTTCATTCCCTCGAATTCGCAGGGGATCTGCTGAACGTGTCCATCCTGCAGGGGAACAGCTCCGAATCCTGGCACATCAACGCCAGCGCCGAGGAGGCCAGGCGATGAGACGCGATCTCGCAAAGCTCCGGGCAGCCGGTCTGAAGCGTGCCCGCTTTTCTGCGCGCGTTGCCAAGATCACGCGAAAGGGCCTGATCATCCTGGAGGATGTTTACCTGCCGGTGGGCTTCGAGGATCATGCCTGGATCCAGCCAAAACACTGGAGGGGCCGGGCCCCTCACGCTGGAGAGCAGATTGAGTTTCTCGCATCCATCGAGCCGTACTGGAAGGGCTCCGGTATCGAAGACCTTGAACTCGTCCGCCTGGAGGTGCTGCTGTGAGATGCCTGAATGCTCCCTACTGCGAGCACCGGGCCGAGTGCAGCCCCATGATATGTGATTCATTTGTGCCCGCGCCTGTCGATGATCGGGACAATAAGGATGGTGCGCCATCATGAACGGCTGCAAAAGCAGGTACTCTTACCACCTGTTTGACCGGATGCGCCTGCAGAGGAATGAGGCTGAGGTCCTGGCCGCCATCCAGCAAGGACCGCAAAGCACCGAGGACCTGGTCATGGTCTGCAACATGGGCCGGCATGAAGTCTGGACCCATCTGCACAGTCTCCTGGACGCTGGAAAGATCGAGCTCGAGAAGACCACGAGCAACTACGGCGGAAAGCCGCACCTAGTCAGGACGGGTCGCTACAGGGCAACCGTCCAGGCGGTTCGCACGAGCTGGAATGCACAGAGCCGCAGGCGGTGTCGGCATGACATTCAATGTCGGCTTTTTGACAGAATATCACGGTGCTTTTGTCTCTCAAGTCCATGCTCCAAACTCTCTGCATGCGGAAATTTGTGCAGTGCGATTGGCGAAACTGCATCAGCATATCATTTGGATTGAGGACGAAGAGACCGGGAATGTCTATCTTCCAGATGAAAAGCTCGTCGCAGAATACGAAGCCCGGAGAGCGCGAAAGGAGATGGTCTAAAATGGAGCTATTCCATCATGGCCGCCATCTCTCAGTAGGGATAACGGGCAGGTTGGTCTACCTACGAATAGGTAGATTTTACACCAATCTCCGTCTGGGCTACAACGGCTTTGCATTCTCGTTCATTTTGGGGTGGGATTGAATGGGCCGATACGATTTCGAAGAAGGGCTCATCCCACTCCCCCAAAGGCGCGTTTTCGTCGATGAGATCATCCTCGACGAAGAGCTGCAGCTGGAAAGAGAACTGATCGAGGAGGAGCTGCGCCCCGTCCAGGCTGCCTGGGATGCCCTGGAGCCGGAGGAAACCGGCTGGATGCCATTGCCCATGCAGGAGTTCGAGCCAAGGCCTCATTGGCACCTCAACTCCAGGCAAGTGGAATTCCTACGGCACCTCTTTTTCATCGGAGAGGTCGGCTATTCAGCTATCATCATTTCCGTGCATC